>Ga0335397_10009148_pt1 | contig 12408 bp, 13 predicted proteins | sample MAT04_FD_205740 | JGI IMG/M metagenome (GOLD analysis project Ga0335397, IMG submission 205740) | Freshwater microbial communities from Lake Fryxell liftoff mats and glacier meltwater in Antarctica - MAT-04 (spades assembly) (version 2) ...
GCGAACCACTGGTATCCGGAAGTGACGGCGGACATCGCCGCGTACTGGCCGAAAATCGCCCCCGGCGGCATCCTCGCCGGCCACGACTACGGCACCTTCCACACCGACGTGACCCGCGCCGTGAACGAATTCGTCACGCAGCACCATCTGCCACTTCACCTGACCGACTGCGACGAAACTTACGAGGGGCATGCCATTCGGACATGGTGGGTGGTGAAGGGGTGATGCGGCTGCACGAATCACGAACATTCAGAGCCGGAGGCGTAAGCGACGGTCTATTCGCCATGTCCGCAAGGCGAACCGTTTCGCAAAATTCGCATCCGCAAACCCATCTCCATTTTTCATCCTGCGTTCACTCGAGTGTCACCGGTTGGACGCTTCGGCCAACCGGTTGCACCCGGGATGTCAGTTTTGTGACGAGGCCAATAGGTCGATTATTTGAGAAGTTCGATTTTGCGAACCATGAATCTATTTTTTCCGCCGTCCGCATAGATTTGACCATGGAGACGAACTGGTGTTCCATTCTCCAAGTCCAAAAGAAATTGGCCGTAGAAGTCGCTTTTTACGAAAGCAAGTTCAAATAGTTCGTCTTTCTTGTCGCGCACAAAAAAACCAACAAATGATTCGTCTATATCGAGAACTCCTCGCCAGCGGTTATTAATTTCCTCAAAGCGACAAGGCATTTGAACATCGCGTCCAAGACCTTCGCCGCGTGCTTCGATTTCTTTAACAGTAACTCCAAATTCATTGGTAATGTTACGCTCATTCTTTTTTCTCAAGCGTTCAGCGTCAGGTTCGTCTAAGGGATCTCTTGCGTGCTTTCGCTCTTGAATATCGGCCACTTCCTGCTTGAAGTCGATTTTCAACTGATTCAAGTCTTGACGCAAAACTTTGCTATTGTTGACTAGTTCGTCAATATTCTTTTGAAGCGAAGTGTCCCGATCTTCCGCATCCTTCAAAGACTTCGCTAATGTTGCAATTTCGCTTTGCTCGTTGTTTCGCCCGCGAAGTTCAGTCGACAGAAATAGAGCGAATCCAATTATCAGCACAACGATGACAATGCCTGTGGCTAGAACACTTGCCATGAGAATCTGAATGCTGCGGCTGGTGGGCGCTGACATGTGGGGGATGCTTTCAGTCGTGTGACACTGGCTTGCTTATCTGCCGGACCTCTTGGCGAATTCTGTCACGGAGCATAGCTACACCTGGAGCCATTGGCGAGGGGCAAATGCTCTTCACGGTGGCGGATGGCCCAGACGCTGTTCTGAACGTGTGGGTTTTACAAGAAGGATTTCACCCGCAGCACAGTCGTCGGGCAAATTGTATTGCCTTTTATAAAACCAGACGACCAAAGCGTCGTCTAGGCCACCCGTTCAGGATGTCAGTCTAGGAACGCGAGGAACAGATCGTCAAAGCCCCACTGGGCGTGGCAGAATTTCCGTCACGTTTGGCCGCTTCGGCCTACCGGGGTCGGTAGCGACGAGAGGTTTGAAACAATCCACGCGGGATTCCAACCGCTTACGGCTGTTGCCGCACTGGTAGGCCGAAGTGGCCAACCAGTAGCAGCCGGTAAACGTAGCGATTACTGCTCATAAATATGGGGTCTCTAAGGTGGCTTGAAGTGAATCAATTCCCCGTGAAGACACTGTGCTTCACAGGGATTGTCGTTTCTAGTGTCGGACGATTCCCGTCGAGTTAATTCATTTGCTCAAAAAATGCCCGGAAAGGCTTTCTTGACCAATGCTCCCAACCATTGAAGCCAAGAGCGTGATTCCGTGACTTGATTATAAACAACGTGGTTATTGTCGCCATAGATTTGAATAACAGGCTTGTCTGAGTCCATTCGTAACCTTTCGGCAATTGAAGAGTCGAGTGAAATGAACTCAGTTTTGCTGAGCAAACCGCTTTAAAAAAACGATTGCGTTGTCAACCTCTGCGACGAACTTCTCCTTTGACTTTATGATTTGCTCTTCCAGTTCCGGCAAGTGCTTGATGGCAGCTACTCTCGTGAGAATCGGGCATTCAATCAAAGCGTTGATGCTGACTCCTTCCTCGTAACTCGACCCGCTGCCATAACATAGCGTCCATTTTGTTCCACCGTACTTACAAATCCCAAGTTCCGACCACGTTTGCGATCCGTCTGGATAATCTGACACTGCATAAGTGATCCATGTCGAATCGACTGGCTTTAAGGAACGCAGATAAGACTCGGCTTCAATGATTGCCTTGTTAAGATCGTCGAACCGAACGCCGAGATTCTGGTCCGCAATGTTGCTTCGCACGATCAGCGGGGGCGTAGGCATCGATGACTTTGAGGTAGTTGTTGAAGTTGTAGTTGTAGTTGTGGACGTGAGCGAGTTGGCTTGTTTAGCCATTACAATTTCCTTCTAACGGTCAGTGAGGAACTCATTCAATCTTCGCTGTCAGTGAAGACGAGCCGATTTCAAAGGCTTGCGACCTCTGATCGACTGATAATATTATGGCAAAATGATTTCCAGAATTCAAGTCCAAATAATTGGCTGATCTATTTTGCTCATACATAGACTCTTAGAGATTAACGAAAGTCTACAGTTTAGTGGCACTGACAAGGGATTTGGCTCGCAGGTGATTTTCGCCCAGAGGCTGCATGAACTCTCACCTCCGCCGGGGAAAACAAACCGACTGATTCGATGATCCGCTTCCGAGCCTGTTCGAGGTAGCTGGGATCGATCTCGTAACCGACGGAATTTCGGCCGTGACGCATGGCAGCCATCGTGGTGCTGCCTGTCCCGAGAAATGGATCGAGCACAGTATCGCCCACGAAGCTAAACATCCGAATGAGACGTTCCGCGAGTTCCACTGGATACGGGGCGGGGTGCCGTCTGGTGGAAGCCCCCGTCAGTCCGGTCCAGATTTGCTGAAACCATTGCTTGTGATTCTCTTCCCCGATGACACTGAGAATCCGCGTGGCTAAAGTGGGTTGACGATAACCACCCGGCTTGCGCTGCATCAGAATATATTCGATGTCATTTTTAATCACCGAATTCGGTTCGTACGGCTTGCCTAAAAATGAGGAGCCGTTGCCCTCTGCTTCGTAGACTGCATTGGCGATCTTGTGCCAAATGATGGGTGCGAGATTATCAAACCCGAGTTTTCGACAATGCTCTTGAATTGAAGCATGCAGCGGCACCACCGTATGTCGTCCAAAATTCTTCCGTCGTGAAAGGCAGACATCGCCGACCACGCAAATCACACGTCCACCCGGAACGAGTGCATCAAAGCATTGAGACCACACCCGATCCAGTTCTGCCAGAAATGCCTCGTAATCAACGACATGCCCCAATTGGCCGGGTGAATCTCGATACTCTTTCAGTGTCCAATAGGGCGGCGATGTGACGACCAGATGGACCGATTCAGGTTCTAGCTCCATCTGTCGCGCATCACCCAGCACCAGATCATGCTGCGTCGGAACTTTCTGAACAGCGTCCTCGATAGAGCGAATGAACCGCGGATTTTTGGCGAGTGCCGGGACTGCCGTTTGCGCATCCCCAATGACCGGAAGATCGTCCGGAAGGTAGTCATCCAAATTCAGCGAAGTCATAGCCGTCAGCATATATGATTCAGTCACAGTCAGGATCGTTGGCTTGGGAAAGCTGATTTTATCACGAGGAACAAAGCTGCGATCACTGTACATACCCGACAACAGGGGCGGACGATCCGCGAATCACATGCGGTTTGCCCATCAACTCTTCCAATACTGCTTATCCAGCGTTCGATAGTTGATCGCTTCGCTTAAATGGACCACGGAAATCTGGTCGCTGCGGTCGAGGTCGGCGATGGTGCGGCCTAGGCGCAGGATCTTGTCGTGGGCGCGGGCGGAGAGGCCCATTGATTCCATCGCGGCTTTCAGCAGGTTTTCCGCTTCGGTGTCCAGCTTGCAGAATTTGCGGATTTGCGACGGGGCCATCTTGCCGTTCTGTTTGAAGCCGACGGTGCCGAAGCGGTGGCGTTGGATTTCTCGCGCCGCGATCACCTGTTCCCGCATGGTCGCGCTGGTGGTGCCGGTCTTGGTGTCGGAGAGTTCCCGGAACGGGACCGGCGGGACTTCGATATGGATGTCGAGGCGATCCAACAGCGGTCCACTGATGCGGCCGAGGTAGCGTTCGATCTGCATGGGGTTGCAATGACATTGCCGCTTGGGGTCGCCGAGATAGCCGCAGGGGCAAGGGTTCATCGCGGCGACAAGCATCAAATTCGCGGGGAAGGTGAGGCTGCCGATAGCGCGCGAAATGGTGACGCAGCCGTCTTCAAGAGGTTGCCGAAGGACTTCCAGGGTCCGGCGATTGAATTCCGGCAACTCATCGAGGAACAAAACGCCGTGATGGCTCAGCGAGATTTCCCCCGGCGCGGGAATGCTGCCCCCGCCAACGAGGCCGGCTTCCGAGATGGTGTGATGCGGACTCCGAAACGGACGGCGCAGCATCAGCGGTTGGCCGGGTTCCAGTCGGCCCACGGCACTGTAGATGCGGGTCGTCTGCAAACTTTCTTCGGGCGACAGATCGGGCAGAATCGTTGCCAGACGCTGCGCGAGCAAGGTCTTGCCGGTGCCAGGACTGCCGATCATCAACAGATGATGCGCGCCGGCCGCGGCGACCGTCACCGCGCGCTTCGCCATCTCCTGACCTTTGACATCCGAATAATCGACGAGATATTTCCCGTACTGCGAGACGGCTTCATCCCACGAGAACGGCGTCGGCGGGATATCGAGCCGGCCTGTCAAAAACCCGACCGCCTCCGCCAGTGAACCGACTGGGATGATCTCCAAACCTTCGACCACGGCGGCTTCACGGGCGTTAGCCGCGGGGAGGATCAGCCCCTGGAGTTTCTTTTCCTTGGCAGCTAAAGCCATCGACAAGATGCCCTTCGCCGGACGGATCGCTCCATCCAGCGCCAATTCCCCGACCAGGGCGAAGCGTTCGAGCTTGTCGGACTGAAATTGTCCGCTGGCAATCAGCAGGCCGATGGCGATTGGCAAGTCAAACGACGCGGCTTCTTTCGGCAGATCGGCGGGTGATAGATTGATCACCACCCGGTCGATCGGCCGGACATAACCGCTGTTAACCAGCGCTCGTTCCACGCGATGCGTACTCTCACGCACGGCCGCTTCAGCCAGACCGACCAGAATCGTTTTCGGCATCGCACCCGGGGAAATATCGACTTCCACCTCGACGGCGGGAGCCTCGATGCCCAGGAGAGAAAATGTGGAGAGCTTGGCGAGCATACCTGTGTCGGCACCGAACGCGGAGTTTGTTACGTTGAGGTTTTCCGTTCTCATGGGTGAGGTGGAACGGCCGATTGTGAAGCGTGGACAGACGTTTCGCAAGGGCGTGGCCGAGGAACTCTAGGCTGAAGTATATTTCGGCAGAGGGTTCGTTTGTTCTATCCGTGCCACGCCCACGCGCTTCGCGCGGGCGTGCAATTCGCAGTGAAAGACACGCCCGCGAGAAGCGCGTGGACGTGGCACCGAAAAAAACTCAGGCTCGACAGTTATCATCAAAGCCTGGCGCTCGGGAAGGTTCGCAATCTTCCGGGGGCTTGAGTTACACTGTGACGCACGACGCTCCCGTGGTTCGCCTGAAACGATTCGTCGCTTATGAAACACTACATCCCCCTGGTGATTGCCAGCACGTTTGGCCTGCTGATGATTGCGGGCTATTTCGTGCCGCCGGTCACGTTTCTGCAGGAGAAGGCGTCGGAATGGTTCTTGATCGTTTCGGCGATCGCGTTCTTCATCGGCGGGGCGAATCTGGTGACTTATCATCTGCGCAAGATTTCCGATCAGGAACCGGGGTGGGGCTATTCAGGCATCACGCTGGCCGCTTTCTTCATCACGGCCATCGTCGGGACGTTGAAGTGGGGTGTGCCCGCGGCGGCTGAGTTTCCCAGCTTCGCCTGGTCGGGCCGGTATCAGGAAGAGGGGGGCGCGTTTTGGTGGCTGTACGAGTACCTCATGCAGCCGATCACGTCGACGATGTTCGCGCTGCTGGCGTTTTACGTCGCTTCCGCGGCTTTCCGGGCGTTTCGGGCGAAGAACGTGGAAGCTGCCCTGCTGTTGATCACGGCATTCATCGTCTTATTAAGTCAGGCGGAGGAACCCCTGCGAGCGCTGATCACGGGGAAACCTCCGTTGCGAAATGACTTATGGCTGCCGGAAGCCGCCGTTTGGATTCGGTCGGTCTTTAACACCGCCGGTCAACGGGCGATCATCATCGGGATCGCGATGGGCGTCGCGGCGACATCGCTGCGCGTGCTGATGGGCAAGGATCGTTCGTATTTGGGGGAAGGCTGAAAAACTAGGGATTAGGCGTTAGGTTTTAGGCGTTAGTAGCAGAACCGGAGTGAGGATTTTCTTCAAACGCCTAACACCGAATCCCTAACACCCCGTATCCAACACTAGCGGGCAACGAATCTGTATCCATGTGGCAATTTCTGAATCAACTTGATCGGCGGTGGGTTTTTCTGGCGATGCTGCTGGCGGTGGCGGTGCCGCTGCTGTGCGGCTTTTCGTCCCCCGCGGCGTTATCCCCCGATACCCGGGCCGTGTTCGAGCGATTGGAGAACCTGCCGGACGGATCGCGGATCGCGCTGGCGATTGATTACGATCCCTCCTCGGAAGCCGAATTGCATCCGATGGCGATTGCCTTTGTGCGGCATTGCGTCCTGAAACGGCACAAAATGTATTTCGTCACGCTGTGGCCGACGGCACTTCCGGTGATCGACCGGTTGGTGCGACAAGTGATCGAAAAAGAATTCGCGGATCGCAAACTGGTGTATGGCGAGGATTACATACTGTTAGGGTATCAGCCGGGCGAACAGGTGGCGATTCAGGTGCTGGCGAACGACATTCGCAAAAGCAAGACCCGCGACGACCGGGGCCAATCGCTCGACAGCTTGCCGATGATGCGCGATGTCCGCGGGTTGAAAGAACTCGATCTGCTGATCAACGTCTCCGCCGGTTACCCGGGTGCGAAGGAATGGGTGCAGTACGCCGGTGTTTCGACCGGTTTGCCGATTGCCGTCGGCTCCGTCGGCGTGCAGGTGCCGATGCTGCTGCCGTATATTCCCAAACAGATGATCGGCCTGGTGGGCGCGTTGCGCGGAGCCGTCGAGTATGAAACGGCGCTGGCCGATCAATACCCGGCCGTATTTCGTCCCGAGGCGGCGGGTGCCATCCCACTGGCGAATATCGGCCAGCGCCGGATGGGCCCCCAGTTGTGGGCTCATCTTTTGATTGTGACTTTGATTCTCATCGGCAACGTGTTGTTCCTCACGGGTCGTTACTCCAAGAGGACCGCATGAAACGAGAGCAACTTTTCTGGCTGACGATCTTTCTGATCGGCGCGATCGGGCTGGCGATCCGTGCGGGCACATCGCCGCGCGGCGTGGGAACCGTGTATGTCGTGGAACAAACTCCGTCGGACGCTGGCGCGGAACCGGCCGGCGCGACTCCCCAGGCGGTTCGCTATCGAGAAACGCCGCAGGGTGCTCCCGGGGCGATTTTGAGTGTGCAGCGGACGGTCGGCGTGTGGATCGCCGCGCTGATGACGCTGGGCGTGCTGTCGTATCTGTATCGAGATAACCCACTTTACAAACTGGTGGAATCGCTCGTCGTCGGCGTTTCGGCGGGCTACAGCTTCGTTGTGGGCTTCTGGGATAACCTCGTCGCCAAGCTGTTTGTCAAACTGACGCCGGGGCTGATTCATGCCTGGGCGATACCCCTCGGCGAAGGGGAGCCGCTGCCCGCGGCGGATTGGACGTATCTCGCGCCGCTGATTCTCGGTGTGCTGCTGTTCTTTCGTTTGATTCCCAAGCTGGCCTGGATTTCCGTCTGGCCGCTGGCGTTCGTGGTGGGAACAACGGCCGGCCTGAAACTGATCGTGTATCTCGAAGCGGACTTCATCGGCCAGATTGAAAACACGATGCTCCCGTTAATCGTCCTCGCGACCGATCCCCAATCGGGAGTTCGCTCGGTGGACTTCATGCAGTCCATCAAAAACATTCTGCTCGTGCTGGGCGTGCTGGCCAGCTTGACCTACTTTTATTTCTCGGTGGAGCATACGGGTGTCGTGCGGCATGTGGCGCGTTGCGGCATCTGGGTGCTGATGATCACATTCGGTTCTTCGTTCGCCTTTACCGTGATGGGCCGGATCACGCTGCTCACGGTGCGACTGGAATTTCTCCTCGGGCGCTGGCTGGGACTGATCGACGTTTCTCAATAACCGACGGAAAGACACGCAGCATGGCAGGTCGATTGCAAGGTCAAGTCGCGGTTGTCACCGGCGCGAATCAGGGAATCGGCAAGGCCATCGCGGTCGCCTTGGCGGCCGAAGGCTGCCGGCTGGCCATCTGTGCCCGCAATCAGCAGAAATTGCAAGCCGCGGCCGAGGAATTGCGGCTTTCGGGAGCCGAGGTGCTGGCGGTCTCGGTGGATGTGTCGATCGAATCCCAGGTGGTCGACTTCTTCACGCAGATTGACCGAAAGTTCGGCCGGGTCGACATTCTGGTGAATAACGCCGGGGCGTTCGATGGTGGTCCGCTCGATGAATTGACAATGGCCGCGTGGGAGAACGTGATCGGTGCCTGCCTCACGGGGACATTTCTTTGCAGCCGCGAGGCGTTTCGGCGGATGAAAGGTCACGGCGGCGGCCGGATTTTGAATATCGGTTCGATCTCCGCACAGCGGCCGCGCGCCGGCGGTGCGCCCTATGCCGCGGCGAAGTTCGGTGTGTGGGGGCTGACCCAGGCGACAGCGCTGGATGGCCGGCCGCATGGCATCGTGTGCAGTTGCCTGCATCCCGGCAATGTGCTGGTGGAACGCCGGTCGGAATCGGGATTGTCATCGGACGACGAACCGATGATGTCGATGGACACCATCGCGCAGGCCGCGTTGGCGATGTTGACCCTGCCGCTGGATGTCAATTTTCTGGAAGCCATCGTGCTGCCGCGCGATCAATCGTATCTCGCACGCGGTTAGTTTTCGTGCTGTCTTTGAGTCGCCGTCCTGTTAAACAATGTAGAACACTTGCTCCGCAAGTGTAATTTGCACTTGCTCCGCAAGTGTTCTACATTCTGTACTACAACCGAAATTCCTGGCAATCCTGCTCAGATGCGCAGATCGGTCGATACAATGAGTTATCGTAAATACTTCCCTGCGTAATCAACCCAGCAAGTGTGCCCGCCGATGAATGTGACCGCCGGATTCAAATGGATTGTGCTGTTCAGCGTCTGTCTGGCGGGCTGTGGCCAAGAACCGGCGAACCCCTACGCCACCGCGCCGACAGGTCGCGTGCGAGATGCCAATACGGATCCGTACGGCATCAGCCCGAACATGATCAAGTTTCAAGATCAATTGGAGTCCAATGCCACTCCGGAAATCGATCTGTTCGATTTGAAGTTAATCGACCGTGACGGCCAGCCCGCTTCGCTCAAGGAGATTGCCAACGGCAAGAATCTGGTCCTCGTCATGACTCGGGGTTATGCCGGCTCGATCTGTCCGTATTGCTCGACTCAGGTCTCCCGACTGATTGCCAATTACGCGGAACTCGAACGCCGCAATACTCAGGTCGTCGTCGTCTACCCTATCGAGACGCAGGCGGATGCCGGTAAATCGGACGAGTTCGTGCAGCGGGCCGTGTCGATGCTGGCGACAAAAAAGGACCTGCCGTTCCCGATTCTGCTGGATGTGGAATTGAAGGCGGTCGATCTGCTCGGCATCCGGAAGGATTTGTCCAAACCGGCGACGTATATCCTTGATGGAACAGGACGCGTGCAGTTCGCATATGTCAGCAACACGCTGGCCGATCGGCCGTCGGTGCAGGCCTTGCTGGAGCAATTGGACAAGATCAACAAGCTCGCGGAGCGGAGCTAAGCGGCCATGTCCGGGGAGCAGCCGACATCGTCCTTCCTGGAGATCGCCCAGCGCGAGGGGCTGCTCGCCGCCGAAGCCGTCGCCGATCTCTCGCGCGAAAGCCAGGATCGACAGATCTCCCCCGCGCAACTTGCAATGCAGCAGGGGCTGTTGTCGCTCGTGCAGGTGGAGATCATCGAGACCCTGCTCAACCCTAGTTCGGCGATCACCGGCTACGAGATTCTCGGCCTGCTGGGCTACGGCGGAATGGGCGTCGTCTATCGCGCGCGGCAGAAATCGCTTGGCCGAGTCGTCGCCCTCAAAACGGTGATGCTCAACTCCAAGACCAGCCGCGGCCGGCTCAGTCGGTTCGAGCAGGAAGCGCAAACCGTCGGCAAACTGCTCCATCCGCAGATCGTCACCGCATACGATTTTGGACGAGACGGCAACCGTGTCTATTTCGCGATGGAACTGGTGCAGGGCGAAGATATCGAACGCCGGCTCGACCGTGATGGTCCGCTGACGGAAGTGGAAACCTGGGGACTGATTCGGCAGGCGGCGTCTGGTCTGGCGCAGGCGGCGGAACTGGGGATTGTCCATCGCGATATCAAACCGGCCAACCTCTTGCTGGTCACGCCGCCCAAGGGATTTCCCTTACCGCCCGGCATGCCGATGGTGAAAATCGCCGACTTCGGCCTGGCGTTGATCATCGATGAGGTGGATGATCGCACGCGGTTGACGGCTGACAACTCGACCGTCGGCAGTCCTCATTATATGGCCCCCGAGCAACTCGGTTCGAGCGAGATCGATCTGCGGGCCGACATCTACGCGCTGGGTGCGACCGCGTATCACATGCTATCGGGACGCCCCCCGTTTGACGGCCTCGCGTTGCCGCAGATTTTCGCCCAGAAAATGAGCCAGGACCCGCCCTCGTTAACGACGCTGCGCACGGGCCTGTCGTTGGAATCAATCACGCTGGTTCAGGATCTGATGGCTCGCGATCTTGCGCAACGGATCGGCAATTACACCGAACTGATTGACCGCATCGACCAACTCGGTATGGCCACTTCGATGACATCGCCCACTGTCGCCTCAGCGACTCAAACCGTCACCCTCAGCCCGGGTATGACGTACTCGACCGAATCGAGACCGACGACCACGGTGACGCAAGCCGATATAACGTCGATTATTCCGGCCGGCGAACTCCCAGATGCGAAGCGCGCGACACGCCGAGGCTTGGGAATCGGCGGGTGGGGACTGGTCGCACTCGTGCTGATCAGCGGCGTGGGCTATGGCATCGCCGTCTGGCGTGACTCACCCGCGGCGATTGTCGGCATTTCCGGTGATGAGTTGAAGCCGACTGGTTATGCCGCGGATTTGTTCGACGGAGAATCGCTGTCCAAATGGCGCACGATTGCGGGCAACTGGCAAACCACGAAAGACGATGAAGGTGCCACGGTCCTCGCAGCGAGTGGCGGTTTGATGTCTCGCGCTGTGGTCAAGGAGGTCCCGGGCCGCGCTCCAGAGCGGCTGGAGTATTACCGATTGCGAATCAGCGCCGCGCTGCGCCAGGCCACGGCGATTGAACTGTCGTTCGGGATTCACGCGACTGGTCCCGCGACCGAAACCCGGTCGATCTTGCGGTTCGAGCAGGACCAGGTCAGCCTGGGGAGACAGTCCGCGAAGAACTTGCCGGTTGTACCGGTGTTGCCGGCAGTACAACTTGCGCTGGATCCCGAAAAATATCACGAGTTGAGAATCGAGCGACAAGCGGCACAATGGCGGGCGTATGTCGATGACCGATTGATCGGCACCATCCCATTGGCAGACGACGAGGCCCCGCTGATTCGTGTGGCGGTCGAGTCAGATTCCGATGATAAATTGGCCTATCTGGCCGATATTCTGGTGGAAGAACTGGCCCACCCCTGAGAGGGGCTGGTCATGATCGAACCTGCACGGTCGCGCGGGTGTCGAATCGCTGATCTGTGTGGCGTGAAAACTGCGGCGGGCGTTGCCTTGCAAACCGCATCTCTCGCGTTAGAATTCACAGGTCGCCAAAGTGAGGGGCCGTAGCTCAATTGGTTAGAGTACCGGACTGTCGATCCGGTGGTTGCGGGTTCGAGCCCCGTCGGCCTCGCTTGTGACGCGCCCAAGTCCCTGATCATCAGGGACTTAGGCGCGAATTTGCGAAAACTTTGCGCCAGACATAATATTCGGTGCGCTGATTTCTTCGCGATACACGGTCATCAAGGGAAATTAATAGCGTGGCAGCCGGCCCGTTCGCCCAAGCACTGAAAAACTCTTTCGTCGGTTGGAGCCTCAACGGAAACGACGGTATGCCTCTAATCATTCGCCGGCTCCTCCAGAGTGATAACCCAGAGCATCGTTCAGCCGGTACAAGGGTCGCATCGCTTCTTCAAATTCGACCGTCATGCCATACCTGAGTTGGACACGACTGCAAGGAAGAACGACAGGTCGGACATTTCTCTAGAGCTTTCCAAGAGAATGGAATCTTATACAAG
>Ga0335397_10009149_pt1 | contig 12407 bp, 10 predicted proteins | sample MAT04_FD_205740 | JGI IMG/M metagenome (GOLD analysis project Ga0335397, IMG submission 205740) | Freshwater microbial communities from Lake Fryxell liftoff mats and glacier meltwater in Antarctica - MAT-04 (spades assembly) (version 2) ...
GTTTCGCGTATTACTGTCACGCGGATCTGGCCGGGATATTGCATGGTTTCCTCGATCTTCTTGGCAATATCTCGAGCGAGGCGGGCCGAGGCGAGATCGTCAATTTGGTCGGGTCTGACGAGGATGCGTACTTCGCGTCCTGCTTGAATGGCGAAGGCTTGTTGCACGCCCTCAAACGACATGGACATTTCTTCGAGTGAGCGGATGCGTTTGATATAGGCTTCGAGATCTTCGCGGCGGGCACCGGGGCGCGCACCAGAGATGGCATCTGCTGCTTCAGCGATGACCGCTTCCACAGTATCCTGATCTATTTCATGATGGTGGGCTGCGATGGCGTTGACCACGATCGGGTTGACGCCGTAGCGCTTGCAGAATTCTGCGCCCAAACCTGCGTGTGTGCCATCCTGATTGTGATCCATGGCTTTGCCGATATCGTGCAGGAAGCCGCCTTGTTTTGAGAGTTCAATATTCGCGCCAAGTTCTGCGGCGAGAATCCCGGCTAGTTTGGAGACTTCAACCGCATGCGCGAGTTGATTTTGACCATAAGAGGTACGGAATTTTAAACGTCCCATCATGCGTAAGACTTCGGTGTGCAAGCCGGTCACGTTGGCTTCATAGGCGGCTTGTTCGCCGGCTTCATTGATAATTTTCTCAACCGCTTTGGTTTCATCTTCCACGATCTTTTCGATGTGCGCGGGATGAATACGCCCATCCAAAATCAATTTGGATAATGCGCGGCGGCCAATTTCACGGCGGACAGAGTCGAAGCAGGAGACTGTGACAGAGTCGGGAGTATCGTCCACGATCACATCCACGCCGGCGGCTTGCTCAAAGGCTTTGATGTTGCGTCCGTTGCGGCCAACGATGCGTCCCTTCATTTCTTCGCTGGGCAGGGTCACTACGGCGCGAGTAACTTCCGCTACATGCTCAGAAGCCACACGTTGAATTGCATCCGCGATCAATTTGCGGGCACGTTTTTCGCCTTCTTCACGAGCTTCGGCTTCGATCTGGCGGATGATGCGTGCCATGTCGCCGCGGGCTTCTTTTTCAACCGCCGCGAATAGGTCTTTGCGCGCATCTTCCGGAGTCATCTGCGCGATGAACTCCAGTTTTTTAATTTGATCTTCGTAGAGCTTGTCAATATCGTTGGCGCGCTTATCTACTTGTGACTGGCGTTTGTTCAAGACTTGCTCGCGCTGTTCCATTTTGTCGAAACGGCTGTCTAGTTCGCCGCGGCGTTTGTCGAGGCGTTCTGTTTCGCGGTTTAGCTCGGCGCGCCGTTCCTTGAGATCATTCTCGGCAGCTTTGACAACTTTGGCGGCATTGTCACGTGCGCCGCTTTCGATCAGGCGTGCCTGTTCGCTGGCCACCTTGAGAATATTATCCGCTTTTTCATTCCGCGCTTTGGCGGCCTGATCTGCCTGATAACGATGGAAGAAATACCCCGCTGCAACGCCAATGATCAGCGTTATAAAATCTATAAAAAAGAAAAGAATCGGGCTCATGCTATGTCCTCGTTTATATTTTGTTGTGACTCCGTGTGTGTTTCGCTCCAAATTCTGGATACGGCAGGAGCGATGACGGAGTAGGAAAATCCACGACGGGCGAGAAACTCACTTAACTTTTTACGAAACTCAGTCCATTCCAACTCTTTGAATCTGGGCGCTCGTTTCGAACCAGCTGCATAAGCGAGGGCTTCTTCATCCACGTCAGATAGAGATGCCTGGATCGTTTCGTGATCGAGTCCCTTTTGGCGTAATTCCACCGAGAGGGCTCGTTTACTGCGCGGACGGAATGCACTGCGATTTTCCACCCACGCCTGGGCAAATTCATTGTCGTTGGCAAAACCTGCTGTGCGAAGTCTTTCAAGCGTTCCTTCGATCACATCTTCAGGTACTTCATGCTTGCGCAGGTTTTGCTGTATTTCTTTTTCAGAACGTGTGCGGTAACTCAGGTAAAGCAGGGCTTGTTGATAGGCCCATTCGCGCATGTCTTCTGATAGTAATTTGGCAATCTTTTCATCACTGAGTTCTTCGCCATGCTTCAACCATGCGGCTGTGATGTGCGCCACGCCAAAGGCGAATTCTCCATCAAGATAAATGTTTACCCGCTTGGGATTCTTCTTTTGGACGGAGATGGCGGTTATCTTTTTCATATTAAAAGCACACAGCCAAGGTTTCCGATGAGTCGGCCTTGGCTGTGAAAAATGTCTGGGGTGGCTGAACAGGCTCCAGGTTACGCAAGAGGCGAGCGGAGATCGTTCAAAGGCAAATGACGGGGTGTACGTCATGTACAAGCACAGGGTAGCGGGTGAAGCCCGTTTTTATCTCAAAAAATAGCCACATAGACTTCACAAATTAACTCCCATTGATTGGGGGAGGATCGTGCGCCAGTTTCCAGTTAGTTTCAAGCAAGGCCGCGAACGGCGAAAATTTCTTAAGCAAACCCCTAAAGTAGGGTTTCCTTAATTATACATGAATTTCTAGAAATGTTAACACAACTTTTTCGTTGCAAAGGGGTAATAGCATTTACAATAATCGTGACAAATGGAACTATGTGAATTCGGGGAATCGTGCAATAATTCAATAGACAACACAATTCAATGGAGGCTCTATGGCTAAGATCACACGTGAAGATGCACTTGAGTATCACCGATTGAAAGGCAAGCCTGGCAAACTGGCAATTGTGCCGACCAAGCCAATGGATACACAGCACGATTTGGGGCTGGCGTATTCTCCGGGTGTTGCCGAACCTGTGCTGGAAATTGAGAAAAACCCTGAAGACGCTTACGAATACACTTCAAAAGGGAATCTGGTTGCTGTCATCTCGAATGGCACGGCCATTTTAGGTCTTGGCGACCGCGGCGCTTTGGCTAGCAAGCCCGTGATGGAAGGCAAGGCGGTTTTATTTAAGAAGTTTGCGGATATTGATGTCTTTGACATCGAGCTGGATTCACATGACCCTGACGAAATTATCAAAGTTGTGGCGGCGATCGCTCCGACTTTTGGCGGGATCAATCTCGAAGACATTAAAGCCCCTGAATGTTTTTACATCGAAGAAGAATTAAAGAAAATGCTGGATATTCCAGTCTTTCATGATGACCAACACGGCACGGCCATCATTTCTTCGGCGGCGCTGGCAAACTCGCTGGAAATCATCGGCAAGAAGCATGAAGAGATTCGGATTGTGATTTCAGGTGCGGGCGCTTCGGCGATTTCGTGCGCTGAGTTGGCGATCAAATGGGGTGTGAAGCGCGAAAATATTATGCTGTGCGACAGCCGAGGCGTGGTCTATAAAGGCCGTACCGAAAATATGAATAAGTATAAGGAACGTTTCCTGGTGGATACGGATGCGCGTACCTTGACGGATGCCCTGCGCGGCGCGGACGTGTTCTACGGCCTGTCTGTGGCGAATGTGATGACGCCGGAGATGGTCAAATTGATGGCGCAGGACCCGATCATCTTTGCGATGGCGAATCCTGACCCGGAGATCAAGCCTGAGCTTGCGAAAGCGGCGCGCAGTGATGTCATCATCGCCACGGGTCGTTCCGATTATGCCAATCAGGTGAATAATGTATTAGGGTTCCCGTTCATTTTTCGTGGTGCGTTGGATGTGCGCGCGAAGGGCATCAATGAAGAGATGAAGTTTGCCGCATCGAAGGCCTTGGCCGCGTTGGCAAAAGAAGATGTGCCAGATTCAGTGATCCGCGCCTACGGCGGTGAAGCGATTAAGTTTGGGCGTGAGTATATTATTCCCAAGCCGTTGGACCCGCGTGTGCTGTTGTGGGAAGCGCCCGCCGTGGCTGAGATGGGGATGAAGACCGGCATGGCGCGCAAGACGATTGATATTGATGAATACCGCGAGCAGTTGGCATATCGTCAGGGCAAGGGCGAGCGTATTCGTTATTTCTTTCAGAACAAGGCGCGTAGTTCAGGCGGCACAAAACGTGTGGTCTTCGCGGAAGGTGAAGAGCAGAAGATCATCCGCGCCGCGCATCAAATTAAGGAAGATGGCATTGCCACTCCTATTTTGATCGGCCGTAAGAATGTGATCGATGAAAAAATTAAAAACCTGGGTATTGATTACCAGCCTCAGGTCGTTGACCCCGACCAGTTCCCTCAGATCGATGCATATGCCAAAGCCTATTATGAACTGCGTCAACGCAAGGGCCTGATGATGAGTGACGCCGCCAAGAAGGCGCGTGACCCGAATATCCTTGGTTCGTTGATGGTCAAGATGGGTGATGCGGATGCGTTTATTTCGGGACTCACTTTTGATTATCCTGAAGTGATTCGCCCTGCGTTGCAGATTCATCATACGGCGCCGGGTGTGGCGCGCGCGGCGGGTGTCTACATTATGATCTTTGAGGAAAAAGTTTTCCTCTTTACTGATGCCACGGTCAACATTGACCCGAGCGCCGAAGATCTGGCCGAGATCGCTTCTCTCGCCGCTGATTACGCTGTCAAATTGGAAATTGACCCGCATGTGGCCTTCCTCTCCTTCTCGAATTTTGGTTCCACACCGCATCCGCTTTCAGATAAAGTCCGCAAGGCTGTGGAGTTGATCAAAGCCCGCCGACCCGACCTGCGCGTGGATGGTGAAATGCAAGCTGACACGGCGGTTGTGCCGGAGATCGCGGAAGAACGCTATCCGTTCAGCGCGGTTAAGGATGCCAATGTGTTGGTCTTCCCGTCACTTGAATCTGCGAACATTGCTTATAAATTGCTCGCACGACTCGGCAATGCCAAGGCGATTGGTCCCATTTTGCTGGGGCTGGGCGCACCTGTGCATGTGCTCCAAACCGGTGATGACGTAAACGCCATTGTGCAGATCGCTTCGGTGGCTGTGATGGATGTAATGGGGCGTGAAGAGAAGGTCACTGAAAAGAAAGTAAGTAAGAAGAAGTAATCAGTAATTAATAATCAGTATGACGACCCTGAGTATCCATGCTCAGGGTCGTTTTGGTTGATGTGTATGTATAATATTGAAAATCTTTTTAAAGGAATATAGATGATCAACCTCGAAACCGTCGCACGTAAAATTACAGGTATTCTTTTTGCACAACAATCTCTCGCCTCGGCGGGATTCATCGCCGCCGCCACTATTAATTCCATTGTCGGCAAGGAACTTGGCGGAGATGCAACCTGGGCGGGTGTGCCCACCGCAGTCTATTTACTGGCAGGCGCATTCGCCGCTTTTGTGTGGGGCTATGTTTACGATGCCATCGGGCGGCGCCGCGGATTATCCGCTGGTTTAGGGATCGGCGTGATCGGCTCAGGCATTGCGTTTTATGCAATTGCGATTCAATCCTTACCCATTTTTTTGGGCGGAATGATCTTTATGGGCATTGCAAACGCGGCGGTTCAGCTTGGTCGTTTCGCGGCGGCGGAAGTCAACCGCCCTGAGCATCGCGGACGCGCCATTTCAAATGTGGTTTTTGGCGGCACAGTCGGCTCTGTGGTTGGCCCATTAGTTACAGGACCCGCTGGCAAGTTTATCGGCAACTGGGGCATCAATGAGCTCGCGGGCGCGTATCTTATCAGCTTTGTTTTATTTGCCATCGCGGCGGTGGTGGTGTTTATTGGGTTACGTCCTGACCCGCGCGAAATCGGAAAACTCGTTGCAGAAAAATTCCCAGATACAGTAGTCCGCTCACGGGTCGTGCGAAACATGCGCCAGATTTTTAGTCAACCTGCCGCCATGGTCGCACTCGTCAGCATGGTCTTGGGTCAAATGGTCATGGTACTGGTGATGGTCATCACGTCTCTGCATATGCGCGATCATAATCACATGCTGGGTGATATTTCGATTGTGATTTCAGCGCATACAGTCGGCATGTACGCCTTCTCGATTATTTCTGGCCGCCTCGCCGACCGCTGGGGGCGCGGACAGGTCATCATCGTTGGCTCGGCCACACTTGTGCTGGCCTGTATCGCCGCCACCATTTCGCCGGATGTGCTTCCGCTGGGTGTGGCTTTATTTTTATTAGGACTCGGCTGGAACTTTTGTTTCGTGGGCGGCTCCACTTTGCTTGCCGATCAACTTTCTCCAGCCGAACGCGCCCGCACACAAGGCTTCAATGACCTGCTCGTCGGACTCGCCTCCGCCATCGGAAGTTTAGGAAGTGGATTCATCTTCGCCGCGCTGGGATACAACACCATGTCCTGGATCAGCGCCGCAGTCGCTCTCATCCCCCTCCTCCTCGCATCTTTCTGGACCCTGAAACGGGTACGAAAAACCCCGGCAGTTTCTTAATCCCTGATATTCTTAAAACAAAGACGCGCCCTGATTTTTTTCAAGGCGCGTCTCTAATTACTGATTACTTAATTACCAACTACCTCTTCGCCCCGGCACTTTTCCCAACCATGGTAAATGCCATACCCAAACTCTTGGAGGCTGTTGCTTCGTCGAGACCTGTTTTCTTTGAGATTTCCTTCACCATGCCGCTGTTGTGCAGTAGATTTGAATCGATCTTTCCTGACCCCATTTGCTGAAGCATATCATCCAGATTGAAAGAGTTTGAATCGCGCCCTGAAGTTGGGTGATGGGCCAGCAGCTTATGCGCCACAAAAGAAACCACGATCATCGCGATCTCAGGCGATATCTTGGCTTTCTTAGCAAGCGATGTCACAAACGGCTGTAACAAACCCATAATGGGATCGTTCGCGCCTGTGTTTTGCCCGCCCATAACTGTCTCCAACAAACCCATCATACTGCCCAAGTCGCCAGCGCCAGATGGTTGTTGCGGCGCCTGTTGCTGTTGACTCGCTCCCTGTGATTGCTGTACTGCGCCCATCAATCCGCCGAGCAAGCCGACCACATCTCCAGCGTCCACGCCGTCAGACAAATTTATCCCGCCCTGTGATTGTGACGACTCTCCGCCGCCGAGCAGGCTGCCGATTATATTGGCCATTGGATCTGCGCCTTGATTCGTGTTTCCTGGCTGGCGTGAGTTGACAAGTGTTTTAAGAATATCTTCCATCGACATAAGGTTTTCTCCTTTTTGAGTTTACACAATGCAATGCCTGCTCAAATAAAAAATGACAACAAAAAGCGCGGCGCAATTTGCACCGCGCTTTGCAAGAACTTGGGTTATTCCGAACTTTCGCTCTTCGAGGATTTGCTCTCTGTAGCAGCTGTGCTTTCTTTCTTCTCGGCTTTTTCGGCCTTTTCAGCTTTCTCTGCTTTTTTGGCGCTGGAGGTATCTCCAGAAGGCGACTTGTGATCTGTGGCGTAGAAGCCTGAACCCTTGAAAATGATCTTGGTCGGTGTAATGACTTTTTTAAGCGCCTTCTTGCGGCATTCAGGGCAGGTTTTCAAGGGTGCATCTGTGAAGGATTGGTGACGTTCAAATTGAATTCCACAAGCTCCACAACGGTACGTATAAACTGGCATTTATTTTTCTCCTTGCATATCTTTAACGGAACAACGTTAATGATTATAGCGTGGTTGAGAGGGCGGGGCAAGCCTTGTACGCGCCATGTTATAATTTTCTAACAATTAATTCTCTACCCTGCATTTTCAAAAACCAGCAATGTTTTCGTGAGTTCATTGACCGCAGACAGCGGACGACGGTCTGCGGTCAATGATCAATTGGGTGAAAAATATAGTTTGTACGGTGGAGAAACAAATAATAAAGGTTATAGTGCAGGAGAATTCCATGCTAAAAATTGAGATTACGTACTGCGCGGTCTGACACTACACCAAGCGGGCCGTGAGCCTGATGGACGACTTGCTGAAAGACTACGAGCACCTCATTGAATCGGCGGCGCTTATTCCCTCGGACGGAGGCAGGTTCGAGGTCAGCGTGAACGGGCAGTTAATCTACTCAAAGGTGCAGTTAAAACGTCACGCAGAAGCGGGCGAGATTATTAATCTGATTCGTAAAATGGTTGAGTAATAAAACTCTGTTGGTAGAGTAGCCCCGTGTTCTTCGGAGCGTATCGAAACCAACAATCATAAGAGGATAAAGAATGGCAAAAAAAGGCAGAGTCTTTTCGGGCGCGCGCCCAACAGGTCGCCAGCATCTTGGTAATTATTTGGGTGCGATGAAAAATTATGTGGCCATGCAGGAAGATTACGAATGTGTCTACTGTATCGTGGATGTTCACGCGTTGACGACCGTGGAAACCACGCAGGAACTAAAACTGAACACATTGGATATGGCGCTCGATTGGCTCGCGGCGGGCATTCGTCCCGAGGATTCGATTTTGTTCGTGCAATCGCATGTGCCGCAGGTGATGGAATTGCACACCTATCTTTCGATGGTGACGCAGTTGGGCAAGTTGACCGACCTGCCGACCTTCAAGGAAAAAATCCGCCAACAGCCTGAGAATATTAATTATGGTCTGGTCGGCTATCCCGTATTGATGACCGCGGATATTGTCCTCTACAAAACGGATATTGTCCCCGTCGGCATTGACCAGGCGCCGCATATCGAATTTGCACGCGAGATCGTGCGCTCGTTTAATTATCGTTACAAGACCAAAGTGTTGATCGAGCCGCAAGTGAAGCACACTGAAGTATTGAAAGTGGTCGGCATTGACGGCAAAGACAAGATGGGCAAGAGTTTGAATAATCACATCGAACTCGCCACCACTCCTGAAGTGACGGTCAAACGCGTTAAGGAAATGGTCACCGACCCTGCGCGCCAGAGACGCACCGACCCGGGCAACCCCGATGTGTGTAACGTGTTTACCATGCACAAACTTTTCTCGCCGCAGGAAGAAATAGATATGATCAACACCGAATGCCGCATCGCGGGCATCGGCTGTGTCGATTGCAAAATTCGTTTCGCCAATAACCTGAACAAGCATCTTGAGCCTTTCCGCGCGAAACGCGCAGAACTGGCTGCTGACCCGAATCATATTCAAGACATATTGCAAGACGGCGCAAAACGTGCGCGTGCCATCGCCGAACAGACCATGGTCGAAGTACGCGAGGCGATGCAATTGCCATAATTAATGAGTAAAAGGTAAAAAGTGAGAAGTATGGGGTACACACTTCTCACTTTTTACTCCTCACTTTTTACTTTCCCCATGCGTTTATTAATCCAACGAGTTTCCCGTGCAAGTGTCACTGTCAACGAGCAGACTATTTCCAAAATTGGAAAAGGTCTGCTGATTTTATTGGGCATCGGTCACGGCGATGGGGAAGAGCAGGCCGCCTTCCTCGCTGAAAAAACTGCAAACCTGCGTATCTTTGAAGATGAACAAGGCAAGACCAATCTCTCTGTATTGGATGTAAAAGGCGAAGCGATTGTCGTTTCACAATTCACTTTATACGCCGATACCCGCAAAGGTCGCCGTCCATCTTTTATAGATGCCGCGTTACCCGAAATTGCTTCGCCGTTGGTGGAGCGTTTTATTGAATTGCTAAACAGTCACGGCCTGCCGACTCAAGCAGGTCAATTCGGCGCGCACATGAAAGTGGAAATCCACAACGATGGGCCTGTCACTATCTGGCTGGAGAAATAAGATGCCCATCTCCAATCGAAACACAAAATTTTTGATGGCTTTTATTTTCCTTGTCTATGCGGGCCTGCGTTTGTTTACCAATCAACCCTCGCAAGTTACGCCGCGCGAGTTGGTGGACACCGCCGCTTATCTGCGAATCTCGCAGCAGCCCATTTCAGATATTCGCTTTTGGGGTGATAAACGTCCGTTTGTGTTTCCGCTTTTGCTGAAAATCACAAAGCAGGATTTTTCACAGACAGTCTCCATCCAAGTCGGATTTTCAATTCTCGTTTGGGGCTTGCTGGCGCTGCTCGTCAGCGCATCCATGCGGACCGTTTGGCTGAAACCGTTATTCTTTGGCATCATCCTCGCTTTGAGTCTGGTACGTCACCTGGCTCATTGGGATTATGTGATGATGACCGAGTCACTCTCCATTTCATGCTTTGTGCTTTTCCTCGCTCTGGGCATCTGGCTTTCCCACGGCTGGCGCATTGATAAAGTAATCGCCTTGTGTATCGCGGGTGTCTTTCTGGCATTCACACGCGATACAAATGCCTATCTCCTGCTCATGCTGGCTGGGATGTTAATCATTGCCGCTTTTCTTCGCTGGGCAAAACCGCGTGTCTTGATTCTTGCCGCATTCTTTCTGTTTACATTCCTGCTCAATAATTACAACTCAGAGATCGGCGAGCGTTGGGTGTTCCCGCTCAACAACATTGTGGGGCGGCGTATGCTGCTTAGATCAGAATCGATTGCCTATCTTGAATCTTGTGGAATGCCCGTCACACCCGCGCTGCTGGCAATGGCCAACAACTTTGGGCACAGTCAGGACAGTGCTTTCTACAACAATCCTGATTTGAAAGATTATCGCATCTGGCTTGGGCAGCATGGAAAAACTTGTTATATGAAATGGCTGTTGTTCAATCCACTGCGGAGTGTAGGCCAATCTCTGAGTCCGTTTCAAGGTTTGATTGCATTCGAAGACCTGAGTAAATTTTTTGCACATGGATATGACCCCATCCTGCCGTGGTTTATGGAGCCGTTTATTTACCCTGTTAAATTTATCTTTCTATTTTGGGTGATCCTGACCGCCTCAGCCTTGATCGCAATTTATAAACGCGCCTGGAATCTTAATCCGCTTTGGGGAGTATTTATTTTTCTAAATCTACCCATCCTGCCGCATCTCTTCATCACCTGGCACGGTGATGCCATGGCTCCAGAACGTCACGCGCTCTCTGTTGGTTTACAATTGGCTCTCTGCTTTTGGATGTTGATATTTTTAATTATTGACCAGTTCACTTTGCAAAAAAAATTCTCTGAAAAGGATACTGTTTAATTCTCTACAGTAAGACGGCCGTCTGCCGTCAAGCGCTTCATGAAAAATGTGCGCTAGAGAAGTGTTAAAAATAAAATCATATGACAACCTCAAAAACCCCCAGCGTTTTTCAACGTTTTCTGCACCGCTTTGCAATGCTGCGCTCCGTTTCCTCTGTGCTTTCCATCGTTCTTCATCGTTTGGATACAGTAATGTTGAAGGTCACCAAAGGCAAACACACAGTCGCAGAACTCGTCGGCCTGCCCATGATCCAGATCACGACCACCGGAGCCAAAACTGGCGAGCCGCGTACCATGCCGCTTGTCAGTTTGATCGATGGCGAAAAGATCGCGCTGATCGGTTCTAATTTTGGTCAAAAAAATAATCCTGGTTGGTACTACAACCTCAAAAAACATCCGCAATGTGCGGTATTGCTTAATGGAGAATCCATGCAATATATCGCCCGCGAGACGGATGGTGAAGAGCGTGAAAGATATTGGCAGATGGCCGTCTCGGTTTATGGGGGATATGCGCTATATAAGATCCGCGCGGCGCACCGCCAGATTCCCGTGATGATTTTAGAGCCAGTTAAATAATTGTCAAGATAAGAATTTCATGATAAAGTTGCGTTTGTAGGATGCAAGTGGCTTTTCGTTGTGGAAGTATGAAGACGATGAATCAAAGCACGACCTGTGAAACGTTTTGTGTAACCGCCCGATGAAAGACATACTGCGTCACCTTATTTTTTTATTTTGCTTAGGAGGCAAAAAATGTCTGATCGTGTAATCGGTACGGTAAAATGGTTCAATGGTACAAAGGGTTTCGGCTTCATCGAACGTGAAGGCGGCCCCGATGTCTTCGTCCATTTTTCAGCAATCAAGGGCGAAGGTTTCAAAAACTTGCAGGAAGGCCAGAAGGTTGAATTCACAATCGAAAACGGCCCCAAAGGTTTGCAAGCCGCTGACGTCGTAGTTCTCTAATTCTGAACCGCACAAAAGAGTCCCACTGAAAAGTGGGACTCTTTTCTTTTTATGGGAGTGTCTAAAAGAATGGGCCAAGAAATATTTTTACCACTGAGACCACGGAGTCCACGGAGATTTTTAAACGGGTTTTCTCTGTGATTTCTGGTAACTACTCAGCCGTTCATTTTTATCCGCATTTACCCCGCACGGGGATGAATTCCCGTGCTACGCAAAGCGTTACGAAGTCCGCTAAAGCGGACTAATCGGCTTTAGCCGATTTCGTAAGAGTAGCCCGCACGGTTTACCGTCGGGCGGGCTGAGTAGTTACGATTTCTGTGTGCTCCGTGGTGAAATCTTTTGGTAAGCCCACGGAATTAGATACTCTCCTTTTTATTTGAGGATGTTGATTTTTTGGCTGTGAGATTCTATTTTTCTTTTTGACTGAATCTACGCCCCCAATTTTTTTCTGCGCTATGAAAGCGCTTCTTTCGGCGCCCAGAAACTGACATCCATTTCGACAGCCATTGCCCCCGCTGAGAGCATATCCGCCGCGTCTTCGTCTGTCCACACGCCGCCTGCTCCGATGATGGGCAGGCCGATCATCGCCGCCGAGTGGACAAGTTCCAATGAGCGCGGAAACAGCGACGGCCCATACAGCCTGCCTGTGATTAATTT
>Ga0335397_10009156_pt1 | contig 12401 bp, 9 predicted proteins | sample MAT04_FD_205740 | JGI IMG/M metagenome (GOLD analysis project Ga0335397, IMG submission 205740) | Freshwater microbial communities from Lake Fryxell liftoff mats and glacier meltwater in Antarctica - MAT-04 (spades assembly) (version 2) ...
CTCTCAGGATTATGCAGCTTTTTTCACAACAAATTTTGGTTTGCCCGAAGAATGGCATTATGGAAACCTTCCACATAGGAATAAAGTTGGCTTAATTCAATCCATCACTTTCCGCTTGGCAGATAGTTTACCACAAAGTGTGTTAAATGAGATAGAAATAGATATTAAACATTTATCGGATAGTGTTAAAGATATTGAAAAGCGCAAACGATATGAAAAATTTTTAGATAGCGGATATGGTTGTTGCGCTCTTTCGCATCCTGAAATGGCACAGGTAATGCAAGATGCATTAAAACATCACGATGGAAATAAATATAATTTGTTGGCTTGGAGCATTATGCCCAATCATGTGCATGTTTTGATAAAAACCAATGGTGATTTATCAAACATTTTACAATCGTGGAAATCGTTTACCGGAAAATGGGCATTAAATAACAATAAAAAATACAATCTGGGTATTCCTAAAGATGCAACTGAATTTTGGATGCCGGAATATTGGGATAGATTTATTCGGGACGCGCAGCATTTTAACAACACGGTGAAATACATACTGGAAAATCCTGTAAAGGCAAATTTACCATTAGGTAGTACTGCGTATCAATATAGGGGGTGTAATTTAGTAAAGGGGATGAAGCAGGAGCTTCACCCCTCCCAGGAGCTTCACCCCTCCCAGGAGCTTCACCCCTCCCAGGAGCTTCACCCCTCCCAGGAGCTTCACCCTTCCCAGGAGCTTCACCCTTCCCAGGAGCTTCACCCCTCCCAGGTGAAAATGATTATGACCAGGGGTAAAGACGATAGCGAAACACTTTATAAATTGCTGGGAACAAATGATTACCGTAAAAACTTAGACAACCAATTCAAAGATGAGAAATCTAATTTCAAAATTGCCATTGTGGTTGATATGTGGCTCACTGGTTTTGATGTTCCGTTCCTGGATAGTATATACATCTATAAACCAATAAAACAACATAATCTCATACAAACCATTTCGCGGGTAAACCGTAAATTTGAAAACAAAAACAAAGGTTTGGTTGTAGATTACATCGGCATTAAAAAGCAGATGAACCTGGCCTTAGCCAAATATAACAAAGGCGATGAAGATAATTTTGAAGACATTGCCGAATCCTTAATTATTGTCAGAAATCATTTAGACTTATTGTGCAAATTGTTTCACACTTTCGACAGTTCAAAATATTTTCACGGTACAACCCTTCAGCAGCTAAATACATTAAATATGGCTGCGGAATTTGCTCAAAAAACTAAAGAATTTGAAACCCGCTTTATGGGTTTGGTAAAGCGATTGAAAGCAGCCTATGATATTTGTGCCGGTAGTGAACTATTAAAACAAACCGAAAGAGATTACACCCATTTTTATCTGGCAGTTCGGTCAATTTTGTTTAAACTAACTAAAGGCAATGTGCCCGACACTGCACAAATGAACGCACGGGTTCGTGAAATGATAAAGGATGCATTACAAAGCGATGGTGTGCAGGAAATATTCAAACTGGGTGAGGAAGATGAAACCGAACAAGATATTTTTGATGAAGACTATCTGGCAAAAATTGATAAAATTAAACTACCGAATACCAAGATAAAATTGCTTCAACAGCTCCTGGCTAAAGTAATTGCAGAAATAAAAAAAGTAAACAAGGTAAAAGGCATAGATTTCTCGAGGAGAATGCAAGCTCTGGTGGAACGTTACAATCAGCGTGACGAAAATGATGTATTGAGAAGCGAAGTTTACGAAGAAATGGCAGAGGCTTTAACCAATATGATTTGGGAGGTGCATAAAGAATTTTCGGCTGGCGATGCCCTAGGGATAGACTTTGAGGAAAAAGCATTTTATGATATTTTATTAGAGTTATGCACAAAGTATGATTTTACATATCCGGAAAATAAATTGATTGAATTAGCAAAAGCAGTTAAAGATTTGGTTGATGGACAAGCCAAATTCCCGGATTGGAATAAACGCGATGATATTAAGTCGGCGCTGAAAGTAGGATTAATTCTGCTTTTAGACGAGTTTGGCTATCCACCGGTTGAACGCGACGAGGTGTATGTTGAAATTTTTGAACAAGCAGAGAACTTTAAGAAAAATCAGTATCGATGACTCAACGCAGCAGTCACACATTTTGCCAATTCACATAAACCGACAAACAAGCCAAGACTTGGAAAGATTTTACCTGCACCTACGCTCAGTAGACAGAAACGAAGTAGCAAATTGAATGATAAAATAACCGAAAACAAAGAATATTTGCCTGTAATAAGAGGCGTATAACATTGTTATTCATGTAGTTACCAGAGTTTTTTTCCAAATTCAAACTTCGATGAATTATAACTGGAAAGTAGCCCGAAATCCCTTATATTCTATAGCCTCAACTATCCGTAAATGCCACTCAAACTTTTTTTTACAATGCATTACTGCGGGAGAAAATCCCTGTAACATTTTAAACAGCGATACTTCAAACAACATTATAAACACAAACTATACAATTATTCAAGCAACAAGTAAAAGCGGGGTTAAAGCCAGGATAAACTTCTCTGATCTTTAACCCCATGGTCATTTCCAATAAACGCTTTTTCAAAAAATTCGCTTAAAAGAAATCCAGATTTAATGATGATGCCCTCCCGCACCATGAGCATGGCCATGGCTTAGTTCTTCGGCGGTAGCTTCGCGAACTTCAATAACTTTACCTGTAAAATGAAGAGTATTACCGGCCATAGGATGATTAAAATCCATACGGACTGAATCGTTGCTAACGCTTACCACAATCCCCTGCAGCATATGTCCCTGATCGTCGCGCATTGGAATCACATTGCCAATAGCAAGCATTTCATCATCTGTTTTTCCGTCAACAACAAATATACTCTTGTCGAGGTCAATAATTGCATCCTGGTCCATTTCGCCGTATGCATCGGCACTTGTGAGGGTAAACTCAAAAGTATCGTCTTTCTTAAGTGTACTGAGGTGATCTTCGAACTTAGGCAGCATCTGTCCATTTCCGTATAGGAATACCAATGGATCGCCGGCCTTGGTTTCTTCGATGATCTCACCTTTTGCATTATCGCGTTTCAGCACATAGCTGAGTGAAACGACTGTGTTTTTTGTAATTTGCATTCGTATGATTTTAAAAGATTAAGAAATGTATTAACAAAGCATATTTAGTAAAGTTTCGGTCAAAAAATTTATTCTTCATCAATTATTGCTGTTGAATCAGCCGGGGTAGCCAGCGAATCCGCTTTGGGCCAGGGTGTCTGGCAGGAATAGGGTTTGTCTATTTTAATGGTTGGTTTCTGGAATTTCTGCCTGTATTCTGTCAGGGATTCGTCTTTCAGCATCTTAGCCATAAACCTGCCAAAAACCGGCTGTGCCGTACGCAGCCCTTCACCAATGTGCGACGATTTGAAATGTATCGATCTATCGTCATTACCAACCCAGCAACCGGCAACCAAGCCAGGGGTTACACCAACAAACCACCCGTCAGTATAATCGGAGGAAGTACCGGTTTTGCCACCAAATTCGGTTCCGAACCTGAAAATATCGTATTCGAAAAGCCCCTGCGTGGTGCCACCTGGTTCGGTAAGACCTGAACGAAGAAGGATACTCATCAAAAATGCAGTCTCATTACTCAGAACTTGTTTTTTCTCCGGTAAAGCTTCATATATTAGATTGCCGTCGCGGTCTTCGATACGGGTTACCAGAACAGGTTGAACAAGCAAACCGCCATTTACGAAGGTACAATAGGCATTCACCATTTCTTCGAGGGTAACATCGCTCGATCCCAGGCAAATGGACGGTACATCAGCAAGTTCGGACTTAATACCCATTTTATGGGCATATTCAATAACTTTCTGCCAGCCGATTTTTTTTGTAAGCTGCACAGCCACCGAATTTACCGAACGTGCAAACGCATGTTTAAGAGTCATACTCCCCGCGTGACTTCTGTCAACATTTTTCGGTTTCCATTCCTTCTCCTCACCGTTTTCGGTATATTTTATCGATACCGGTTCATCAGAAATCATATCGCAGGGCCCGAATCCGTCGTCGAAAGCTGCGGCATACACAAATGCTTTAAATAAAGAGCCCGGCTGCCGTTTCGACTGATTAACATGATCGTATTTGAAATACTTATAATTAATGCCACCAACCCAGGCTTTCACGAACCCGGTTCCAGGTTCCATGGCCATGAAACCGGTCTGGAAAAACTTCTGGTAATATTTCAACGAATCGAGAGTTGACATAACAGTATCGCGTTCGCCATTAAAGGTAAAAACTTTCATGGTATGCTTTTCGCTTAAAGCCATCCTGATACTGTCGTTTCCTTCGCCATATCGTTTTGCAAGTATTTTATACTGAGGCAGATCAATGGCCTTTTTCAGGAAATAATCCGGAATTTCCTTACCGTTTTCATCCATCCAGGGCCTTACAGCATCGCCACCGGCCTGGTTAAAAATCCGCTGCAGGTTTTTCATATGTTCAGCCACAGCTTCCTCGGCATATTTCTGCATACGCGAATCGATGGTAGTGTATATTTTCAAACCGTCAGTCCATACATCAATCCCGGTTTCTTTGCTCCAGGGTTGCAAATCGCGGACAATAGCATCGCGCAGGTAAGTCATATTGCCTTTCGAAAAACTTTTGCGTTGAAACTTAAGTTTTAAAGGACGTGCTATCAACGAATCTTTTTCGCCTGAAGTGATGTAGCCGTACTTTTCGAGCTGGCTGATTACCTGGTTGCGTCGTGTTTTTGATCGTTCCGGGTTAGCAACCGGGCTGTACGATGAGGGAGCCTTAAGCAAACCCACCAGCACAGCTGATTCATTGTATGTAAGTTCGGCAGGTTTTTTGCTGAAAAATGTGGAAGCCGCAGAGTTGATACCGTAAGCATGGCTGCCAAAATCAACCGTATTGAAATACATCATAATGATGTCTTCTTTCGAATAGTACAATTCGATTTTTACCGCATTTATCCATTCTTTCGCTTTGCTTATCAAAGTCGAAACACCCGGAATTGATCCAAGCGGTCCGGTTGAATAATCCTTGCGCGTTTTAAACAGGTTTTTAACCAGTTGCTGGGTAATGGTGCTTCCTCCTCTTCGATCGCCCTGCACTACTGACCACATAGCGGCAAAGGTTGCTTTTATGTCGACACCATTATGTTCGTAAAATCGGATATCTTCTGTTGCAATAAGTGTATTTACCAGGTTTAGAGGCAGATCTTCGTAAACGGCTGGTGTACGGTTTTCGGTAAAAAGAGTTCCGATCATTTTGCCATCAGCCGAATATATCTGCGAAGTAAGGCTGATATCCGGGTTTTTTAATTCGCTTATCTTAGGTGAACTGCCAAAGAGCCATAAAAAATTAATATCGATGGCCAGAGTCAGAGTGAGGAAAAAAGCGAGACTATATATGAAAACCAGCAATGCCTTCATCCATAACGGAGCTTCGCGGGGTATCCTGATCCAGCCTTTAAAAAATAATCTGATCCTGTAAAATAGTCTCAACGCTTTCTCACCGAGGAAACCTATCCAACTCCTGAAGTTACTGTCGTTCATTTGATGAGGTTTTCTTCCAAATATTTAGTGCGCAAAAATACTCCATTTCCGCTTCATTTCCTTGCATAGCGCAATTTGAGATCAGTTTTACACTTGTTCGATTTTATCCAATGCCGCAAGCCGCTGTAAAAGAGCCGGATGCGAATAGTGAACATACACATACCAGGGATGAGGAGTAAGGTTACTCAGGTTCTTTACTGACAGTTGTTTTAAGGCTTCCTGCAAGGCTCCCGGTTTCGAAAGTGATGTAGCAAAATGATCGGCCTCATATTCATGCTTACGCGAAATCGAATTAAATACGATACCCAAAACCAATGAAACCGGGCTGTATAAAATACCGAAAGCAATAACCGACATATGAAATGACGGAACCGAAGCCCCCAATGCAAAAGCAGGCAAGGGACTTTTCAGCAACAGCGACAAAACAAACAGTAGTACCCCGGTTTGAAGAATTCCTGAAACCAGGCCTTTCAGTACATGCTTCTTTTTGTAATGACCGATCTCGTGGGCAAGTATTGCAGTAAGTTCATCCACGTTATGTTCGTTCACAAGCGTATCGAAAAGTACGATGCTCTTTTTACGGCCAAATCCGCTGAAATAGGCATTCCCCCGCGAACTTCTCTTCGAACCATCCATAATATTTATATCTTTCAGGTTAAAATCAGCCCTGGCTGCAGCCTCTTCAATTGAATCTCTAAGTTCACCTGCAGGCAAGGGAGTAAGTTTATTGAAAACAGGAACAAGAAGTGTTGTATAAAAATAACTGATAAACAAAGTGACAACGGAAATGCTTATCCATGCCAGCAGCCAGAACCAGACCCCTGATTTTTCATAAATGAAAACGATTAGTGCAAGAATTGCGCTTCCAATTACAATTCCCAGCAACCATCCTTTCAGTTTATCAAGCACATACGTTCGTGGTGTGGTTTTGTTAAATCCGAACCGTTCCTCTATTACAAATGTATGGTACAAATCAAGCGGAATACCGAGCAAATCAGAAGCAAAAGCCAGTATTCCGAAGAATAGAATTGCCTGCAAAATGGCTGAACCAGTAACATTTATCACAAAATTATCGACCCATGCAAAACCGCCCAAAAACAGCATTAACAGGATCACCAGCAATGATAAACCATCTGACAGAAGCCCGAAACTGTAATTAGTCCCTTCATAATCCTGCTGTTTTCTATAGGTTTCTTCATCGTAAAACCCTCTTAATGCTTCAGGCAATTTATTACTGCGTGTGGTTGTATTCAGGTAGCTGATCCACTGATCGAAAGCGAAACCGGCAATGGTGATGAACAAAAGGATATTAAAAAGGTTTTGTGGGGGCATTAATGGTTAATTGGTTAAATGGAAAATGGTTAATGGTTAACGGTCGGACAGAAATAGAATTTTAAACTTCCATTTCCTAATTTCTAATTTCTATTTTCTATTTTCTATTCCTACTCTCCCTAATAACTCCCGTTGCGCTTTCGCAAAAACCACTCAGCCGATAGCAACAAGAGTAACAACAAAAGGAAAGGGACATAACTTACCAGGTCAGTGTATCGTTTCTGAGTGTAAGCAATGGTTTTAAGATCGTCGCGGGAGGCAAGCATCTGCTCAATCTGATCCAGTTGGTCAGGGTAAACCATTTTGCCTTTATGTCTTACAGCCATATTGTTGAGCAGCACATGGTTTGCAACTGTGTTCATGGCTTCTACATTCAGCGACATCACGGTAAACATCCCGGTTTTCTGAAATGCCTTTCCGGCAAATGAGGTTGTGGCTTTATACGAATATTCGCCCGGAGGCAGATTACCTGCATTCAGATAATAGGCATTGGATGTACGTGTGAATACATAAGGGAAATTCTTTTTCTTTTCATCGGCAATCACAATATTCACTTCCGGTTCGTTAACAAGCTGGTAGCTATCGTTATAGAGCTCAGCATCGATTTCAACTGCTTCGTTTTCTCTGAAATTATTTTTCAGCATCACCCTGAACTGGCTCTTGTCTTCTTTCACAGCCAGGTATTGAATGATGCGGGAGAACAATTCGTCGAAAGCCTGCTGATTGCCCGTTTTAACATAGTTCGATAGTCGCCAGCGCCAGATTCCTTCGCCTGCAATGGTGGCTGATTTGCGATCGACACCCTGGTTAAAAAGAATTAGCGGGATACGTGTATTTACATTCCCTATTTTCTGATACAGCAATACCTGGGCCGCTGTTCCAGCTTTGTACTGGCTGAAAGGAACATTCAACGGCGGAAATTCAGGAATCATATGTTCTATCTCCTGCGCGAGCGAGAAAAGACTGAAATCAGGATTCATTGCTGCCGTAGCTTCGTTAAACGTGCTCAGTGATTGGGGAATCATTAACCCGGTCATCAGGCTGTTGTATGCCGGAATATTGGATTGTGCCCCAATAATATATAGTACCGGAACTGTCGATGTTTTTAACTGGCTCGAAATCTGAAATCCCACATCACTCAATGCCGGTATCTGGTGCAAAATCACCAGGCTGTACGAAGCTATTGATCCATTAAAATCGCTGAGCATGAAATTATCAACCGCATAATTCTGATTTTTTTCAATTGCCTGTTTCAATGCCGCGATATCAGGATGCGGCGCAGATTGCAGGAGAAGTATTTTCTGCCGCCCATCGAGCACTTCCACAAAAACATCCTGATAATTATTTGCAGTACTGATTTCGCCTTTCACCGGCGAAACAGCTATACGGTAGCGTTGCAAACCTGGCTTGGATGCTGTAAGTTTAGTTGTAAATGCACGCGTATAAAACTGATTTCCAATGGATATGTTCTCCGAAAACAATTGCTGATCACCTGAAGAAACAGTTATCCTTGATTGTGATCCGCTGCATTTATGAGCCATAACTGTAATTTCGAGTTGAAAATCATTTCCCAGGAAGGCAATCCGGTTATAATTCACTCTCGAAACAAGGATGTCCTTCTGTTGAGCTGTATCACCCAAAGCTACTGTATAAATACTGTATGGCGCATCATCGGAAGCATATAACGGATCGGCTCCCTGGTTATATATTCCATCACCGGCAAGGACCAATGCAGCCAGGTTGCGGTTCGAGTACCGGTCTTTCAGCTCCGAAAACAAGCCTGACATATCAGTTTGTTTCTCCGTAAAAGTAGAATTCAGGCCATTTGTAAGTTTATCGCCGAAAGTGTAGGAATGAACATCATATTTTTTCGAGAGTTTTTCGGCCAGGTTCCGGTACTTTTCTGTAAACTCATTTTTATAATAAGCTGAGTCCTTGCCTAAAGTAATGGATCCGGAATTATCCAGCGCCAGCAAAACAATTGGCTTTTCGGTATACCGGGTGGTGCTTTTTAATAAGGGCGAAAGCAACAGAAAAGCAATCAATGTAACTACAGTTCCTCGCAAAATAGCCAGAATCCGGGTCGTAAGTGGATTAAAATCGTTGTCTTTTTCACGATAATACAGAAGAGCAGCATAAGCCGCCCCGGCTAATATACAAAGCAACAGAAACCAGACAGGGTACAAAGTAATAAGCGAAAATCCCACAACAGTGAAGGGTTTTATGAATAACCCCGCAAAGGTCGCAAAATTTTCGCTTACTCAGCTATTATTGAACCGGCATTTCCGGATAAGCAGATGGCCTATTTTTTTAGCTCAGTCAGTACTGTTGATCCCATAAGCTTACCCTTTTTATCGAAGGTTTCGGTTTTAACATTTCCAACCCCCATGCTAATGTATTCAGCAACAGTGCTGTTCACTTTAAACATCAGCTTTGTTTCAATATTATACGTGATTTTATAACAATCGAAAGTGCCGGCCGGTACTGTGACTGATTCAGTACCAACAACTTGCCGGTTGGTAACTGTAACAAGCATGTTCATGATGTTAACTCCTCCCGATCCTGCTGAAATCTTAATATTGGCATCCGGAAGAGTTTGTCCGGCAGACAAACCCGAAGGATACATCATGTCGTTTCCGTCAACGCTTATCTCCATGTCCTTGAACCCTTCCATCGATTTAGGGTCAATAAAACTCTGCATATCCAAATAAAATTTACCATCCTCGCAGCGCATTGTATATTCATGCGACGATGCGTTTTCGTTTTTTGCATCAGTAAAATCACTTTTAACTTTAAACATAGTTGCCGCGCCAACTGTAGTAACATTGAGGCAGGTTGTGCGTGTTGAACCTGTCAGTTTACCTTTGGCATCCAGGTTCTGATACCTGAGTACCATACCTTCCGACATGTTGTAATAGCCGCAATCCTGCGCTGAGGAAATCCCCGACAGTATAAAAGCAAGCGTAAAAACGAAAAAAATCTTCATTGTTTTCATAGTTAATTTTAATTAGAGATTTGGTTAAACAAACTTATGACAAAATATTTTAGAATGCATGTATTAACACATTATTTTTGTCAAAACTGCTTTCCCTTCAGTCAGCTTGATGGTTAAAACAAGCAGATATAAAAATAATTTTCATTTAGGTATTGTTGTACTTAAATTATTATATATCTTTGCGAAGAATTAATCTAAATAAGAATAACACTTCTGCACTTAACGTAAAAACAAAAAATATAATTTTTAAACATTTTAAAATGAGCGAATTAATAAACAATTCGAAAAACAGGAAAGAGCTTCTGAAGCATATGATCCTTCAATTGCACAAAGGCGAAGCCCCTGAAGCGATTAAAGCACAACTTACCAACCTGTTGAAAGGAATTCCTTACGACGAAGTGGTGGAAGTAGAACAGGAACTGATAAAAGAAGGACTTCCGGTAGCCGAAGTGCTTAAACTCTGCGATATTCACGCGATGGTTCTCGACGGGAATATTGATCATACTGATGCAAAAGCCATTCCTGCCGGGCATCCGGTTGACACGTTTAAAAAAGAGAACCGTGAGCTTGAAAAACAGGTGATGCAGTTGGAAGGGTACTACGTAATTGTTAAACAAGCTGCTCAAACTGATAGCACAAAGACACTTTATGAAACGGTAATACCAATGCTTGCCGCTTTCAATTCGCTTATGGATGTGGATAAACACTACAGGCGAAAGGAAAACCTGCTGTTCCCTTATCTTGAGTCCAAAGGCATTACAGGGCCACCTACCGTGATGTGGGGCAAGCACGACGAAACCCGCGCATCGCTGAAAAATGCAATTGAGGTACTTCGAAACTCGAAAAACGCAACCGCTGCCGAACTGATGGATATCATAGAAATTGTGTTGGCACCGGCTTCAAAATCTATTACTGACATGATTATGAAAGAGGAACAAATCCTCTTACCCATGACAATGGACGAACTTACTGATCAGGAATGGTTTGAAATAATGAAACAGACTAACGAAATCGGGTATTGCCTTTTTGATCCCACGGATGAATGGATTCCTGAAAATGTAGAAATGACTGCTGATCTTAAAAACGAGTTTTCCGGTGGTACGGTTCGCCTGCCGAGCGGGAGTTTTACAATTGAAGAATTATCAGTATTGTTTAATACATTGCCTATAGATATAACTTTCGTTGATAAAAACGACAAAGTTAAGTTCTTCACCCAGGGCCAGCACCGCATTTTCGACCGCAACAGAGCCATCCTTGGCCGTGATGTGCGTATGTGTCATCCGCCGCACAGTATGCATATTGTTGATCAGATACTGAACGATTTCAAGAGCGGGAAGGAAAGCGCAGCTCCATTCTGGATACAGATGGGTGGAAAATTTATTTACATTACCTATCTCCCTCTTCGCGACAAGGACAATAATTATCTCGGAACCATTGAGTTTTCACAGGATCTGACTGAATTAAGGGCACTTGAAGGTGAACAAAGGTTGTTGTCGTACGGAAAATAATTCGGGACAGGAATTGAAAAAATAAAATAAAATTTAAAATTCAAAAAGGGAGCGAACAATGCTTTCCTTAATTTTTATAAAACTAAACTTGCAAAACAATGAGTTCAAACAGCAATTTATACGAACAACCAGCCTGGTACAGCACTTCTGAAATCAGTGATATGCTCGATGCACGCGAAACACTCCAGGCCGGGCAACATCCGCTTGCTGAAGTACTTACACGTACATCTTTACTTCAAACGGGGCAAATTTTTAAGCTTATAACTCCCTTTACACCCATGCCACTTATCGAAAAAGTTCAGGACCAGGGATGTGAGGCTTTTGTGCAAAAAATAAATGATTCAGAAATCCATACCTATTTTTGTAAAAAATAAGCTGAAAGTTCAGTTATTAAAATATCAATCTTCACCTTGAGTAATACATTTGTTTTGGCTCTGTTCGGCTGGTATTCATTTCCCGATGCCATTTGAGCAGGGTCTTTCATTTTGATTAACCATACAGGTACTGAAATAATTATCTTTGCAGAGCAGTGCTTGAAAATTCAGATTTATTTCAAAATACAATATGATTTCCGATACTCCTTCCCCACCCTATTATGCTGTAATTTTCACTTCGGTGAGAACTTCGGGTGATAACGGGTATGCCCGGATGTCGGATAAAATGGTGGAACTTGCCCGGAAACAGGACGGTTTTCTGGGCGTTGAATCAGCCCGTGAAGAGGCAGGAATTACCGTTTCGTACTGGCGCGACCTGGAATTTATCCGGAAATGGAGGGAAAACACCGAGCATAAGCTTGCCCGTGCAAAAGGCCGCGAAATATGGTATAATTCATTCACAACCCGGATAGCAAAGGTTGAACGGGATTACCGGTTTTCAAGATACAACTGAAGAAATAATTGTGCAAATAAAACTGGCTGACTGGAATTTAGCAATCTGGCAGTTGATTCTTCACACCATTTACGTAAAATGAAATTAAAAAATGGGATCTACTGTTAATTTAGCGGGTAAAT
>Ga0335397_10009159_pt1 | contig 12400 bp, 13 predicted proteins | sample MAT04_FD_205740 | JGI IMG/M metagenome (GOLD analysis project Ga0335397, IMG submission 205740) | Freshwater microbial communities from Lake Fryxell liftoff mats and glacier meltwater in Antarctica - MAT-04 (spades assembly) (version 2) ...
GTCGGAGAACTCCATTGTCCGCCGACCCCACCGTGGGGTGTTTTCGCGGGCCCACCGTCGATGACGACGGACCAGCTCGAGCCGGGGGACTGCATCCTTTCGTACACCGACGGCATCACCGAGGCCCGCACGCCGGACGGTGAGTTCTTCGGGGTGGAGCGCTTGATCGACTTCACGGATCGACATGCAGCAGAGACGCTCCGGCCAGAAGAGATGTTGTCGAGGATCGTGGCGAGCGTGCGAGAGCACCGAGGCTCCGACGAGCTGGGCGATGACGCCACGGCGCTGATGGTTCGATGGGACGGTCCTGACCGCGCCGAGCCGGCCGCGGCACGGGCCTGACGGATCGCGAGCGCACTGCAAGCCGACAGCGCCGGCGAGCATCGAGTCGGCGCTGAAACCGCAACCCCCTGACCGTTTGTCAGTCGATGCTGATCGGTTCTTCACCGACGCACCGTCTCAACGAACGAGGCTGATACCGGGGAGCTGTCACCGCAGCAAGCAGCGCCCGGCGCGCTTCGTCTCTGGTTCCGAAGAGGTATGCAACATGGAGTACTCCGTCGTCGTCACCGTGCCGGGCGTGGCGGTTCTGGGCGTGCCAGCCCTCGGTTTCCCGATCGCTGCGGCGATCCTGCTCGGCGCTGTGGACTCGATGACGGCCTCGCATTCCCGATAACGAACCTGGCCATCGCATGGCCTTGCACGACTTCGCCGATGCAGTGGAGCGGATCGCCGATCTGCTGTTCTTGCTCACAGCGTCCGAACGACGCAGGATCGGGTTTGGCGCGCTCTGGTTGCGGGCACCACCTCATCGATGTCCTACGACTTTCACATCGACGACACGGTCGACTGGAACTGGGGCAACGGGACCGGGGTCGGCAGGATCATCGAGCGGTTCATGTCCGAGGTCACACGGACGATCGATGGGACCGAGGTCAAGCGGAACGCATCGGAGGACGAACCCGCTTACCTCATCGAGCAGCAAGACGGACAGCACGTCCTGAAGTCCTCCACCGAACTGACCTGAGGTGCGATCGATCATCCGGTCCACAAGGCAGTTGTCTGCGCTGCGGGCGTCGCTTCGACGCGACGTCACGATCATGGGTGACGACGAGTTGTTCATCGACGATTTCATCACCGCAGTGAACGAGGTGACCGCAGCCGCTCTGTCGAGTTGCGGACTTGCTGAAGCGTCGATCGACGTGCGGTGGATACGTAGGACGTATCCCCGAGCCGAGCTGTGGGCGGAGATTCGACATACGGAGGCGACACCTACCTCGCTGCTCGGCGAGGGGATCATCGCCCGTGTGCTGGAGTTCACCACCGAGCGCGTCGACGTGCAAGAGCGCATCGGTGGCTCGGTGATCACCGTTCGCTGTCGGATCTGAACGACGCAGTCGATTCTGCCGGAGGGGAATCGTCACGCCCGTTCGTACCCGACGCCAATCGCCGCGCACACCTGCAACCCGCAGCCATGTTGGTGCGAGGGGTGGTTCGAGGCCTCATGTTGCGTGGTTCGAGATCGAGGTTCAACGGGCCGAACTCGGGGAATTGCTTCGTGATGACGATCACCCCCTCCGACGACGACACCGTCGAATCACTGTTCGGTAAGCCCTCGACGTGGCGCGCCGACATCATTTCCGAGTTCCGTCTCCGTGGTGCCGAGCGATGCGCTGCAGCCTCACCGACGCCCGGATTCCCGGTCCTGCTGGACTCGATGTTGTCAGCGCTCGATGGCACCCCCGACGGTCCGTGGCTCGACGTGGGCGGCGGGTTGGGGGGCACGGCCAGCTGGATCGAACGCACTCACGGTGCCGACGTCATCGTTGCCGACGCCGCACTGGGAAGTTTGCACGGCGCCCGGCGCCTGTTCGCGTCGCTCGACATCACAGGGGCACACGTCGCAGCGTTGCCGATACGTGACGCCTCGGTCGCCGTTGCGGTCGTCAGTGGGGTGATGTCACTCTTGGCTGAACCGGGCGAGTTGTTCGGCGAACTCCGACGGGTGCTTCGCCCGGGCGGGCGGGTGGCGATCACTGATCTGTGGTCAGCGACCGCCGAGACATTCGAGCAACGACCGAACACCTTCTGGTCGCTCGAGGATGCCAGTGCTCTCGCCGAACGCCACGGCCTGCACACCGAACACTGGGCGGTCGCTGAAGTGGCGACGGGTTGGTGGTCGTCGGCCTCGATGCAGGTCAACGACGAGATCACCGCTCGACACTCACACGACCCCGGCTACGCGAGTTGGCGGGAGGACCTCGATCATCTCGACCAGGTCATCGGGGCAGGCAAAGTCGTCCCGGCCGGGCTGCTACTGGGTTGACGCGAACGCAATGTCGGTGATGACAGCTCTGACCATCCCGTCGTTCTTGGCTTGGAAGTCCCGGTACGCGCCGGGTGCCTCATCGAGGGTGACGTGATGGGTGGCGAGGTCCATCGTGCCGAGCGGATCGTCCTCGGCTTCCACGAGCGGAAGTAGGTCTGGGATCCAACGCTTGACGTGAGCCTGGCCCATGCGGATCGACAGTCCCTTGTCGAACATGGCCATCATCGGGAGCGGATGCTTCATGCCGCCGTACACGCCGATCACCGACACGGCGGTGCGGTGTCGGATCACTGCGACCACCTCGTCGCCGGTCATCGCTGACGCGTCGATGTTGTCGATGCCGTCGCGTCGGGCCATGGCGAGGCGTTCGGGGACCAGGTCGACGCCGATGACCAGGCCAGCCCCGCGTTGGCGTGCGACGCGTGACGCCATCTGCCCGATTGCACCGAGGCCGATGACGACGACCGATCCGCCCTCGGGGATGTCGGCGGAATCGACAGCCTGCCAGGCGGTTGGCAACACGTCGGACCGGTAGACGTAGCGGTCGTCGGGGAGTTCGTTGCCGACTCTGATCGGCCCGAAATCGGCATGTGGGACACGGAGCAACTCGGCCTGGCCGCCTGGTACCGACCCGTACAGTTCGGTGTACCCGGACAGGGCGGTGCCTTTGTCTTGTTCGGTGACCGGGGTCGTTCGCATTGGGCGAACAGTTGACGGTCGCGCATGAAACAGTGTCTGCACGAGGTGTTGAAACGACGTTCCGCACTTCTGGTTGGGCTTATCGTCCCCCACTTGAAGATTTCGAGGATTCGGGGCGTTGACGATGCGGGGCAGGAGCGGAGTTCGGGGTGTGAGGGTGGTGTCGTTGGTGATGAGTGGGAAGCAGCCGTCGATGGCGGCGTCGTGGGCGACGAGGTCTTCGTTGACTGCTCGACATCATCGACACCGACAAACGGTGGGGCGCAAATGACCTTCGAGAAGTGCGGAAAGTCAGATCCAGAGCACACCGTTGGGTTGATCGTTCATCCGATGAACGAAGTGGATGCGATCAGCACGGTCGCCTCGGAGCGTTCGTGTTCTCCCTGCCCTCTTCGTCCGGCACGACAGGCTGTTCGCCGACCACGGCTGACCAGCACCGGTGATCCCGGGTTGAAGCCCGAGGTATCGCCTCAACGACGCCGAGATCACGAGTTTCGGCCGCGGCACGCTCGGCGGCATCAAGCCTCCGTCGTCGCTGTCGCATCGAGCAGCTGACCGTTTCCGAAACGCAGCGGCCGTGAATTCGTGCTTGCCAGCGTGCGAGGCGTCGTCTAATATGTTGGCAGTCCGTTCAACATACTGAACGGCTGCGCCGGGGGGCGCGCAAATTCCTGAGGGGGAATTCATGGCCACATTTCTTCGGCGGCCCAGCGCGGTTGTCGCTACCGTGATCGTGCTCGGTCTCGCAACTGTGTCGTGCAGTTCCGATGGCGAGTCGACTTCGACCCAGGCTCCGGCCGACACCAATGCGTCGACCGACGCAGTCACTGCGACGACCGAGGTCGTCGAGCCGGTGACCAGCGACGAGCCGGTGACGACAGACGCGGGCTCGGCCGATGAACTCGCATGCGTCGGATCAGGTGACGGCGCGGGCGAACCGATCATCATCGGCTCGATCAACACCGAGGAGTCCGGTGCCGGCAACTTCGGAGATATCACCGACGGCGCCGAAGCCTGCTTCAACGCCATCAACGACAGCGGCGGCATCGACGGACGACCGATCGACTTCCAACGCTGCAACGACAGTGCCGATCCTGTCCAAGGCGAGACCTGCGCCCGAGATTTCATCGACAAGGGTGCCATCGCAGTGCTCGGTGGGATCTGCTTCTCGTGCTTCTCGGCGCCGATCGTCGACCTCCTCGGCGAAGCCGGAATTCCGTACATCGGTGGTCTGCCTGTGCTGCCCGACGAGTACGAGAACACCAACTGGTACCCGATCACCAACGCCGGCGGATCGGCAGCGCTCTACGCCAACTCGGCCTGGATGATGCTGGAAGCCGAGAAGAAGGGCGTTGAGCCGACCGTCACCGAGATCTATGCGGCGGTCGGCGAAGCCGACCCGACGCTCGAGAACCGGATCAGCGAACTCGGCGGCACCTACGTGAATCGAATCGGCTTCGACCCGGCCGCTGCGGACCTGTCCTCGATCGCCCAGCAGGCGATCGACACCGGCGCCAACTTCGTGTCGGTGCAGACCGATGGACCGAACACGGTGAAGTTGGTCACGGCGCTGCGGACCCAGGGCTATGAGGGTGACATCACGATCCTCGGTACGTCGTCGGACCCTCAGTCGATAGAAGGCATGGGCGACGCCAGCGAGGGCGTCTTCGTGGCCGGCTTCTTCGAGGATCTGGTCAGCAGCGATTCGCCCGACGCAGTGAAGTACCGCGCCGACCTCGAAGCCAGCGGCACCGACCCGGCCAAGGGCCTCGCCGGCATCGGCTACGCCGGCGCCCTCGCGGCAGCGGTGGCGCTCGCCGACGCTGGTGAGGACGTGACATCGGAGTCGTTCCTCGCAGCGCTCACCTCACTCGGCCCGATCCAGCCGCTGTTCAATGGCAACCTCGCAGCGGCCAACGCTGCCGACGAGTTCCCACGGACGTACTACTTCAGTTCGTACGCCCAGACCATCCAGGACGGCGAGATCGTCCAGACCGGCGACGTCTTCAACTTCCTCACCGGCGAGGCAGTCAGCTGAACCAACTCCTCGTCTACGTCATCCTCGGGTTCGGGCCCGGCGCAGTCAACGCGATCCTCGGGCTCGGGCTCGTGTCGATCTACAAGGGGTCGGGTGTCCTCAACTTCGGGCACGCCGCGATGGCGATGTACGTGGCCTTCGTCTTCCGGTCGCTGCGCCAGAACATGGACTGGCCGACACCATTGGCGTTCGTCGCCGCCATCGGCGTGGCCGCGCTGCTCGGGTTGCTGGTGCATCTTCTCGTGATGCACCCGCTTCGGCACGCGCCAGTTCTGGCGCGGGTCACCGGCTCGCTCGGCGTGCTGCTCACATTGTCAGCACTCGCCTACTGGCAGTTCGGCAGCGGTACGTTCACCGTCAACCCCCTCACCCCCACCGAACCGGTGCGCATCTTCGGCGTGAACGTCGGCTGGGACCGCATCTTGTTGTTCACGGTTGCGCTGGTGCTCACCGCTCTGTTGGCGTTGCTCTACAAGCGCACCCTGTTCGGGCTCGCGACACGAGCAGCCGCCGAGAGCGAGAAGGGGGCGGCGGTCACCGGATACTCCCAGGCCCGCCTGGCCGCGATCAACTGGATCATCGGGTCGATGCTCGCAGGCGTCGCAGGCATCCTCATCTCCCCCATCGCCCGTCTGAACGCGTTCCAACTGTCATTGCTGATCGCTCCCGCTCTGGCCGCTGCACTGCTCGGACGCTTCCAGAACCTGTGGATGGTCTTCGCCGGAGGGATGATGCTCGGCATCGGCGAGTCGGTCATCGGCCGGTACTTCAACGACATCCGCGGTCTCACGGCGACGCTTCCGTTCCTCCTGATCGTGCTGGTGCTGGTCCGCTCGGGCAGCGCACTCCCCGAGCGGGGTGAACTCGTCTTCTCCGACCTTCCGCTCGCGCCGCGCGTCCACCGAACGGCGCTCAAGCTCGCAGTGTTCGCGGCCGTGTCGATCGTGCTGCTCACCGCGCTGCCCGCCGCCTACGCCGCGTCCTACACGATCGCCCTGATCGGCGGCGTCATCATTCTGTCGTTGGTGGTGATCGTCGGGTGGGTCGGCCAGATCTCGCTGTGTCAGGTGGGATTCGCCGGCGTCGGTGCATACGCAACGATCCGTGTCGCCAATCATCTCGACATCGGCTTTCCGTTCTCGATTCTGCTCGGCGCGCTCATCACCGTTCCGATCGGCGTGCTCGTGGGCTTGCCCGCACTCCGCGTGCGCGGCGTCAACCTCGCCGTCGTCACCCTCGGTGCCGGGATCGCTCTCGAACGAATGGTCTTCAACAACCCGTCGTTCACCGCCGGCGATGATGCCTCGGTGCTTCCGGTCGGTGCCGGGCTGTTCGGCATCGACCTCGACGGCCGCACCGAACCGACCCGGTACGGCATCGTCGTGCTGGTGGTGCTCTGCATCTGCATCGCGATGGCCGCCAACCTCCGACAGAGTGTGAGCGGCCGACGGATGCTGGCAGTCCGTGCCGACGAGACAGCGGCGGCCGCCAGCGGCATCGACGTCCGCAAGGTGAAGCTGCAGGCGTTCGCACTCAGCTCGTTCATCGCGGGAATAGCGGGTGGGCTCATGGCGTACCGCTCGGGCAGGGTGTCGGAGAGCAGCTTCGTGGTGTTCCAGTCGATCAACTTCTTCGCGCTGGCCTACATCGGTGGCATCGCCACCATCGGCGGTGCCATCGCTGCCACCTTCCTCGCACCCGGTGCACCGTTCTCGCTGTGGTTACGCAACGCCGTCGGCAACGACCAGCTCACCGGCATGCTGTCCGGTGTGGGGCTGATCATCACCGTCATCACCCAGCCCAACGGTGTGGCCAACGTCGTTCGCACCGAGCGGGAAAAGCGACGGCTCAAGGCGGCCCGTACCGCCATTGCTGCAGCTGTCATCGATGATGCGGTGCCGGCGGCGGCCATCCGTCCGGATGGGTCCTCGGTCCGATGACGGGGCAGCTCGTCGGTGAGGCGATCACCGTGGTCTACGGACGCAACGTCGCTGTCGACTCGGTGTCGATGGAGGTCACTTGCGGCCAGATCGTCGGTCTGATCGGACCGAACGGCGCCGGCAAGACCAGCTTCATCGACGCCGTCACCGGGTTCACCCCGATGACCACCGGCCGTGTCGTGCTCAACGATGCGGACGTCACGTCGCTTGCGGCGCACCGTCGAGCGGCGCTCGGACTGCGACGCACGTTCCAGCAACTTCGTCTGTTCAACGACCTGACCGTGCGCGAGAACCTCGTGGTCGCCGCCGAGAACGACACCCGCTTCGGCTTGCTCCGAGACTTGGTGCGACCTCGCAAGAGTGCCGTCGCCACCGATCGGGCGCTCGAACTCACCGGTCTCTCCGACGTCGGCGACGAACTTCCGCGCGACCTCCCCGCAGGCACCCGCCGGATCGTCGGGGTGGCCCGCGCGCTCGTCGCCCGACCAACCGTGTTGCTGCTCGACGAACCCGCTGCAGGGCTCGACACGCAAGAGTCGACGGCACTCGGCTCGACCCTCACCGACGTCGCTGAATCGGGCGTTGGACTTCTACTCATCGAACACGACACCGAACTCGTGTTCCGGATCTGTAGCCACGTCATCGCCCTCGATTTCGGTGCCGTCATCGCATCTGGTTCGTCCGAGGAGGTGCGCCGGTCCGACGCGCTCATCTCCGCATACCTCGGCGTCCCGGACGCGAGCGAACCCGACGTCAGCGGACCGGACGCCGGCGGAACGGTTACCAAGTCACCCACCGGCGGTGAGGGCTGATGGCACTGCTCGCCGTCGACGGCCTGCTCGCCGGGTACAAGGGACTCACGGTCGTCCGTGGCATCGACGTGGTCGTGGAGCCAGGTGAGATCGTTGCCCTGCTCGGTGCCAACGGCGCCGGCAAGTCCACCACGCTCCTCGCCATCTCCGGGCTCGCCGAACAGCACGGCGGCAGCATCCTGCTCGACGACGGCACCGGGCGGGCACTCGACCTCGAGCCGATGCACTCGTCCGCTCGTGCACGGGCCGGCATCGGTCACGTCACCGAGGACCGAGCACTCTTCCAGCAGCTCACGGTGTACGAGAACCTCCGGCTCGGTGGGCACGGTGACCTCAGTGGGCTCGGCGACATCCTGACATTGCTTCCAGCGCTCGAGCCGCTGCTACGACGACCCGCAGGCGGGCTGTCGGGCGGAGAACAACAAATGCTCGCCCTCGCCCGCGCGCTCATCGCCAAGCCGCGGCTGCTGATGGTCGATGAACTGTCGCTGGGCCTCGCACCCATCATCGTCAAGCGGCTGTTGAAGAACCTGCGCCAACTTGCCGACGAGGGCCTCGGCATCCTCGTCGTCGAACAACACGTGGAGCAGGTGCTGCAGGTCGCCGACCGGGTGACGGTGCTCGCCAGAGGCAGAGTCAGTTTCGATGGCGTACCGTCGGACTTGGCGGGGCAACGCGAACGTCTCGCCACGGCCTACCTCGGTGCCGATGCAGATACTTCGTGAATGACGCCTGATCGCAGATGACCCGACGATGACCCGGATCACCCACCACACCACTCACGATCTGCGGGCCCGCACGTCGCTCACCCTCGCCGGCTCTGATGCGGTGCACCAGGATCCGGACTACTCGGCGGCCTACGTGGTCCTTCACACCGACGACGGTCATGAGGGACATGGTCTGACGTTCACCATCGGTCGTGGAAACGACTTGTGCTGCGCGGCGATCGACCGACTCGCCCCGATGGTCGTGGGCCGCTCCCTCGACGCGATCACCGACGACATGGGCGGCTTCTGGAGGCTCTTGACGAACGACGGACAACTGCGGTGGCTCGGGCCCGAGAAGGGCGTCATCCATCTGGCGACCGCCGCACTCGTGAACGCGGTGTGGGACCTGTGGGCCAAGGTGAAAGGGGTGCCCGTCTGGCAGCTCGTCGCCGAGATGGAGCCTGCGCAACTCGTGTCGTGCATCGATTTCCGCTACCTGCGCGACGAGCTCGACGAGGACCGTGCGATCGACCTCCTGACTCCGCTCGTCGCCACGAAGGCCGACCGCATCGCCGAACTGCGAGCCGATGGATACCCGGCGTACGTGACGTCTGCGGGGTGGCTCGGCTACTCGAACGACGAGGTCCGCGCGCTGTGCCGTGACTACATCGCCGACGGCTGGCAGAGCTTCAAGACCAAGGTGGGTGTCGACATCGCGTCGGACCTGCGACGCTGCGAGATCATGCGCGAGGAGATCGGCGACTCCCGCCAGTTGATGGCCGACGCCAATCAGGTCTGGGACGTCGACGAGGCGATCGCCTGGGCGAACGAGCTTCAGGGTTTCGACCTGCGGTGGATCGAAGAACCGACAAGCCCCGACGACGTGTTGGGGCACGCCAGGATCCGGCGGGGGATCAGTCCGATCGGCGTCGCCACCGGTGAGCACGCGCCCAACCGTGTGGTGTTCAAGCAACTCCTCCAAGCCGAAGCGCTCGACTACGTCCAGGTCGACGCATGCCGGCTCGGTGGGCTGAACGAGGTACTCGCCGTGCTGCTGCTCGCCGCGGCTCGTGGCGTCCCGGTGTGCCCACACGCCGGCGGGATCGGGCTGTGCGAGTACGTGCAGCACATTTCGGTGATCGACTACGTGTGCATCAGCGGGTCGTTGGACGACCGAACCACCGAATACGCCAGCCACCTCCATGAGCATTTCGTGGATCCGGCAGTCGTTCGCCGAGGCCGGTACGTGGTACCCGAAGCGCCGGGCTACTCGGCCGAGATGCACCGCGAGTCGATCGAGGCGTTGAGTTATCCGGATGGTGCCGAATGGCGCTGAATCGCCCCCTCGTGCCGGCAGTGAACCGCGCCGTCGAGATCCTCGACCTCGTCGCCGCCGAACCGGGCCAGCTCGGCATCAGCGTCATCGCCCGACGCCTCGATCTGCCGAAGTCGTCGGTCGCAAACCTCTGCGGTGCACTCACCGAGACGGGCATGTTGCGGATGAGCGCCAACGGCTTCACCCTCGGGCAACACCTGGCCCGGCTCGGCGCGTCCTACGTGGGAGGTATCGACCATGCCCAACTGTTCCACGAGAGCTGCGCGTCGCTCGATACCGCCCGCAACGACACGGTGCAGCTCGCCATGTTGGGCGACGGTCTCGACGTGATCTACCTGGCTCGCCGCGACGGGGTCAACCCCGTCCGGCTGGCATCCACGCTCGGTACCGCGCTGCCCGCCACGTGCACCGCGACGGGAAAGGCGATCCTCGCCCGGCTGCCGCCCGATGCGCTCGAGGGCCGATTGACCGCCGGCACGCTGCCGAAGCTGACGCAGCACTCGATCACCTCCATCAAGGCACTGCGTCGTGAACTCGGCGAGATCCGCACGGTGGGCTACGCCATCGACCACCAAGAAGTGATCGAGGGTGTCGTGTGCGTCGGCGTGGCGTTCGCGGCCCCCGAAGCGTCCGGTCAGTGGATGGCTGTCAGCGCCACCCTCCTCGCGCCGAGGGCTACCGACGCCTCGATCGAGCAGATCGCGGTCGAACTCCACGCCGTCGTCCGGTCGATCTCGCTGGGACTCGGCCCCACAGTCGGAGCTGCGCCGCCGTGATCGATCACGTCACCGACACCCGTCCGATCGGTCGAGGGCTCTCCGTCACGCGGGTCGGGCTCGGGGGTGCGCCGCTCGGCAACATGTACTCGGCGCTGAGCGATGCCGAGGCCATCGACACCATCGACGCAGCGTGGGAACAGGGGATCCGCTTCTTCGATACCGCACCTCTCTACGGCAACGGACTTTCGGAACGACGGCTCGGTCAGGGCCTCCACGAACGGCCACGCGACGAGTTCGTGTTGTCGACCAAGGTCGGTCGCCTCCTGCGACCCGTGGACCTACTCGATCCCTCGTCGATCTTCGTCGACGTTCCCGCCATGAATCCCGACTTCGACTTCAGCCGCGACGCTGTGTTGCGTTCCATCGACTCCAGCCTCGAGCGGTTGCACATGGACCGTCTCGACGTCGTCCATGTCCACGATCCCGACGACCATGTCGAGATCGCCCTCAGCGACGCGTTCCCGACGCTGATCGAGCTTCGCGACAGCGGCGTGATCGGTGCTGTCGGGTGCGGCATGAACCACGTTGCCCCGCTCCTGAGGTTCGTCGACGAGGTGGATCTCGACGTCGTCCTGCTCGCCGGTCGCTACTCCCTCCTCGACCCCTCTGGCGACAGCGAGTTACTCCCGGCATGCGCAGACCGCAGCATCGGCGTGATCATCGGTGGCGTCTTCAACTCAGGCCTGCTCGCCGACCCCGACGTCGACGCGAAATTCGACTACGGCGATGCGCCGCCTCACCTCGTCGAGCGAGCCCGCCGAATCCGTGCGGAGTGCGAAAGGTTCGGTGTCACGTTGCCGGCTGCGGCGATTGCTTTCGCGCTCCGCAATCCGGCGGTAAGTTCCGTCGTGGTCGGCGTGCGTTCGCGTGAGGAGGTCGACGCCGATGTGGCCGCCGCACGGTCGACGATTCCGGAGGAGCTGTGGGAGGCACTTGCGATGGATACGCCCATTTCGGAAGCGCCGGCATGAGGGACACACCATGAGCCGCGTCATCGTGGTCACCGGTGCCTCGGGTGGGATCGGGTCGGCGATCGTCGACCGCTTCACATCCGACGGCGAGACCGTCGTCGGACTCGACCTCGTTGACGGCTTCGACGTGACCGACGGCGGGCAATGCCTCCGAAGCGTGGCCGCAATCGTCGACGCACACGGCCAGATCGACGTCCTGTGCAACAACGCCGGGGTGGCCAGCGTCGGCGACGTCGTCGCCTCGACGGAGGCCGACTGGCAGCGGGTGTTCGCTGTGAACGTGTTCGGTGTCGCGAACATGTCCCGCGCAGTGCTGCCGATCATGCGATCGGCCGGCTCCGGCGTGATCGTCAACACGTGCTCGGTCGCGGCGTCGGTCGGGCTCGTCGAACGGGCCGTCTACTCGGCGTCGAAGGGGGCGGTGCTCTCGATGACCAAGGCGATGGCCGCAGATGAGGCGCACCGTGGCATCAGGGTCAACTGCGTGTCTCCCGGCACGGTCTCCAGCCCGTGGGTCGAGCGCCTGGTGGCGAACACCGATGATCCCGAGGCCACGATGGAGGCACTGCGCCGCCGTCAACCACTCGGCCGACTCGTCGCCACCGCCGAGGTGGCCGACGCTGTGGCCTACCTCGCTTCACCGACCACGTTCACGAGTGGCGCCGACTTGCTGCTCGACGGTGGCATCACCGGCATACGTCTGGTCGACCAGTGAGCGAGCCGGGGACCGACCCTTCGTCATCGGATGGGTCATCGTTGGATCGGACGTGGTTCGATGGAGCTCGCTTC
>Ga0335397_10009160_pt1 | contig 12399 bp, 10 predicted proteins | sample MAT04_FD_205740 | JGI IMG/M metagenome (GOLD analysis project Ga0335397, IMG submission 205740) | Freshwater microbial communities from Lake Fryxell liftoff mats and glacier meltwater in Antarctica - MAT-04 (spades assembly) (version 2) ...
GTATTTATCGGTTCTTGGAGTGACTTTTTGTGGCCGCTGCTAGTTTTAGACAGACCGGAATATTACACTTTACCTTTAGGCGTAGCCAATTTAGCCGGGACATTTTCCTTAGATTGGCGTTTGGTAGCGGCGGGTTCGATTATTTCGATCATTCCAGTTTTAGGACTATTTTTAGTATTGCAAAAATACATTGTCCCCACAGAAGCGGCCGCCGGAGTCAAAGGATAGAAGAAGTCATTAGTCATTTGTAGGGTGGGCCGTAAGCACCGGTTGACTTTGATAACCATCGAAATACGTACTGGTTGACTTTTTCGGACATTTCGCACGTTATACCAATTTTGAAAATTAATGCAACAACGATCGTAGGGTGTGTCGCCACGAACAATCCGGGCGGGCCAGGGGGCACCGCCCCTACATATCGACAATTTAACAGATCCGCACCTTCCCACAATGATTTTATAAATAAACACAAAATTTATTATGTAGCAATCTTTTGTCAAAATGGTATTACAAGATGAGCCGGTGCGCATTGCGCACCCTACAAACTACTATTTTCACTCCTTGATTCAAACAGACGGACATCGGTTAATCAACGGAATCAAGCAAACTGTAGTGATTGTCAGTTGACTTTGATACCCATCGAAATACGTACTGGTTGATTTTTTCGGACATTGCGCACGTTACAAGATGAGCCGGTGCGCATTGCGCACCCTACAAACTACTATTTTCACTTAATCTAACTCCAAACTCATGTCTACCTCTGATTGAAAACCGCACTAGGATAAGCGATACGCTTGTGATTGAACTGTTCCCAAACCCGCACAAAAATCTCCGCAATTAGAGACATATCCTCCCGCGTCAAACCCGAATCTAGCAACTGATTGTCCTGCCAACGAGCTCGCAAAATCTTATTAACCATATTCAAAGCTTCTTCGTGAGTGGCATCCTTGAGCGATCGCAAAGCAGCCTCGCAAGAATCCGCCAGCATCAAAATCCCAGTTTCCCGCGACTGCGGAATCGGCCCTACATAGCGAAAATCCTGCTCCGTCACTTCCCGAATTTCGATTGCTAACTTAGAATTATCCGCATCTACCAAAGCAATGTTTAAATCTTCTGGTTGTTGGGCAGCATTTTGCTTCGCTTGGTGATAGAAATAAGCAATCAACATCGTACCTTGGTGTTCGGGAATAAACGCCTGAATCGCCTTCGGCAATCGGTGCTTGCGCGCCATCACCAATCCTTCGCTAACGTGCTTTTTAATAATCTCAGCGCTTTTCCAAGGGTCATTAATTTCATCGTGTTTGTTTCCCCCGCCCATTTGATTTTCGCAAAATCCGAGCGGGTCGTGCATTTTTCCAATATCGTGGTATAATGTGCCAGTCCTGACCAACTCAACATTGCAGCCGAGTTCCCTAGCCGCAGCTTCCGCCAAACTAGCCACAAACAGCGTGTGCTGAAAAGTCCCCGGAGCCTCGGCAGCCAACCTCTTTAACAGCGGGCGGTTGGGATTGGCAAGTTCCGCCAGCCGGATCGGGGTAATCAAGTCGAAAACGTGTTCTAAATAAGGGCTGATGCCGATCGCCACAATGCTCCAAGCCAAACCGGCCAAACTTTGCGCGCCCACCGTACCGAGCACGAGGTACCAAATCGCACCCGCAGCCGCGCTCGCAATCAAAGTCCCCACCAGATAAACCGAGCCCTGAGTCAAGCCGACAGCCACGCCCAACAGAGCCAACTCCTCGCGCGATCGCAGCCGCCCGGCCATAAAAGCGCCCAGCAATCCCCCCGCCGCGCTGGCCAGCAAATGAATCAACTCCACATTTAAGCCAACCGGCAGCAGCGCCGACAGCAGCCCCACCACAGTCACTCCCACCGCCGAACCGTAGAAGCCGCCCGCTAAAATGCCGATCGCGGGCAAACTCGTCCAAGGCAGCCCAAAACTCACCAGCACCGGCGCGCTCAAAGTCAGTAGCAGCAACAGCAAATGATCTCTCCGGCGCAAGCGGTAGTGCCTTTCTACCAGCAGCACGATCACAATTGCCCCCGACACTAAACACACAAACCCCGTCAGCCCCAGCCAATTCACCCCCCGCCGGCTCAAACCAAAATAGTCCAGCAACACGAAATCTTGCTGCGATATTTGTTTTCCTTCCGTAACAATAATATCGCCCTGCTCTACGGCGATCGTCACCGGTTTCACCTTTTGCGCCGCCAATTCAGCTAGCTGTTTGGTTGCTTCGGGATCTTTCACCAAATTTGGCTGCAAAATCGCACTTAAACCTTCAACTGCCAAAGCTTGCGACTCTAACGGCACTTCATTTGCTACTTGCAGCTTCACAGCTTCTTTCAATATCTCTTTTGGCAACCCCGGCGGGATACCTTGAGCCAGTATTATTTTTGCCACTCGACTCATACCCGTTTGGGTTTTCTGCCAAGCTGCATCCGACAAATCGAACAGCGAAGTATCGTAAATCTGTCGGAGTCCAGAAACCGACGGTTTTTCAAGCGCCTCCACAGCACTTGCATAGCGGCTGCGGGCAGAGGAAATACTCTCTGTCAGGCTTTTGAACTCTGCTACTGAGACCGATCGGCTGTAAGCTTGCAGTTGAGTTAGAGCCTCCTGCTTAGACTGGCTATCTGTCGGCGCAGCAGTGGCGGGGGAATCCAAATTCAACCTCTCGGAAGTTGTGCCGCTAGAGTCTCCAGCCACCGCCAAAATCGATCGCCACTCCCACTCAGGACACCCCCTCAAGTAAAGCTGAGTCGCAGTTGAGAGCGCCGAGGTGGCCGCAAACGGAAACGAGCCTACCTCCCGCCGCAGTTCGCTTCCCTGTTGCCAAAATTGCTGCATTTCTCGATCGATTTGTTGCTCGACGGCTGGATCGAGCATTAATATCGCTACAGCCCCGATCCGCGCCGATGAACGCTCTTCTTCAGTAGTTTTGCGATCGGGGATACTAGCAGTAGCAGGAGCCTGAATCGTCTGAGGAGCTTTCGTCCCCACATCGAGTTTCGGCTGGTTGTAGAAGCGGTGGCCCAAAGTGCTGCTGAGGGAAACTATCGCTACGAACACCAACATCGGGGAACGAGCTTGATTTTTGATAGTTGATTTTGAGGTTTTACTTCTAAATTTAATAAAAGTTTCGGGCAGATCCAGTTTGTGGAGCGAAAAACGGCTTAACAGATGTTTGCCAGGGCGATCGGGCTTTGCTTTGCTGCCATTTTGCACTTTAGCAATCTGTTGGCGCAGTGAGCGCGCAGCCCCTAGCTGCTCAATCTGCCGCATCAATGAGGAGATCGTATTCATTTATATTATGTCGAAGATATATTCACTGTGATCCAGCAGCCTTGTCAGAAATTCTGACTGTGCATCTTGATTGAGTGTATCCGAATTGCCGTACCTGAATATTGAACCGCCCCAGCTACTTTGCCTGAATGTCGCCAGCAGTTCGGTTTGCTAACAGCAGCCAGCAAACCAGCAGTGTCCTCAAGCTTCTGCTGCTTCTTTCGGGCCCTTGTCTATCTCGAACAGTTCGCTGGCGCGAGGGTTCAAAACCCGATTTATCCGCAGATTCCTGGTTTTAAAACCCAATATTTTCCTATAAACCGGGTTTTGGGAGTCAAGGGAGTCAGATTTTATTTTTGAGTTTTTAATTGTCGCTTTCCTTCCGCTTTCGCTTTTGACTGGTTAATTGCTGATTTCTCATTACTAATTTCTAGTTTACCCTCCCTTTTTCAAGCTCAAAACTTTATATTTTCCGAGGTCTAATCACGTAAGGTGCAGCCACAGCGCGGGCTAGCGCTGCCGAATTCATGCCCGCTGAAGGGTTGTAAACTCCCGCCCACACAGCAAACAAATTATTTGCTAACTCCACAATTTTGGCATCGCTGCCGGTTCCCCAGAGCGAGGATTCTCGGCCCTCGGCGAGCCGCTGCGATTCCACCGCAGCCGAAGATAATTGTCGCCATTCTACAGGAATCGCAGCAGCGCCGTTGTAAGCTCCAGACAAAGCTCCCGTCAAAGCGCAGGTGAGTTGTCCGGCTATCCCGCAGCGGGCAGCCCGCATCACTGACAAGCGCAAGTCTTCTGCGGTGTTCAAGAAGCAGTAGAAAGCTAGGGCGATGGGCAGCAAATTTCCCTGGTTGACAGTTGAGTTAGTTTGCGCTCTTTTCTCGCCATCGCCCTGTTTTTCTGGCAAGGCTGTGGCGCTTTTGCACAGGTGGGTGGTGGCTGTTTCTAAGTCGGCTTTCTGTTCTAGTAGTATTTGCACTTGTAGCAGTAGCTCTGTTAAGGCATTATCTGTGTTCAGGTAGGCAATTGTTTGGTCGATCGCTGTTGCGGGATCGAGTCTTTGTTTGAGCGATCGGGCGATCGCATATCCGATAGCTAAAACGGCTGTTTGCAATTCTGACTTATTTTCGTTGGGAAAAACATCTGTCGCCAGCATGATTTTTTCTCGCAGCTTAGCTTTATTTTCGTGAAAAAACATCGCGCAGGGCAGCACAGCAACAGCCGCTTCGCAAGGGTTAAGCACGCTTTTAAACTCGGTGCTTCCTGGAGGATAGATTTCCGACTTAACAAATCCTTCCCAAGTGTCGCCCCAATCTTTTAAATCTAAACCCATACACCGAATTAAACTTTGAGTCCACGCTACTGCAAGTCTCCCGCATTCAGATGAGCGCGTGCTAGTGAGGATTTTAGTGTTGGGAGAATTCAACAATGTTGCTCCGCTCAGGGTCAATTGCTGGTGTTTCGTGAGTTGTAAAATCGGATGCAAGCCTTCTGTTTGGGGGGAAATACCCACCAGTTGCCTCTGATATTGCAGGCCTGTAGAGTCTCCTAAAACTGCCCCCAGTATGGTTCCTTGAAACTTGCTCAACAGGGAATGCCGCATTTTAATTTAACTCAAGTTGTTAGTAATTGGTAATTGGTAATTGGTAATTTAGAATTCTTCCTGGTGTGCTTCTTTGCCTAATACCAATTTCATAAAGTAGCGCTAGATCTTACCCCCCCAACCCCCCCGCGAGTTCGGGGTGGCTCAGACTTCATCTACAGCACATCTTTAGAAAAATGGTATAACTCTTGTGATTAATTTCAATTATACCCAAACATATAAGGGCTGGTTTTTCATCTAAAACCTGCCCTCATCCGACCGCGAAAATCGGTAAATTTTTAATTTTTCATCAAGTGACTAACGAGAGCTTGCAGCCCCAGCCGATAACTCTCCGAGCCAAAACCGCTGATTTGCCCGATCGCCACCGCTGCGATATACGAGTGGTGTCGAAAAGCTTCCCGGCGGTAAATATTGCTCAGATGAACTTCCACCGCAGGGAGATTCACCGCTGCGATCGCGTCTCTAATTGCCACACTCGTATGAGTATAAGCTCCAGCGTTAATCAATAAGCCTTGATGCTGCCCCAACATCGAATGAATAGCATCCACCAAAACCCCTTCGTGATTCGACTGCTGAATAGAGACTTGCACCTGGAGAGCTTGCGCTTCTCGTTCTAGCAACTCGTTGATATCATTTAAAGTCGCAGAACCATAAACTCCAGGTTCTCGCTGACCCAATAGATTCAGATTGGGGCCGTGAAGTACCAGGATATTTAACAATTTTTTAAATTCCAGCGCCACAAAACTTTGAGTTTTGACTTAGATTCGATCGCCAAAATCAAATCTCAAACCCAGTCTCAACTATCGGCGATGCCTCGGTTGGTTAACTGGAATAGGAATCGGTTGCAGTTCCGGTTGAGCTTCGGGACTCAGAAGTCCTTCTATCAACTTGCGAACCCATTTTTCAATTTGTTCCAGCACCTTTTCAATGTTTTCCATTGAACGGATAGCTCCTTTTTTTATAGTCTAGACTGCTAAACCGACGGCTAAATCTCTGAAACATAAGCAAGCACGGCTTTGAAATCAAAGGTCAAACTTGCTGTCTCGCTTGCTGGTTGTTTTCAGCAAAGGAGAGATTTCAGTATCTTTGCCAATCAGTCCTCTCTTATTATCATAACGAATCTTTACAGATAAGCAAGAGGTGATCGGAAAATGGCGGAACAATCTGGGTTTGCACAGTGTTAAATAAAGATTAAGCTTACGGCTAACAGTTGACAATTGACCAATCGTAGGAGTTTTTCTACGCTTTTTTCAACAATAATTTGCGCCGGAGCCGATCGAGCGCCGTACAGCTACTGAGATTCCGAATCCAATCGCGGCCTCGCCCATCGCCGAAACGGTATTCAAAACTTTCTGCATCGCCGTTGGGGCCAGCTAAACCGATATAAACCAGTCCGACAGGTTTAGCATCCGTACCGCCTCCTGGCCCGGCGATGCCTGTAATGCTCAATCCCCAATCGGTATTGAGCCTCGCGCGCACTCCCGCGGCCATTTGTTTTGCTACTTGCTCGCTGACTGCACCGAATTCGGCTAAATCTTGGGGATTAACACCTAATAATGATTCCTTAACTCGATTGTCATAAGAAATAATCCCGCCCCAAAAATAGCTCGAACTGCCGGGAACAGAAGTCAGCATCGCCCCTAACCCTCCTCCCGTGCAGGATTCAGCCACACTCAGAGTTTCCCCGGCCAACAGCAGCAAATTGCCTACTGTCGAAGGGAGGGTATCGGTATCGGCACCGTAACAGTCTAGGCCAGTAATCTGCTGCAATTGTTGCTCGATCGGCTCAATTAACTTTTTCGCAGCCACTTCCGAGTCAGCGCGGGCCGAAATCCGCAATTTGACTTGGCCGTGATTGGCGTAGGGAGCCACAGTAGGATTAGTTAAATTCAGAAAAGATTCTACTTTTTCCGCCAGCGCCGACTCAGCAATTCCCCAAAATTTCAACGTGCGGCTGAAAATAGTTGCGCTGCACCAACCGCCATTTTTCAGGTAAGCAACGGCGGTTTCTCGCCACATCAAGTGCATTTCCGCCGGTACGCCGGGAAATGTCATCACTGTCACGTTGGGAATCGGTTGCCAAATAATGCCCGGTGCAGAACCGCTGCGGTTCGGCAGAATCTCCGCCGTTTCTGGAAGTAAAGCTTGTTTGCGGTTGCTGGGACTCATGGTGCGTCCGCGCAGGGCAAATTTTTGTTCGATATCGGCGATAATTTCGGGTTTTTCGATTAAGGGAACGCCAAAGAAATCGGCGATTGTTTCGACGGTGAGGTCGTCTGGTGTCGGGCCCAGACCTCCTGTGAAGAGTAAAAGTTGCGATCGGGCTACAGCGATTTGCAATACTTGTTTGATGCGTTCTGGATTGTCCCCCACCACGGTTTGATAGTAGTGAGGGATTCCCAAACTCGCTAATTCTTTCGCTAAAAACTGAGCGTTGCCATTAAGAATATCTCCTAACAGCAATTCAGTGCCAACACAAATAATTTCAGCAACCATTAGTTAGTGGTAATTGGTAATGGGGCATTGGGCATTGGGCATTGGGCATTGGGCATTGGCAATTGCTAGTTGCTAATTGGTAATTGGTAATTGGTAATTGGTAGTAAATGACTACTGTCAACTGTCAACCTGTCAACTGCCAACTGTCAACTGCCAACTGCCAACTGTCAACTGTCAACTGACTACTGCCAACCATCAACCATCAACTGTCAACTGTCAACTGTCAACTGTCAACTGTCAACTGACTACTGACTATCGAGCGTGTCTCCAAACTTTCCAGCTAGCGTATCCCAGCAAACTTGTCGCACCCATCGCGTAAATGATGCCGCTTGGAACCGAAAAAGCTAGGGCTAAACTTCCCACCCACAGTGTTAGCGCGTAAATAAATAAAACCGCAAATTTATGGGATAGTCCGGCTTCTAGAAGTCGGTGGTGGAGGTGGCGCTTGTCAGCAATAAACGGTGATTGGCCGTTGCGGAGTCGATCGAGAATCACCGCTGACATATCTAAAATCGGTACAGCTAAAATTAAATATGGCAGCAACACAGAGGTAATAGCCGTAGTTTTAACTAACCCAATTACTCCCACTCCGGCGAGAGTGAAACCGATAAAATAAGCCCCGCCATCTCCCATAAAGATTTGAGCCGGATTGAAGTTGTAGCGCAGAAATCCCAAAGTGCCGCCAGCTAAAGCCGCTGCAATTAGGGCTGCTGCCGGTTGCTGCATTGACAGACTGACTATCAGCATCACAACTGCTGCAATGCCTGAAACTCCGGCTGCTAAACCGTCCAAACCGTCAATCCAGTTGATGGCGTTGGCCATACCGACGAGCCAAATTACGGTAATTGGCAAGCTCAGCCAACCAAGATCTGTCAGTCCCAAGGATGGAACTGTGAGAAACTCAATTTGTACGCCCGCGTACCAAGCGATGCTGGATACGCCAATTTGCATGAGCAAGCGTTTGATGGCTGAGAGCGAAAATAAATCGTCTGCTAAACCGATGAGGAAGAATCCGACGCCGCCGAGGGTGACTCCCCAGATTTCGTATTCGTCTTTGCGATCGAGAATTTGTCCGCTAGCATCGATGAAGCCTCCTGAGAGCCAGACAAATAATAGAGCAGTCAGAGTGCCCAGAAAGATGGACACTCCTCCCAAGCGCACCATCGGGCGCTTGTGGACTTTTCGCTCGCCTGGCCGATCGACTCTCCCGCTTTTGAGACCAATTTTTTTGACTATTGGTGTACTGTAGAGGACGACGATCGCAGAAACCAGAAAAGCAACTACGTGGTACAGATACTGGTGCGGCATCTGAAATCAATTTTAAATAATAGTGCGGGGCAATTAGGCTGTCAGGCAGAGTCTACTACATTTCAGATGGCTGATCACAAGGAAACATCTTTAAAGTGCGACTGGGGGGTTTGGGAGCCGGAAATTTGTTGGAGTGGAAGTTGCCCGATCGCCAAAAAGTGAGATTTTTAACTTAGTAACTCTCAAATTCCGGCCCCTGGCTATCGCAGCATAGATCGCGAGACTGTCGATCGACACATCGATCCGAGTGGATTTATCCCTGGAAGGGGGCGGGTAGATCGATATCTTTGGCTACCGACAAATATCTCGGGTAAAACCCGCCCCACGCGATCGATATATGCACGTTAAAACAGGGGGCGATCGCGAATGGCAACTCTCATTCTTTTCCGGCTCTTTTACCCTTTTACCCGTACACTTCCAACTACAAATTCCCCATTGCCGATCAGGAAAATTAAGCTAATGCTGGCACTTTCAAGAACAAGTGCGGATATAACGGGAAGCGATCGCAAAGTGCCGCTACTCGCCGCAGACAATCGGCGGCGACGCTTTCATCTTCAGGATTTAGCAGTCGATCGGCAATAATATTACCAATCTCGGTAAATTCCGCAGTTCCCATGCCCCTAGTGGTCATCGCCGGCGAACCGAGTCTCAAACCGCTGGTGACAAAAGGCGATGCCGGATCGAAAGGCACAGTATTTTTATTAGCAGTAATATTCACACCGCTAACTAATTGGTCGGCTCGCTTGCCTGTCATGTTAGCCGATCGCAAATCTACTAGCATTAAGTGATTGTCCGTGCCGCCGGAAACGAGTTTTAAACCCCGCTGCTGCAACTGTGCAGCTAAAGCCCGCGCATTTTCTATGACTTGACCGGAATAAGTTTTAAATTCGGGTTTTAATGCTTCGCCGAAAGCTACTGCTTTGCCCGCAATCACGTGTTCTAATGGGCCGCCTTGAGTGCCGGGAAACACTGCTTTGTCGAACTTTTTGCCCAGTTCGGGGTCATTAGTCATAATCAAGCCACCACGGGGGCCGCGCAGGGTTTTGTGAGTGGTGGTGGTGACTGCGTGACAGTGGGCGAGGGGGCTTGGGTGGTGGCCTGTGGCGACTAACCCGGCGATGTGGGCGATGTCTGCCAGCAGGTAGGCTCCGATTTCGTCGGCGATCGCTCTAAACTTTTCAAAGTCGATAATTCGCGAATATGCTGAATAGCCGCAAATCAGCAATTTCGGTCGGTTTGCTTTAGCCAGTGCCAAAATTTCGTCGTAGTCAAGCTGTTCTGTTTCTTGGCTGACACCGTAGTGAAAAGCTTTGAACCATTTACCGGATACGTTGACCGGCGAACCGTGGGTCAAGTGTCCACCGTGGGACAAATCCATGCCCATAATTCCGTCCCCTGGCTCTAGCAAACTCAAAAACACTGCAAAGTTGGCTTGAGCGCCGGAGTGGGGCTGGACGTTGGCGTGAGCTGCTCCAAATAGCTGTTTGGCGCGATCGATCGCGATTTGCTCGATGCCGTCAATAAATTCGCAGCCACCGTAGTAGCGTTTCCCTGGCAGTCCTTCGGCGTATTTATTGGTCAGCACTGAGCCTTGAGCGGCCATTACCGCTGCGGAGGTAAAGTTTTCGCTGGCGATCAGTTCTAGGTGGTCTCGCTGCCGCTGGAGCTCTTTCCCGATTAAATCAGCAATGAGCGGATCGGTTTTGGAAATGAATTCTAAGTTAGTGTCCGTCACAATAATCAACCTTTTGACAAATTTGGGGATTAGGAATTGCGGATCTTTTAGCCTACTACGGATTTCGCACCATTGACAGAAATATTAAATTGTGTTCAGGTTAAGCCGTTTGTCCCAAGTTCCTGACCTACAATGAAATTACTGGTGTGAAACCTGCCGGAGGTATCAAATGTTAGTTATTCTAATGGAAAATCAGATGCTTGCCCCTCAGTGTGTTTGCCAAGGTTGTGTGCTCGCCGATCGCACGGGCCAACCGCGCTGGAGCGGTGGAGAGCTTCGCTGCGGGCATCCAGTTGCTAAACCTACAGAAAATTTGCCCGATCGATACGAGTGTCAAATGGGCTTCGTCATTGCCAATATTAAATAATCATCGGCCAAACAGGGCATGGGGCATGGGGCATGGGGCATGGGGCATCGGCCAAACAGTGACTATTGAACCAGACTCGATCTAAGTACCCCTGAATCTACTCGGCTCTGAGTGTGGGAAAATTCCGGGCGAGTCGGAACACAAACCCTGCTGCGTTATGCTGAGTGTAACGGGAATTGATAGTTAAATCGATCGACTCAGGAGAGTTCATTATGACTTGGCGCGGATCTACGACTGTTCCAGACCGGATTTTTGCTTGTTTGCCTTATTTGCTCCCGCTGATTGACGGGCTTGCCTTTGGCAGGTTTCTGTTTACACAGTTTCCTGTCCTGCAATTGTTGTTGATACCGCTATCTCCATTGATGCAAATTTATAGTTTGCCGTTTGCTAGCTTGGTTATTTTCTTTGCCCTGTATTTAGGAGTAGTTAGAAACGAAAACATCAGTCACTTCATTCGTTTTAATGCGATGCAGGCGATTCTTTTAGACATTGTTTTGATGCTCTGCGGTTTGGTTTTGCCAATTTTTTCTAAAGGCTTGCAAGTTGCATTTATTGCAGAAACTCTGTATAATATGGTGTTTTTAGGCGCTTTGGCTGCATTTTTATATGCAGTAGTTCAGTCGGCTTTGGGACGCTATGCAGAGATTCCTCCGCTTTCGGATGCTGTTTATATGCAGGTACGATAGTAAGTTGACAGTTGACTGTTGACTGTTGACTGTTGACAGTTGACTGTTGACTGTTGACTGTTGACTGTTGACAGTTGACTGTTGACAGTTGACAGTTGGTTCTAATTACCAATTACCAATTACCAATTCCTACTGACTACTGACTACTGACTAATGACTGTATTTTCAAGACTGCCAATACCTTCAATTTCGATGCGGACTCGATCGCCTATTTGTAGCGGCCCTACCCCTTGCGGCGTTCCTGTCAGTATCACATCGCCGGGAATTAGAGTCATAATTTGACTGATGTAGGAGACTAGAAAGTCTGGGGAAAATACCATGCGATCGATCTGGGATGATTGTACTGGTCGATCGCTATCATTGACAAAAGTCTGCAACTGTGCGCCTGGACTCAATTCGCGGACAATCCAAGGCCCCAAGGGACAAAATGTATCGAACCCTTTCGCCCTCGCCCACTGGTTGTCACGCTTTTGCAAATCTCTAGCTGTCACGTCGTTGGCGATGGTATAGCCCCAAATCTTGCCCTGTGCTTGTTCGGGAGTGCAGTTGCTACAATGTTCGCCAATTACCAGGGCCAATTCTCCTTCGTAGTCTACCCTTTCCGACTGCTGCGGATAGCGAATCGCTGCACCTGCGGCGATGACAGCACTGGGCGGCTTGAAAAACAGCAGAGGCTCAGCAGGTACGGAACTACCCATTTCGGCGGCATGATCGCTATAATTTTTGCCGACGGCGATAATTTTTGAGGGAGAGCATGGGGCGAGAATTTGGTAGGTATCTGGTTGGAGTTCCAAATCTGTTGGTTGTCCTTTTAACCAGGGAGGTGCATCAAATACTTGAATGCTGTGGCTCAGTTGCAGCACACCGTAATGGATGTGTCCTTGTGTTGTTTTAACTCGAACGTAGCGCTGG
>Ga0335397_10009161_pt1 | contig 12399 bp, 12 predicted proteins | sample MAT04_FD_205740 | JGI IMG/M metagenome (GOLD analysis project Ga0335397, IMG submission 205740) | Freshwater microbial communities from Lake Fryxell liftoff mats and glacier meltwater in Antarctica - MAT-04 (spades assembly) (version 2) ...
GCGCACCAGAGATCTCGGTGGTGTCGGGGTGGATCCGAAGGAGACGTTGCAGGTCGACCGTGACGAGGTGCGTGGCGCACTGGCGGAAGTGCGGGCCGAGATGGCAGCGTCAGCAGCGACCACCACTGCGCCGGACGACGCCCGACAAGATCGATTCGCGGTCGACGACACCCCCGCAGATTTCGGCATCGTCGATGAGCTCGAACGGTTCTCCTCGCCGACCACCGATTCTCCGCCTTCGCAGCGCACGCCGATTGCTCCCGTGCCGGTCAAGAGTTCATCGCTTTTCAGCCGTGCGGCTGCAGCCAACCAGGAAGCTGTCGTGGAGGTCGTCGCCCCATTGTCCGACGCCACCGACGTGCCAGATGAGTCGAACGCCCCGACCGAGCCCGCCGCGGAAGGCACGTCGAAGCCCGCTCCGGTCCGTCCCGTACCGGTTCGTAAACCCCTCACCCATCAGGACGAGGAGGAGGTGGCGCGTTTGCTGGCGCAAGCCCGTCGAGCTCTCCACAAGCCAAAGAACTGAGCGGCTGGTCGGTGCCGGGCGGTTCACGCCGCCAGGGTTGGGCCCGCGAGGCCACGAGTCACTCGGTAATGGTGATCGGGGTGCCAAGTGGGAGTTCGGCGGCGAGTTTGCTCACCACGTCGTTCGGCATGCGCACGCAGCCGTTCGAGGCCCGAGTGCCGATGAGCCCGGGTTGGTTGGTGCCGTGGAACCCGATCACCGGAAGGCCGTTGTCGAAGAGGTCGAGGGCGTCGCTGTAACCGTTGGTGGACAAGACCCATGGGCCGTAGGAGCCGCCCCCGTAGCTCTGTTGCACCTTGTCGTTGACAAAGAACCGACCCACGGGGGTGGGGGTTCCGGCGGTGCCGATCACGACCTTGGTGTCGGCGATGACATCGTTTCCGTTGTAGGCCACGAGGTGGAAGTCCGACAGGTCGAGCTCTATTCGATGTTGTACGACGGTGGTCGTGACGTCGGCGGATCGCACCCAACCTTCGCTGCGGTTCGGCCGGGCCGGCAACAGCACCTTGAGCCATTCGCCTTCGTTCTGGGTGACGAGAAAGGTGAGCGGTCCCTTGAAGTAGGTGGGGTTCGTGTAGGCCCACCCCAACGGCGTGCGTCGAGCCCCGGCGGAGTTGAGCCCAACCCGTGGGATCTCCGGCAACCCAGGTGTTGCGCCGTTGCCCGATGCTTGGGGCTCGACGATTTTGGGCTGCGTGGGCGGAGGAGTTCCGTCACAGATGGGGGTGCCGCTCGGCCCGGCGCCCTTCTCGGCAACCACCTCAACTTCACAGCCTTTCGCCGTGACCACCTGGGCCAGGTTCACCGGCAACGTGGTGGTGGACAGGGACGAGGTGCCGCCGGGTGCCGCCGTGGTAGTGGCACCAAGGGTGGGTGCCGGCGCGTTCGGCACATTGGTGGCAGGCGCCGGAGCAGCCTCTTCCTTTTGGCTGCATGCCGAGGTCAGTGGCAGCACCAGGCCCACGATCGCGGCGAGGCGAACGACCGTCGGGGCAAGCGGGTGTGCACTCCTTGACGGCCGTGAGGGGGGGCGAGCGGCCGGTGAGTGGGTTCGGAACATCAGTCCAGCACCCTACCGGGGGGTCGACGTGTACCCGGAGCAGGGCGATCGCACCGTTACGATGCCGATCGTGCCCAGCCCCCTCGTTCGTACCCGATTCGCCCCGTCGCCCACCGGTTTCATGCACCTCGGCAGTGCCCGCACTGCCCTGTTCAACTGGCTAGCGGCACGGCACGCCGGCGGAGAGATGCTGCTTCGGATCGAGGACACGGATGCGGAACGAAGCCAGCCCGAGCTCATCGAAATGATCCTGGGCACCCTCGAGTGGTTGGGTATCGACTGGGACGGCGAGGTTGTGTACCAATCCAAGCGCGCCGACGATCACACCGCCGCTGTCGACTCGTTGTTGGCTGATGGCCGGGCCTACTGGTGCGGATGTAGTCGTGACGACATCGATCTCCGGCACAAAGAACGAGGAGGCAAGCCCGGGTACGACGGGTTCTGCCGTGACCGCGGCCTCGGCCCAGGCGACGACCGGGTGGTGCGGTTCCGATCGCCCGCCGAGGGCGACACGGTCATCGACGACGTGGTTCGTGGGGAGGTGCGCTTCGCCAATGTCGATATTGAAGACTTCGTGATCCGGCGTTCGAACGGCTCGGCCATGTTCATCACGGCCAACGCGGTCGACGACATCTTCATGGGCATCACCCACATCGTGCGCGGGGAAGACCTGTTGCCGGCCACCCCGAAGATCGTTCTGCTCCGTGAGAGCCTTCATGCGAAAGAGCGGCCGACGTTCGCCCACCTCCCGCTGATCGTCAACGAGAAGCGGCAGAAACTGTCGAAGCGTCGTGACGACGTCGCCCTCGAAAGCTACCGCGATCGCGGCATTCTGCCGGAGGCAATGGTGAACTACCTCGCCACGCTTGGTTGGGGGCCACCGGATGGGGTGGAGGTTCGGCCGATAGCGGAGATCGTTGCGCTCTTCGATCTGGCCAACGTCACCAAGAGCAGCGCGTTCTTCGATGTGAAGAAGCTGGAGAGCTTCAACGGCGACCACATCCGGGGCCTGCCCTTGGCCGACTTCGTGGATCGCGCCCTGCCGTTCGTGCGGAACGCGCTCTTGCCCGCTGGGGCCGACCCGGCAACCTTCGACGCCGGCCCGTTTGAGGTGATGGCGCCCCTCGTACAGGAACGGGTGAAGCGGCTCGATGAAGCCCCCGACTTCGTCGACTTCCTTTACGGTGATCCGGTGATGGATGCGGACGCCTGGGCGAAGACCATGGACAAAGACGCCGACCTGGCCCGCCGCATGCTCGATACCGCCGTCGATCTTCTGGGCGCGCTGAACGACTGGGAGCCAACCGCGATCAACGACGCCATCATCGGTTTCGCTGACGCCAACGAGATCTCCCGCAAGAAGGCGCAGGGTCCGGTCCGCGTGGCCGTCACCGGGCGGGCGGTCGGGCCACCGCTGTGGGAGGCCATGGCCGTGCTGGGGCGGGATGGCAGTTTGTCTCGCCTCCGTTCCGCCCGGGCCAAGCTCGGCTGAGCCGCTCGTCCCGGTGGGTCCCCGTCGCCTGTTCCGTTGGTTTCGCCGTTCGGTGCTCCTCGTCGTCCTGGTTGTGGTTGGCTACCTCGGCGTCACGTTTGCGCAGGTGTGGATGGCCAGTGGGTCCGACGATCGCACACCGTCGAGCGCGATCGTGGTGCTCGGTGCCGCGCAATGGAACGGCAAGCCATCGCCCGTGCTGGCCGAACGTCTCGATCATGCGGCGGAGCTCTACAAGGCCGGGGTAGCCCCGATGGTTATCGTGACTGGGGGCAAACAATCGGGCGACCGGGTGACCCAGGGCATGGCGGGGTTTCAGTACCTGTTGGCCAAGGGCGTTCCGGAGAAGGCACTGAAGGTGGAGGTGGACGGCACCAACACCTACGAGGAGATCTCCGCTGCCGGCCTCATCGTGCGCAACGCCGGCACTGCCCCGAACGTGACGTTGGTGTCGGACGGTTACCACATGCTCCGTGCCCGGAGCATCGCCGGCGAGCTCGGGCTTCGGTCGTTCGGATCACCCACATCGGCGGAGTCACCGAGCCGCTCGTTGGTTCGAGAGACTGCCGCAGTGGCCGCGGGGCGAATCGTGTCGTTCCGGCGCCTGAGCAACTGGGCCTGAACGCCCGAGCCCTTCCGTCGTGACCGCCGTGGGTTGCTCGGGGGCGACAGGCCGGGGCCGGCCAATGGGCTTTCTTCGATGGCGCCCGAATGACTACTGTCTCCCCGCTACCCATTCGGGGGTGGTGTAATCGGCAACACAGGTGATTCTGGTTCATCTATTGGGGGTTCGATTCCTCCCCCCCGAGCGAAATAGGCAGTACCGAAGTACCAGCCGGACGGCTACGGTCGTCCCTACCTAGCCCCCATCGTCTAGCGGCCTAGGACACCACCCTCTCAAGGTGGCGGCACGGGTTCGAATCCCGTTGGGGGTGCCATAAAAGCGCAGGCTCGCGTGGGTGCGCCAACAAGGTGCTCGGCACGGTTCCGCCAAATGGTAAGGGTGGGCTCTGCCGTCGGGGCCATGGCATCCGGGCACATCATCGAGCGGGGAGACTCCTGGCGGATCGTCGTCGACGCCGGCACCGACCCGATAACGGGGCGTCGACGGCAACTGACGCGCACCGTCAATGGCACCAAGCGCGAGGCCGAAACGATTCGCAACGTGATGCTCCCCGAGGTCGCCGAGGGCCGTGTCACTCGCACCCGAGCCACCTTGGCCGGTCTGCTCAACGCGTGGTTCGAGACGAACGAGGCCGACTGGTCACCGCGCACGGCGCTGGATAACCGCCGGATCATCGACAACGTGATCATCCCGGCGATCGGGTCGATGAAGCTCGCCACGCTCAAGGCGTCCGACCTCGATGCGTTCTACGCCAAGGCTCGCGCCGGCGGCGTTTCGTCGGGCGAGCCGCTCGCAGCCTCCTCGGTGAGGAAGTTCCACCAGGTCTTGCGGTCGGCACTCTTACAAGGCGTGCGATGGGAGTGGGTGGCGATCAACCCGGCGTCGAACGCGCAGGCGCCGAAGGGCAAGCGCAAGGAGCCCACGCCGCCCACGCCCGAGGAGCTGGGCAAGCTGCTCGAGTTCGCCGAGAAGGGGGTGCCCGACTTCTACGTCTACATGCGGGTGGCGGCCATCGTCGGTGCCCGTCGGGGCGAGCTGTGTGGGCTTCGGTGGACCGAGTTCAGCAAGGAGTACACGGTGGTCGAGATCCGATCGTCCGCGGTCATCACACGTGAGGGCATCGAGGTGAAGGAGACGAAGACCGATCGTTTTCGTCGAGTGGCGATCGACAAGAGCACGGCTTTGCTGCTGGCCGAACACCGGGCAGTTGAGGCGCAGGCCGAGTTCTGCGGCGTCACATTGGCGCCCGACGCGTTCGTGTTCTCCTACGAGGCCGACGGCTCGGAGCCATGGCGACCCGATAGCGCGTCACGGCGCTTCACCTGGGTGCGCACTCGCGTCGACCTGCCTCACACACGACTGCATGACCTCTGGCACTACGTAGCTACTCGGCTGATCGACGCGTGGTCGACGTGCGAACGGTGGCGACCCGGCTCGGCCACGCGAGTCCGACCACGACGTTGAACACGTATAGCCATTTCGTCCCCGAGGCTGTCCTTTGCCGCTGGCGCACGACACCCCGAAGCCGACCGCGAAGCCGCGGAGCTGCTTCGATCATCGGGGAGCTGAGTGAGATCGGACTCGAGGCGGGCGATGAGGGTGCGGAGCCGCTGGATCTCTTCGCCGGGCGCGAGCGCCCACGCTTCGGCGCCGAGCGCGACACCGTGTTCCCGTGATCGGACGAGCTCGTCGAGGTGCGCTTTGAGGTCGGGCAGGAACGACCGGTCGGAGGAGAAGTAGCCACATCCCATGCACCGGTAACGGAGCGGGCAGTGCTGCCCGCAAGCTTGCACGTTGGTCGGTTCACCGCACACCCCGAACGGCACCGCGAGGTGACCAACGGCGTCCCCGCATCACTTCGGATAGATGATCGTGGGAACGGGTACCTCCGACTGCTCCTTCAGATCTTGCAGGCACTCCTGCACCCCGATCTTGATTGCGGTCTCCGCTTCGACCTTGGTGACCGGACCGAGAATGTTCGCAAGGATGTAGTCGTGCACGCAGAGGTTCAGCGAGTCCGATCCGCCGGCCGCCTCATCCCATTGGCGCACGACCTCGTCTGCCGTGATCGTCTCGGCATCCCCACTCGCACCGCCGGCGCCTGACCGGTTTCCGTTCTCGCCGCCTGATCCGGTGTCGCCGCCGGTCTCGCCGCCGGATCCGCTGCCACGCCCACCCTCGTCGCTGGCGGTTCCACCCTCGTCGCTGCCGCCACTGTCAGGTGACGATGGAGTCGTCGGCGGCGCATTGGCGGTGCTCACCGATCCGGGACCGGCGGTCGTCGTGTTTGGACCGCTCGCTGCGGTCGTCGCCGACCCCGGCGCCGTGCTGGCCTGGTTGCTGCACGCCCCGCCCGTCATCAGGACCAACGCCACGATGACCGTCGCCGCTCGTTTCCAAATGTTGAACATTGGAGCTCCTCGCTGCCCGCCAGCGCGTGAAGGTACTACCGATCTGCGACCTCGAGCGCAGGTGATGCTGCCCGTCGCCGTCGCCGTCGCCGTCGAGCACGCACTCGTTTTCAGAGATGGTGGCGGTGTTCAACGCGTGATGGCCTACTCAGCGGCGTGTTCGTCTTTGGTGCCAGGTTCTCGAGGTGGTGGCACGGGTTCGTGTTCGCTACCGGCAGTTCGGCGAACGGCTCCACGTGCAAGAAGTGATTCGTGACAGCAACTCGCCCAGGGGGTTGCGGGCCACCATAGAGAGATCCACGTTGCTCCAACGGTTCGCATCACGGCCACTGGTTCGAGGCGATGGCGGCGCGGGTAGACATCGGGTTGGCGCCCTAGACAGGTGGCGGCGTGGGGCAGCGATTCACCGCATCATGGATCAGGGTGAACCGCCGAGTAATGCCGGCCTGGGTCATGTGGGCATCATCGAGCAACAGCGAGGGTTCCGCCCGTGTGATGGCATCCCAGTCGATCACCAGCACGCCGGGGTGATGAGCGGCGTCGATCGACGTGATCCAGCGATTGATCGTTCGCTGGACAGTGGTCCACCCCTCTGCGTCTTCGTCCACGCTCCGACCAGGTGGGCGGACGGGTACGGTGAACAGCACGCGGCAGGGAACGGAGTCGGTGGCATCGATCAAGGAGCGAAAGCTCTCCGCCGCGGCGTCAAGCAGATCCGGACGCGGGGTCCAGAAGGTTGAGGCCGAGTTCGTACCGAACAGCAGGACCGCGGCATGGGGGCGGCTCTCGACCACTCGGCGTACACGCCCACTGTGTACCGCCGAACCAAAGTTCTCTCCGCAGTGAGCGGCCATCAGCCACCGATTCCGGCGGTCGGCCAACGCAGGAAGCCGAAGCTGTACGCCACTGGAATCGCCGAGGACCGCCACCACCCGCCCGGGGCCTCCGGTGTCGAACACGTCGCCGAAGAGGTCGATCATGCAGGCGTTCCACACCTCCTGTTCCACTTGTGGGGGGATCGTCGATGCACGCCTGACCTGTCCGACGCCGTCCGGTTCCGCGGCCGCGGGGCCCGAGGGAACGCTGAACTCGTGGGCGGGTGACCCCCAGTCGGAAGCACCCACGGTTGAGCCAGATGCCATCGCCCAACACGTGATGGCCGTGATGATTGCGGTGGCGACCACAGTCACTCGCGGCGGCCGAGCCCCCCCCGCACGCAGGCCTGTGTTCGTTGTATGTCGTTGCGTCCCACCAGGCACCGACACAGTCTGGCCGGTCGGAAGGTGCACCCATCGGATCTGTGCCGTGGTGGTCCGATCGAGCGCCGATCTGTGAGGACCACACGATCCGCGCCGGTGGTGCCCCGATCACCCATGATCGTGGGGTGCGGGCAACGGTCGAGCATCACGTGACGGGAAGGCGATCCACAGTCCGCGCCCCGTGGATCGTCTCGGCATGCGCCCTCACCACGGCGGTGTGTCTTGTGGTGTCGTGTGCGAGCGAGCCCGAGCGCGCCGGGCGCGGCGGACCCGCCGGTCTCCCCTCCGAGGCGAGCACCGCGGTTGAGGTCGCCACCACTTCGCCGGGACCTACTGCTCCGGTTACGACTCCTCCGGGCACGGCCGGCGTCGCAGGTTCCGCGGGGCGATCAACGGACTGCCACGTTCTTCCCGTTCTCGTCAAGGTCGGCGTGGCATGGGAACGAGGCGCGCCCGGCTATCGGGCGGCAGCGTTGGCCGCTCTTGCGGAGGCGCCCGCCCATCTTCGTTCCGCGGTCGAAGCGCTTCGACCCGACACGTGGAGCAGTTCTGTCGCCGACCTCGAGGCGTGGGTGCAAACAACCTGCCCGGGTTCGGCTTCACCGATAGCGCCGGACCGCCCCACGCCCCCCAGTCGGCGCGCACTGTCGATTCAGGAGTGGTGCGACCTTTGGTACTTCACCGGACAGGAGGTGGCACGCGAAGGTCGGACGGCCGCCACGCTCATGGGCCTGTATGCCGTGAACACCGCCGGGGCGCCCGATGTCATCGCGTGGGCGTGGGCCGACATCGACGCTGCGAACACCGCGTGGCAGCGGGCCACCGGCCGAGGGATCGACACCGATGCGGACCTCGCCGCCGTGTTCAATGATCCGTTCATCGGCGCCGCCGTACAGAACATCAACAGCTACGCGCAAGCCACGTGCCCGACCAACGCCATGTACGTGCTCGACGGTACGGCGCCCACGACGGGTCCACCGGGGAGTTGACTTCTAGGCATTTCGGAACGCCGACCCGGAGTCCGGGTCGGCGTTCATCGCGGTGATGGTGTTTGGGCGAGGGGGCCGAACACGGCCGCGACCGCCGCATCGGATGCGGCGCGGGTGGCGAGGTCGAGGTCGCGGGCGAGCCTTCGCAGTAGGCCCACGCGGCGGGGGTCGCTGGCCAGAAAACTGGCCACGCGTCCAAAATGGGGAGCGCCATCGGGTTTGGTGAGCTCTGCTACTCGATCGTCAACTGTGGGGTCGAACACATCGTCGGAGATGCCACGGAAGGCGAGCCAGGGAACGGCCCCGTCCGAACAGGCCTGAGCGATCGCGGAGGTCTCCATGTCGACGGCGACGAATCCGTCGGCGGCCAACGCCCGAAGTTCGGTGGGATCGGTGATGAAATCGTCGGTGGTGAGCAGACGGCCATGAGGGTCGATGTCGGGCCAGGCGGTGGGCGACAGCGAGATCCCGGTTGCATGGTTGGTGCAGCCGCTGGGCGTGACCACGGAACCGATCCTCCACGCTCGATCGATGCCGCCGGCCACACCTACGACCACCACGAGATCAGGATGCGTCGCCCCGATTACGGCGGTGGTGACTCGATACGCGTTGGCCGTGCCGATCCCGGTGTGGCCGGCCGTCACCGAAACGCCGTTGACCGTGGCGGAGTGTGTGCAGCCGTTGCCCAAGATCAGGCCGTCGTTGCTTTCGTCGGTGAACGCGCCGCCGCGGTTCGGGACGCCGTGGTTCGTAACGGCGCGGCGGGTGAGATGGAGCAGGCGGACGATCGGTTTACGCTCGGAGGGCATTGCGGAGAGAAACGCCACGGAACGCAACTCGGCGCGGAGCATTGAGCTCACGTGGGATCGATGCCGGCGGCCGGCGGTTCGCGAGGGGGGAGCACACCACACCGTTCGCGCACGGCGTCGAGAGGGAGTGGGGCCAACGCGAAGTGATCAATACCACCCATCACGTCGACCGTGGTGGCCGCCCCTCGGCGCATGGCGTCGGCGAAACGATCGACGGCCCCCGGATCGGTGAGGGTGTCGGAACGGGCGATCTTGACTCGTTTGCCGGCGACGTGACGGATAGCGCCGTTCTGGAACAGCGCCATCGCCACGGCGAGCAACACCATGCCCTCGCCGGGTGACATGGAGGTGGCGATGAAGCCGAACACGTCGAGCTCGCCCTCCGGTGTGGGGCCATAGTGAGCGAGCACATGGACAAAATCGTGCTTGGCCCCGATCTCGTAGATGCCGTGTGGCGTACCAGGGAAGGGAAAGTTGTTGGCCTCGTAGAAGTCGGCCACGGACCGGCCCCACGAGCCATCCGGCAGGTCGCGCAACGCCAGCCACTTCTCGGCCACGCGAGGGGAGCGGCGCACCCCGGCGTAGCTGAGTTTGGACGCCGCCAGCTCCAGGAAGTGACCGTGGAGCGCGCCGCGCACGGTCTGCTTCGTGTACCAGCTCGACCGCTGAAGATCCGCGTACATGATGGCGCCGTGTTTACGCGCTCGGGCGCGGTCGGCGGCGAGGGTGCCGAGTGAGACCCCGAGCGCGTGGGCATAACGAGAGACGGCCGCGGCCATCGGACGCGGCAAGGGGTGGGCCGCCATCTCGAGCACCGCCATGATGCTGACCGCCTGCCGTCGGACGGTCGGGGTGGCGTGCTCGGCGAATGCCGCCGCCGGAATGGGCAGGATCGACGGAGCGGAGGCGTCGGGAACAACAGGGTCCACGTCGACGCCGTACAGCCCCTGGGCAATGGCCACGAACATCGACTGTTGGAGCGGGTTGAGACCGCAGTGTTCGAAGGCGCCGAGTACCGCGGCCACCACCAGCGGCCCATCGGCCGACTTCCAGCGATCCATTCCCCGCAACCTATCCCGAGGGCTGGCACCCCTCACGCGGTGACGCTCGGTTTCCGTTGGTGCGGTTCGACCATGGATCTCGGCCCGGGCTCCACCGTGTCACGCCGAAGGCGCCGGCAAGTGCCACGACAGAAGCCACGAGCGCCGCCGGGCGAAGGGGAAGGTCGGTTCCGGCGGCGAGAGTTGTGCCTACCGCTACCCCGATCGTGAGGCCGAAGGAGCGGGCGACCGACACGACAGCAGAGGCCTCCCCGGCCGCGTCGTCGGGGACGCCATGCAACGCGTCGGTGGTGGACAGATCAAAGGCGAGGCCTTGGGCGAACCCGCCGACCGCGAGGATCGTAAGGATCGCAGGGAGCGACGAACCGGCATCGAGAGCCGCCGTTCCCGCCAACGCCATCGCTGCAAGTGCCAACGCCACGACGGTGCTCAAGGCGAGGCCCCAGCGGCGGGCCATTCGGCCGACACCCAACCCGGCCGCGGCGCTGGCCAGGCTGAACGACGTGAAGATCAACCCCGCCTCCCACGGTGTGTAGCCGCGGGTCTGTTGGAGATAGGCGCCACCGAAAACCAACGTGGCGCCGAACCCCCAGTTCGCGGTGAACGCGCAGATCCACGACGGTCGTGCGAGTGGGGAGGTGGCCACACTCGCAGAGATCACTTCGACATGGGTGGTTCCCGAGCTTCGGTGGCGCCGAGCAACGAACGCCGCGCCGGCGCCAATGACTGCGGCGGCGGCGACACCCGCGGGGAGGCTGGCACCGAAAGCCAAGGTCAGCGCCACTCCCGATGCGCCGAGGATGGTGAGCGCGATCCATGGCACGGCAACCCGGTCTTTCTCGACGTCGGGCCTCGGATCAGCCGGGGTGAGCAACGAGATCACCGGCAGGGCCACGGCGCACAACGGCACGTTCAGAAGGAAGAATCCGCGCCACGACGACGCGCTGATCGCCGCCCCTCCGGCCAACGGCCCGAGCGCCCCGCCCATCCCGTTCACGAAGCCCCACACGCCGATGGCGGCCGGCCGTCGCCTGTCGTCAAACGCTCGGGCGACGATTGCCAAGGACGTCGTGAAGGTGAGCACGCCTCCCAACCCCTGTCCCACTCGCCCCAGCAGCAGGACAGGAACCGTGGACGCGAGGCCGCACACCACGGACGACAATCCGAACACGGCCACGCCGGCGATCACCATCCGTTTCGCACCCCAACGGGGGACAAGTCGGCCCACCAGCAAGAGCAACGCGGCCACGGTGAGGGCGCTGGCATTCACGACCCAACCGAGGGCGTCGAGGTCGGCTCCGAGGCCGGCCCCGATGGCGGGAAGAAGGGTACCGAGCCCGTTCATGTCGATCGACAACGCCAGCAAGGGGAACGACATCGCCGCCAACACCAGCCAGGGGGCGCGGGTGGTCGGCGGGGAAGCGGATGTGGCCGACGGGGGGACGGTCAAGCCGCCACGATACGGCGGCGAGCGGCAAAGATCGGGCCCATCCCGAACGCATCGGTGGTCCAATCCCTTGCCGTCGTCATCGCCTCGTGTGGGGGCGGCACCCGTGGTTTGCGCGCCGACCTGGCGTCGCGGTCCGTTGGCGTCGTGGCGGACGCGAGACTGGGGTCATGACCGAACCTGTGGGATGGCTCCGTGCCGTCGTGATTGATGCCCGTGATGCCGACCGGCTGGCCACGTTCTGGACTGCTGTGCTCGGTGTGGAAGTGGCCGATCGTCAGGAAGGCTGGGTGCAGCTTTCCCCCGACGAGGGCGGCGTGTACCTGGCCTTCGAGGGACGAGACCCCGAGGATGCTGCTGCTACTACTCGAGACGGCGGCCTTCCTCCGCCGCGCCCCGACATCGAGGTGACCGATCTCGACGGAGCACAGGCTCGAGTGGAGGCGCTCGGTGGGCGGCTCATCAAGGTGATCGAGGCGATGCCAGGCGAGAGCCACCGGCGTATGGCCGATCCGGAGGGGAACGAGTTCACGCTCGTTCTGCCCTTGCCGGCACCGTTGCGACGCGGCCGAACCTCCACCGCGAGTTCGTGACCGCATGACGGCGCCGACCCCCGAATCACCGGCCGGGGAGGGCTTGGCGTGGGACGTGTTCGCTGCCCCGCCGAACGAACCGGCGAACCCGGACCTGTTCAGTTCCAACACGTTGTTCGGTCAGCCC
>Ga0335397_10009163_pt1 | contig 12397 bp, 11 predicted proteins | sample MAT04_FD_205740 | JGI IMG/M metagenome (GOLD analysis project Ga0335397, IMG submission 205740) | Freshwater microbial communities from Lake Fryxell liftoff mats and glacier meltwater in Antarctica - MAT-04 (spades assembly) (version 2) ...
CTCGAGCGATCGAGCCAGGGCACACTCATCCTCACCTTCGGTGGCGGCACCAACGAGGTGCAGCGCGACCTCGTGGCCATGTTCGGCCTGTCGATGCCCCGCACCCCCCGCTTCTAGCTCTCGCCGACTCCGGATCAGGAACGACCACCCATGGACTTCACCCTCAGCGACGAGCAACAGGCCATCATCGACCTGGCGGCCCGCATCCTCGGCGACAAGATCACCGACGCCCGGCTGCGCGAACTGGCGGCGGCGGGCGACCTGTTCGCCGACGACGCCTGGTCAGCGCTCGCCGAAGCCGGGATCCTCGCCCTGTGCCTGCCCGAGGTCGACGGTGGCTCCGGCTTCGGTGTGCTCGAGCTGGCGCTGGTGTGCGAGCAGGTCGGTCGCCACGTGGCCCCCGTGCCGTTCCTGCCCGTGGCCGCTTCGGGCCTCGTGCTCGGCGAGTTCGCCAGCGACGACCTGCGGAGCCGTCTGCTGCCTGGCCTGGCTGCGGGCACCACGTTCGTGATCCCGGCCGTGGCCGAACCCGGCTCCTACGGAGCACCGACCCGACCGACCACACGGCTCACCGCCGCCGTTGCAGGATGGACGCTCGACGGCGAGAAGCAGTTCGTGCCGTGGGCCGATCGGGCCGACGCCCTGCTGGTGCCGGCCACGTCGCCCGACGGCCGCGTCGTGCTCGCCGTGGTCGACCCGACGGCGACCGGCGTGTCGAGCGAGGCGCTCGTCACCACGTCGGGCCTGCCCGAGTCCCACGTGCGCTTCGACGGCGTCGTCGTGGCCGATGTGATCTCCGATCCGGGCGCGGTCGGTCGGCTCCTCGACGTGCTCACCGTCGGCGTGTGCGCGGTGCAGGCCGGGGTGAGCGAGGGTGCCCTGCGCCTGACGGCCACCTACACCAGCGAGCGCAAGCAGTTCGGGGTGCCCATCGCCACCTTCCAGGCCGTGGCCCATCGTGCCGCCGATGCCTACATCGACGTCCAGGGCATCCGCTTCACGATGTACCAAGCCGCGTGGCGCCTCGACGAAGGCCTGCCGGCGGCCGAGGAGCTCCACGTGGCCAAGTTCTGGGCCGCCGACGGTGGGCACCGGGTGGCCATCGCCGCCCAGCACCTGCACGGTGGCATCGGCGTCGACACCGACTACCCGCTGCACCGGTTCTACCTCTGGACCAAGCAGTTGGAGCTGACCCTCGGCGGAGCGACGGAACACCTCCGCCGCCTCGGGGTCCTGGTGGCACAAGGCAGCTGAAGACGTTCGACGGTCGAGCCCGGCCGTCGCCGACATGACCGATGTCGGGCAACCCTGCGGGGTACCGTGCCCGACATCGCCAAACCTGGGGGTACTGGTGAAGAAGAGCTCGATCGGCTTGTTGGTGTGCGCGGCGTTGCTCGTGACCGCGTGTGGTTCACGAGTCGACAACGAGGACGGCGGCGGTCTCGCCGCGCCCACGACGACGGCGGCACCCGATGCTGGTGGCGGCGAGGGCATGTTCGGCTCGTTGGCCGTGCCGTGCTCCGACGCCGACACCTCGGCCTACCCCGACTCGTCGGATCAGGGTGTGACCAAGGACGCGATCACCATCGCTACCATCTCCGATCCCGGTGGGCCCCGACCCGGCCTCAACCAGGGCTTGTTCGACACCATGGTGGCCTTCGCCGACTGGTGCAACGACCTGGGCGGCATCAACGGCCGTGAGGTCAAGGTCGACCTGCTCGACGCCAAGATCCTCCAGTACAAGGAGCAGGTGCTGATCGCCTGCGACTCGGCTTTCGCCCTGGTGGGCGGCCTCGGGGTGCTCGATGACCTCGGCGCCCAGGACGCCGTCGACTGCGGTCTGCCCAACATCCCGGCGGCGGCCGTGAGCGCCCAGGCCACCGATGCCGACCTCACGTGGCAGCCGCTGCCCAACCCGTCGGACGTGTTCCAGGCCGGGATGGGCGAGTGGATGGTCGAGAACTATCCCGACGCGGTGACCAAGGCGGCGACGGTGCGCGGCAACCTGCCCGTGATCATCGGCCAGGCCGACCGCGTCGTCGCTGCCAACGAGCAGATCGGCTACGACTTCATCTCCACGCAGACGGCCAACGTGGCCGAGACCAACTGGGCCCCGTTCGTGCTCAACATGAAGAACGACGGCGTCGAGCTCGTGCTCCCCACGGCGACCTACGAAGAGGTCCTGCCCATGCTCAAGTCCATGAACGAGCAGGGTTTTGCCCCCGAGGTCCTCGAGCTCGAGACCAACTACTACAACCAGCAGTTCCCCGAGCAGGCGGCGGCCCAAGGCGTCGACGTCGGCAACACCGCTTTGCGGCTGACCATCTGGCCCTTCGAGGAAGCCGAGGCCCGACCGGCCATGGCCGAGTACCTGGAGCTGCTGGCGGCGTCGTCGTCGGACTACGACACCGATCCCCAGCAGCTCGGCGTGCAGTCGATGTCGGCCGCTCTGCTGTGGGCCACCGCCGTCGACAGCCTCGGCGCCGACGTCACCCGCGAGGGGCTCGGCCAGGCCCTCGACGACATCAACGAGTGGGACGGTGGCGGCCTCCACGGCGTCAGCGATCCCGGTGGCTTCGGCCCGTCGCCCTGCTTCATCGTGATGAAGATCACCGGGATCGGCTTCGAGCGGGTCTACCCCCTCGAAGACACCGATGCCGACGTCTACGAGGCCGGCAACGGCATGGCCTGCCCGTCCGACGCCGCCGTGTCCATCCCCGAGTTCGGCGGCAAGGGCGCCAAGGTGGGCGGCTGATGCACGTGCCGTCCGGCGTGCGGGGGCGCGCGGCATGAGCGAGTTCGTGTCGTTCACGATCCTGGGGTTGGTGCTGGCGTCGGTGTACGCCATCGCCGCCAGCGGGATGGTGGTCACGTACACGACGTCAGGCATCTTCAACTTCGCCCACGGCGCCATCGCCATGGTCTCGGCCTTCGTCTTCTGGCAGCTGTCGGAGGGTTGGGGCATCCCGTGGCCGATCGCCATGCTCCTGGTGCTGTTCGTGCTGGCCCCCGCCTTCGGGGTGCTCGTCGAGCGGGTCATCCTGCGTGGCCTCGAGGGCGCGTCGGAGGTCACGAAGGTGGTCGTCACCGTCGGGCTCCTCTTCGGTTTGTTGGCCCTCGTGCCCATCGTGTGGCCGTCCAACGCCAACCGGTCGTTGCGCCCGTTCTTCGGCGCCGACCGCTACGCCGTGGGCGACGTGTTCGTCACCCGCCACCAGCTCGTGACCATCGGTCTGGCCGTGGTCGTGGCGCTGCTGCTGCGCCTCGTGCTGTTCGGGACTCGTGCCGGCGTGGCCATGCGCGCCGTGGTCGACAGTCGCACCCTGGCCCAGCTCGACGGCGCACGACCCAGCCGGTCCTCGGCGCTGTCGTGGGCCATCGGCTGCTCGTTGGCCGCGCTGGCCGGCATGCTGCTCACGAACCAGCTCGAGCCGCTGCTGCTCACCCTGCTCGTGTTCAACGCCTACGCCGCCGCTGTCGTCGGGCGATTGACCAGCCTGCCCATGACGTTCGCCGGTGCGGTGATCCTCGGACTCGTGCAGTCGTGGGCCATCGGCTACCTGCCCGACAACCCGAGCTGGTTGCCCGACGGCGTCGACATCGTCACGCCGCTGAGCCTGGCCGTCCCGGTCATCCTGCTGTTCATCGCCCTGCTGCTGCTGCCGAACGCGCCGCTGCGCGCCGGGGGGATCACCCGCAGCCGCGAAGCCACCACCCGCCCCACGATGCAGCGATCGGCGGTGGGCTTCGGTGTCGTGATCGCCGTGGCTGTGGTCGCTGCCCTCGTGCTTTCGAACGCCGACGCCGTGGCCTGGGGCAAGGCCCTGGCCTACGCCATGATCATGCTCTCGCTGGTGCCGCTCACCGGGTACGGCGGGCAGATCTCGCTGGCCCAGATGTCGTTCGCGGGTCTCGGTGCCTATGCCGTGGCCACGTGGGGCGGCGGCGGCAATCCGCTCGGCCTGCTCGGCGCGGCCGTGTTGGCCGGTGCCGTGGGCGCCCTCGTCGCCCTACCCGCCCTGCGGTTGCGCGGCATCTACCTGGCCCTGGCCACGTTCGCCTTCGCCGTGTTCATGGACAAGGTCGTCTTCACCCAACAGGCCATGTTCGGCAGCGGGTCCAGGCCGGTGGATCGACCGTCGATCGGACCGTTGTCGTTCGAGAGCGACCAGGCCTACCTCGTGCTGCTGGCCGTGATGTTCGCCGTGCTCGGCATGTTCGTCATCTGGCTGCGCCTCGGCCCGTTCGGTCGTCGGTTGCAGGCCATGAAGGACAGCCCGGCGGCCTGCGCCACCCTGGGCATGAATCTCACCCGCACGAAGCTGCAGGTGTTCGTGCTGTCGGCGGCCATCGCCGGGATCGGTGGCGCCGCCCTGGCCGGGCTCCAGACCGTGGCCTCGCCCACGCAGTTCGAGGTGCTCCAGGGTCTGCCCATCCTCCTGCTGGCCGTGGCCGGCGGCATCGCCATGGTCAGCGGTTCGCTGTTCGGTGGTGTGCTGTTCGCGGCGTTCGCCATCATCCCGACATGGATCCCCGACACGTGGGAGATCGCCGGGTTCGAGGCCAAGACGGCCGTGGCCAACCTGCTGCTCCTCATGCCCGCGTTCTTGGGTGTCAGCCTCGGCCGCAACCCCAACGGTGGGGCCCACGAGATCGCCACGCGATTCAACGAGTTGTTCGCTCGGCGCGGCGAGGCCGGCGTCCCGGAACCGGGCGACGAGGTCCACCTGCACGACGTCGAGATGCTCGGCCTGGACCGTCCGCTCACGGCCGTCCACGCCCACGCCATCGATCGCCGCATCGGCCTGGATGAGGAGGTGATCGGTGCCGTCGCTGGAGGTGCGTGAGGTCACCGTTCGCTTCGGCGGCCACACGGCCGTGCAGGAGGCGTCGTTCGTCGTCGAGCCCGCGGCCATCACCGGGCTGATCGGTCCGAACGGCGCGGGCAAGACCACGCTGTTCAACGTCATCTGCGGGCTGCAGCACCCCGAGCGGGGGACCGTCGCCCTCGAGGGGCAGGACATCACCGGCCTGGCCCCGCACCTGCGAGCCCGTCGCGGCCTGGCTCGCACGTTCCAGCGACTCGAGCTGTTCGGTTCGCTGACCGGCCGGGAGAACCTGCTCGTCGCCGCCGAGATCCGCGCCAGCCGTTCGGACGCCGGCCGCTCGGCCGAATCGCGTGCCGACGACATCGTCGACCTGTGCGGCATCGGCGCCTTCGTCGACCGTCGGGCCGACGAGATGAGCACCGGCCAGGCCCGACTCATCGAGCTGGCCCGGGCCCTCATCACGGAGCCCACCGTGCTGCTGCTCGACGAGCCGGCCTCGGGACTCGACGCCGACGAGACCGACGCCTTCGGCGAGCTGCTCACGGTGTTGGCCGGCGCGGGGCTGGCCGTGTTGATCGTGGAGCACGACGTTTCCCTGGTCATGGCCATCTGCCATAAGTTGGTGGTGCTCGACTACGGCCGCATCATCGCCGACGGCCCCCCGGCGCAGGTGCGCGAGGATCCGGCGGTGATCGGGGCCTACCTGGGAACCAGCGCCGGCGGCACGGCTGCGGGGTCGGGGCAGTGAGCGGCGTGGACGCGGTGCCCATGCTCGAGTTGCGCGGCGTGCGCGCCGCCTACGGGCGCATCGAGGTGCTGCACGGCGTCGACCTGGTCCTCGGCCAGGGCGAGGTGCTGGCGCTGCTCGGCGCCAACGGTGCGGGCAAGTCCACGACGCTGTCGGTGTGCGCCGGGGTGATGGCGCCGACCGCGGGCGGTCTCTACCTCGCCGGCCGGCGGGTCAACGGTGCGACGCCTGACTCGCTGGCCCGGGCCGGGGTGTGCACCGTGCCCGAGGGTCGGGGTGTGTTCCCGAACCTGACCGTGCGCGACAACCTGCGCATGGCCACCTACACCGGGGTGTCGCTGGCCGACGTGGAGGCGGCGGCCTATGGGCGCTTCCCGCGCCTGGCCGACCGACGCCAGCAGGTGGCGGGCACCATGTCCGGCGGCGAGCAGCAGATGCTGTCGCTGGCCCGGGCCCTCGCCGCCGACCCGGCCGTGCTGCTGCTCGACGAGCTGTCGATGGGCCTCGCCCCGATCGTGGTGGCCGAGCTCTACGAGGTCGTGGCGCAGATCGCTGCGTCGGGTGTGTCCATCATCGTGGTCGAGCAGTTCGCTCGCACGGTGCTGGGCGTGGCCGACCGCGCCTGCATCCTGGCGCACGGCGAGGTGGTGCGCACCGGCGCACCACAGGAACTCGAACACGAACTTTCAGCGGCCTATCTGGGTGAATGACCGCTGCGGCGGCAAGGAGATCATGACCATGGAACAGAGCAACGAGCGCGTCGAGCAGTTCAAAGAGGAGATCGCCGGTCTCGGACTGCGCGCCCCCGGCGACGCGGCCGAGCAGCGGTGGAAGGTCGGTGGAGTCGCCCTCGTCGTGGTGGGCTTCCTCGTGATCCTCGTCGGCTGGTGGGGCGCGTCGGGCTCGACCCAGCCGTCGGCCCAGTTGCCGTACCTGCTGTCGGGTGGCTTCCTCGGCCTCGGACTTGTGGCCCTGGGCGCGGCTCTGCTCGTACGAGCGTCGCTGGCCGGGTACCTGCGCTTCTGGTTCATCCGCATGGTCTACGAGGAGCGCATCCAGACCGACCGCTCCGTCGCCGTCCTCGAGCGCATCGAGAAGAACCTGAAGAAGTAGCCGTCACCCGGCCAACGGCTCGACCACCTCGGCGCGGCCGAAGGTGGCGGTCATGCGGGAGACGGTCATCGACAGCAGCGGCTTGCGGTGGGCGACGCCGAGGGTGCGTAGCTCGGTGGCCAGCGGATGGCCGTCGCCGACCTCGATGGTGGCGCCGCCCTTGCGGAGCTTGGCGCCGTGGCTGACCGTCGTCCACGGCGTGCGTCGCAGCACCCCGTCCATTGACGTGTAGCAGGTCATGTCGAGCGGTCGGCTCGGGATCGGGATCCAACCCTTGGCCACGTGCAGACGCGCCACCAGTTGGCCGTCCTCGATCAGCGCGGCATGGGTGCCGTCGGCGTCCTCGTCGTAGGTCACCTCGGTGACCCACTTCGGGAAACCCCACAGCTGTCGCCCTGCCGCGCAGGTGAAGGCCTGATCGACCGGGAGCTGGTGGATGTAGGTGATCGGCTTCATCGGGCTCGGGCGCTGCGGGGTGGTGGCGTCGTGGGGCTGCACCACGAAGGCCAGGGCCAGCTCGTGGTACGTGCCGAGGTCGTTGTCGATGTAGTCGACGGCGGCGATCGAGCACGTGGCCAGACCCTTGCGGTTCCGGGTGACCCGCAGGCCGGACGGGTCGACGATGGCCTGGGCGGCATCGCCGTCGACCATCCACGTGGCGCTGGCCTGGCGGGCGGCGCGCACCTCGATCGGGTACGTCAGCTCCGTCCCTTCGACGACGGCGACATCGGCGTTCTGGTCGTTCGACACGTTGGCTCCGATCGTTGGCACCCCAGCGTGCCAGATGGCGGTCCCACCCCTCCGCCGTTCTGTGAGCATCCAACTGCACGGAGCGCAGGCAGATGCTCACAGAACGCCGGGGAAGCAGCCCGGTGGACGGCTTTCGAGCAAGGCGCGAATCTGGCGCTCCACGAGCGGCCGCTGGTCGAGGCACATCTTCCACGTCACCTCGTGTATGAGCCAACCGTGGAGGCGCAACAGGTTGCGCTTGTGCTTGTCGGCCTGGAAGGCGGCCGTCGCCAAGTGGTGCAGCACGCTGTCGGCCTCGATGATCACGCCGCGATCGGGCCAGGCGACATCCACGCGAGCCACGAACGCACCGTCGATCCAGATCTCCACCTGCAGCGCGGGTGCGGGGAGCTCGGCGTCCGCCAACAGCGCCAGCAGGACGGACTCGAACACCGAGTCGCCGACGAGCCCGTCGTGTCGCCGCTCCACGATCCGTCGAGCCAGCCCAACCCCGTTGCGACCTCGACGCGAGTGACGCAGCACGGCGACGGCGACGTCGTCCCACGTGAGCCCCCGATGGGCGATCAGTTCGTGGATGGCGGACTCGACTCGCGACTCGGGGAGCACTGCGCCGAGATCGACGGCGAGCCGGGCCGCCGAGGTGGTCGGGATGCCGTCGACCATGCGGGGCTCCGCCCGGTGGAGATCGACGCTGCGGTGGACGCGTAGGTCCGACGCCGGGCGCACCTGCCTGCGGCTCGTCGTCAGCTCCGGGCGGCCGACGGGGATGCTGCGCACGTCGAGCAAGGTGGCTGCGGACCGGTGGGAGGCGACGCCGTCGGTGGCGAGACACGCGGCCGACAGCTTGCCGCGCCACGTGACGGGGGCGCCGGGGACTCGGTAGACGCCGCGGTGTGCGACGACCAGTCGGCCGCGATGGACGGCGCGGTCGATCGACCACGAGGTGGCCCCGAGATCGATGGCTTGGCCACGACCGATCACCCCATGTTGGGACGCGGCAAGCGCGAAGAGGGGATCGGGCGGACTCGGCACGGGTGATCCTCGAGGATCCGACAGCACAGGGTCGACGCCGACCGAAGGGGCGACCATAGATCCAACTCGCATCGCTGGTCACACCCCGGCGTTCTGTGAGCACGGGACTGCCCGATGGGCAGGCAGATGCTCACAGAACGCCGGAACCCGAGAGGTCGGTGACGTCGGGCACCGGCGGCGTGTGGCGCATAGGGTTGCTCGCATGCTGGTCGGGGTGCTCGGGGAGGAACGTTGACGAAGGACAACAAGGCGTTTGCCGCGCTTGGCGCCATCGTCGTGTTCTCGCTGCTCGTGATGACGCAGAACCTGTTCGGTGGTCTCGTCGTGCTCGTCGCCGCCCTGGTCGGGTGGGTGCTCGTGCTGCGCGGGTTGCACCCGAAGGGTCGTGCCAAGCCCTCGTTCGGTGACAGCTTCGGCGAAGCCCTCGGGCTCGCCGGCTCGTCGCCTGGGCGGGCTCCGACGATCGGCGGGGCCGGTCGTCCGCCGGTGCCCGAGGTGCTCGAGGCCGACGCCTCGCCTGAGGACGTCGAGGCGTTCGAACGCCGCCAGGACGAGCTGCGGATCAAGGCCGAACGTCAGGCCGAGGAGCGGGCTGCTCGCAAGGCCGAGCAGGAGCGCAAGACCGAGGAGAAGCGCAAGGAGCGCGAGCGCAAGGCCGAGGAGCGGCGCGTCGCCAAGGGCGAGGCAGCCGAGCGCAAGGCCGCTGATCGCGAGCGCAAGGCCGCCGAAGACGCGGCCGCCGGGGCCAAGCGAGCCGAAGAGCAGGCTGCGGCCGAGGAGCATCGCCGGATCGAGGCGAAGGCGGCCGCCGAGGCCAAGGCCATCGCCGACGCCAAGGCCGCCGAGGCCAAGGCCATCGCTGACAAGGCTGCGGCCGAGGAGCAGGCTCGGATCGAGGCCGCCGCTGCGGCGGCGGCTGAGGCGAAGGCGGTGGCCGACGCGGCCACCGAGGCGGAGCGCGCGCGGGCCGAAGCTGCCGCCGCGGAGGCGGCCGCCATCGCTACGGCTGAAGCGCAGGCCCAAGCCGAAGCCGAAGCGCGAGCGGCCACCGCTCGTGACGCCGAGGAGCGGACCCGGCTCGAAGCCGAAGAGCGTGAGCGGGCCGCCGAGGCCGCGCGGCTGGCCGAGGAGGCCGCAGCTGCTGAGGCAGCCCGCGTGGCCGCAGCCGAGGCCGCCGCCGAGCAGGCCCGCCGCGAGGCTGACGAGCGTGCTCGGCTGGAGGCCGAGGAACGGGCCCGGGCCGAGGCCGCCGAGGAAGCTCGCCGGCAGGCCGAGGCGCAGGCTCGCCTCGAGGCCGAGGAGCAGGTCCGGCTCGAGGCGGAAGAGCGTGCCCGGGTGGAGGCCGAGGAGCGTGCCCGCCTAGAGGCCGAGGACCACGCCCGTCGCGAGGCCGAGGCCGCGGCGCGGGCCGCAGCGGAAGAGCAGGCCCGGCTGGAAGCCGAGGAGCAGGCTCGTCGCGATGCTGAGGCGCTGGCCCGGATGCAGGCCGAGGAGCAGGCTCGCCTCGAGGTCGAGGAGCGGGTCCGGGCCGAAGCGGTCGAGCGAGCCCGGGTCGAGGCCGAGGCTTCCGAGCTCGAGGATCGCCGTCGAGAGGCGGCGCGCCAGCAGGCCGATCGTGACGCGGCCGTCGAGGCCGAGACGGCGCGCCAAGCCGCCATCGACGAAGCCGCCGTCACCGACGATGCCAGCATCCTGGCCGCCAGCCACGTGGCCTCGCTCGACGACCCGGAGTCGCTCGACGAAGCGCAGCAGCAGAAGGTGTACCTGCTCAACAAGGTGCGCCTCCGTCTGAGCGACTACGACTCCGACAGCAACGCCTCCTGACTGACGACGTTCTGTGAGCAGCTGACGTCGCTATGCGACGTCCAGCGCTCACAGAACGTCGGAGAGGTCGGCGGTGGCGGTCACGGCGGCGACGGGGAGAGGGCCGTAGAGGTGGGGGAACCAGTCACCGGGGTGGGACTCCTCCCATCGCAGCTCGTCGACGAGGCGATCACGGTCGACGGTGAGCACCAACAGCTCGGGTAGATCGAGGTAGTGGCGTTCGATGACCCCGTCGAGCTGTTCGGGGTGGCACAGGTGCACGAATCCGACGTCGACGAGGCTTGCCGGCTCCACCTGGCCGATGATCTGGGCCTCGGCCCACGCCTCGGGCGTGACCAGGTGGAGCAGCGGCGTGTTGGGGTCGTCGGCCGAAGTCACCCTGCCGTCGACTCCTTGGGCGTCCAGTCGGCGGGCATGCTGATCGACTTGGCCTCGAGGTAGGCGCCGAGGCCCTCGGGGCCGAGCTCGCGGCCGATGCCGGAGGCCTTGAAGCCGCCGAACGGCGAGCCGAAGTCGAGGCCGAAGGCGTTCACCGTGTAGGTGCCGGTGCGCACCTTGCGGGCGATGTCGAGGCCGCGCTCGGCGTCCTCCGTCCACACCGTGCCCGACAGCCCGTAGTCGTTGTCGTTGGCGATGGCCACAGCTTCGGCGTCATCGTCGTAGGCCAGAAGCGTGAGCACCGGGCCGAAGATCTCTTCGCGGGCGATGCGCATGGAGTTGTCGACGTCGACGAACAGCGTCGGCTCGACGAACCAGCCGTCGTCGAGGCCGGCCGGTCGGCCGCCGCCCACGGCCACGCGAGCGCCCTCGTCGCGGCCGATCTGCAGGTAGCCCTCGACGCGGTCGCGCTGGCGTTCGGCCACGAGCGGCCCGCACTCGGTGGCCGGATCGATGGCCGGGCCCACGACCATGGCGCCGACGGCGGCGGCGAGCGCCTCGGCCACCTCGTCGTAGCGGCGGCGCGGGGCCAGGATGCGGGTCTGGGCCACGCAGGCCTGCCCGTTGTTCATGATGGCGAAGGGCAGCAGGGCGGGGATGGTGGTGTCGAGGTTGGCGTCGTCGCAGATGATGGCAGCCGACTTGCCCCCGAGCTCGAGGGTGACGCGCTTGAGCTGCTGGCCGCACACCGAGGCGATGTGCCGGCCGACAGCGGTCGAGCCGGTGAAGGCCACCTTGTCGATGCCGGGGTGCGAGATGAGGTGCTGGCCCACCTCGCGACCGGCGGGCAGGATGCTGACGACGCCCTCGGGCAGCCCGGCTTCGTCGAGGATCTCGGCGAAGGCGAGGGCATCGAGCGGGGTCTCGGGGGACGGTTTGATGACCATGGGCGAGCCGGCGGCGATGGCGGCACCGAGCTTCATGGCGATGATGTAGAGCGGCACGTTCCACGGGATGATCCCGGCCGACACGCCCACCGGCTCCTTGCGGACCACGGTCGGGCCGAGCATGCCGGCGCGCACCTCTTCGAACGGGTAGGTGCGGGCCAGATCGGTGAAGTAGTCGAACACCATCGACGCGGCCAGGACCTGGGCCATGATGGCGAACGAGTAGGGCGAGCCGTTCTCGTGGGCGATCAGCTTGGCCAGGTCGTCCATGCGGGTTTGGATGCCGGTGGAGATCTTGGCCAGGACCTCGGCCCGCTCCGGTCCGGTCGTCCAGGGCCAGGGGCCGTGGTCGAAGGCGCTGCGGGCGGCAGCCACGGCCTTGTCCACGTCGGCGTTGGTGGCCTCGGGTGCGGTGCCGACGAGCGACTGATCCGAAGGCGACAGGATCGTGAAGCGGTCGTTGCCGGCCGGTGCTTCCCAGCGGCCACCGATGTAGAGGCGGTCGAAGTCAGGCATGGGGATCTCCTGGTAGAGGTGGTGGGGAGGGCAGATCAGGTGGGGGTCGACGAGGACTCGGCCAGTGCCTTGGCCCAGCGGTAGTCGGGCTTGCCGCTCGGCGAGCGCTGCACCTCGGCCACGATGTGCAGCCCGCGTGGCAGCTTGTAGCCGGCTACACGTGTGCGGCAGAAGTCGATGAGCGAGTCGAGGTCGAGGGTGCGACCTGGTCGGGGCTGGACCACCGCGAACACCCGCTGGCCCCAGCGCTCGTCGGGTAC
>Ga0335397_10009164_pt1 | contig 12396 bp, 12 predicted proteins | sample MAT04_FD_205740 | JGI IMG/M metagenome (GOLD analysis project Ga0335397, IMG submission 205740) | Freshwater microbial communities from Lake Fryxell liftoff mats and glacier meltwater in Antarctica - MAT-04 (spades assembly) (version 2) ...
GTGTCGGCGTCCGCGGGGTGCCCGTCGGCCCGGCCGTCGACCGTGCCCGCCGCCCCGGCCCACACCAGCTCGCCGCCACGCACCAGCCCGGCGGCCACCGACGGCAGCCTGCCGTCGCGCTGGGCGGTGGCGAGCAGGTGGTCGAGGTGGGCGGTGGTGCTGGGCAGCAGCGGCATCAACCCACCCTAGGACGACGTGCGCACCGGTGACCGCCCACGGAGCTCGGGGCTGGGAGGATGGTGCCCATGCCCGGTCCCCACGATCCCCAGACCTACCGCGTCGAGGTGCCCCTGCGGTGGTCCGACATGGACGCCTACGGCCACGTCAACAACGTGCAGTACCTCCGCCTGCTCGAGGACGCCCGGGTCATCGGCTTCCGCGAGTGGTTCCCGGACCGCCCGACGCTGCTCGACGAGGGCATCGTCGTGTCGCGCCACGTCATCGAGTACCGCGCGCCGCTGACCTACCGCCCCGAGCCCGTCGAGGTCGACATGTGGGTCACCCGGGTGCACGGCGCCGGCTTCGACCTCGGCTACACGGTGCGCGACCCCGCAGCCGTCGGTGACCGGGTGTACGCCGTGGCCGAGACCGGGCTCGTCCTGTACGACTTCGCGCAGGAGCGCCCCCGACGGCTCTCGCCCGAGGCCCGGGCGCAGGTCGCCGTGCACGTCGGCGACCCGGTGCGGCTGCGCTGGTCCGGCCGGTGACCGAGGTCCTGCGGCTCGACGACCCACAGTCCCTGACCGACCTCGGCCGCTTCGCGACCCGCGCCCGCAGCGTCGACGCCGAGGGGGCGATGCGCCTGCAGGCGACGGGGTCGGTGCTCGCCGCGTGGGTCGGGGTGCTGCCCGGCTCCGGCATCCTCGCCGAGGGCACCGTGCTCGGCCTGCGCACCTTCGCCCTGGCCGAGCCCGCCGAGCTCGACGTCATCGTGCCGCTCGGCGCGGTCACCGACCGCACCGCCCGCGGCGCGGCCAGTGAGCTGGCTGTTCCACCGACCCGGGCCGTCGCCGCGTGGTCGGCCGTCACCCCACCGCGCGGGCCGTGGGAGCCGGCCGGCCGGCTGCCGGGCGACCTGCTTGCCGCCGTCGCCCGAGACGGCCTCGCCGAGGTGTCGGATGCCGTGCGCGAGCGCGGTGCCGCCGCGGGTCTGGTGCGTGACCGGGTCTGGGCCCGCGACGTGCGCGAGGCCGCCGGGCCGCACCCCGACCTGCTCGACCCCGAGGGCGGTCTGCTCGAGGTGTCAGCGGGAGTTCGGGCCGGTGGCGCGTTCGCGGCCTACGCGCTGGGCTTCCTGGCCCCGAGGCTGGCGGTGCAGGTGTTCCGCTCGAACCGGTGGACCCGGCTGACCGCGCCCGGCGGTCACGTCCTGATCCGCTGACCCGGCGACCGATCCCGAGCGACGATCAGACCCGGATGCGCTGTCCGGCGGGGATGCCGACGGCGGCGACGGCGGCGAGACCGAGGAAGATCGTGCCGAAGAGGGCGTCATCCTGGCCGGGCACGTGCCGGGCGGCGAAGAGCGCCGTGGCAGCCGCGATGCCGAGCACGCTGCCGAGCACGTCGGCCAGCTGCAGCGACGAGGACGCCTCGCCGTGCTCCGCGACCGGGCTCAGCTCGAGCGCGAGCACGGTCGTCGTGGTGACCCCCACGCCCATGGCCAGGCCCGTCAGTACCAGGGCGAGCGGCACGACCTGCCAGGCCAGGTCGAGCCACGCCACGAGCGAGACCGACGCCAGGCCACTCGCCAGCAGCAGCCCGCCGACCTCGACGAGGCGGTGGCGGGGCAGGTGCAGGGTCGTGTGGCCCTGGTACCAGGCCCCGGCCGCCCAGCCGATGGCTCCGACGGCGAGGGAGAGGCCCGCGGTCTGCAGGCTGAGCCCGCGCTGGCCGACCAGGAACAGCGGCACGTAGGTGATGCCGGCGTAGAAGGCTCCGGTGAACAGCGCGCGGGCGAGCAGCACGCTCGGCAGGCCCGGGGCCATCAGCCAGGTGCCGGTGGGCACGAGCCTGGGGGCGAAGACCACCACGCCGACCAGGCCGGCCAGCGCCAGGCCGGTCTTGGGCGACGCGTCGAGCACGAGCTCGTGGGTGCCGACCTGCAGCGCGCCGGCAGACAGGGCGATGCCTACGCCGGACCAGGCGGCGCGCACGTGCGCGGAGTGGTCGCGCCCGCTGGCCGCGGCGGTGAGGTCGGAGCCGTCGATGCGCCGGCGGGCGTGGGCGAGGGCGGCCATGGTGATCAGCACCGGCGGCACCACGCCCCAGAACACCCAGCGCCAGGACAGGTTCGTCGTGAGCCACGCGGAGATCGGCGCGCCGAGCAGCGAGGGGAGCACCCACGCCGCCGAGATGTAGGTGAACAGCCGCGGCCGGATCTGCTGCGGGTAGACGCGCCCGGCGATGACGTAGAGCATCACGACCAGCAGGCCGCCACCGAGGCCGGTCAGGGCGCGCCCGGCGAGGAAGAACGGGAAGCTGGTGGCCATGCCACACATCGCCGAGCCGCCAGCGAGCAGCGCCTGACCGGTGACCGCGCCCACGAGCGGCCCGGAGCGGTCGGACCACACGCCGGCGAGGACGATGCCCAGCAGCTGCCCGGTGAGCATGACCGAGAAGGCGAAGCCGTAGGACCGCACCGCGTCGAGGTCGCGGGCCACCGCGGGCATCGCCGTGGAGACGGCCATCGACTCGAAGGCGACGATGGTGACCAGGGCCAGGACGGCCAGGGTGACCTCGAGGTAGGTCTTGTCGAGCGGCCCGTCGACAGAGGCGGTCCTCGCGTCAGGCATCGCCGTCATTCTAAGGGCGGCACCCGCGTCAGGTGGGCGGGACGAGTGGGTGACCACGCTCGGCGAGCACGTCGCGCAGCACGTCGATGTGGTCGGTGACGATGCCGTCGGCACCGAGGTCGAGCAGTCGGTGCATCTCGTCGGCGTCCTCGCGCGACCACGCGTGGAACCAGACGTGGACGTGCTTGCCGAGGTCGTGCGCCCGGTGCACGAGGCCGGGGGTCACGAGGGTGATGGTGCGCCCGCGCAGCCGGTGCAGGGCCGGCAGCTGCAGCACCGGAGCCGGGGTGTGCACTATCCGGCTCAGCGCGGCCGGGCTGAACCTGAGCAGGGCGGTGCCCACCTGCCCGGCTGCCGTCGCGACCCGGGGCCCGAGCGCGGTGCGGGCCGCCCGCAGCCGTCGCTCGCTGAACGAGCCGATGCAGACACGCTCGGTGGCGTTGTGGCGCAGCACGTCCCGCACCGTGGGCGCGAGGGCGTCGTCGGACTTGATGTCGATGTTGATGCGGGCGTCGGGGAACTCCTCGAAGAGGTCCGACAGCAGCGGAATGGTCTCTGCGCCGCCGATCCGGGCCTCGCGCACAGCGTCGTAGGGCAGCGTCGCGATCGCACCGTTGCCGTCGGACACCCGGTCGAGCACGGTGTCGTGGAACGCGACCACCCTGCCGTCACGGGTCGCGTGCACGTCGGTCTCGAGGTAGTGGTAACCCATCGCGACGGCCTGGCGAAACGCCGCGAGGGTGTTCTCCAGACCGACGTTGGGCGCGTACTTCGCGCCACCGCGGTGGGCCAGCGCCACCGGGGTCGGCTGGTCGAGGTAGGTGAAGTCGCTCGCCCGCACGTCAGGCCACCGGGAGGCGGACCCAGACCGTGGTGTCGGTCGGCACGGCTCCGTCGTCGGTCATGGCGCCGGAGGCGACGAGCACCTCGCCGCCGGGGAGCGTCACCGGGTCGGCGCCGAGGTTGGTGACCACGAGCAGCGTGCGCTCGCCGTCGGCGGCGGTGTTGCGCAGCGCGACGACCGTGTCACAGGACAGCGCGTCCCAGGTGAGGCTCCCGTGGCCGACGCGGTGCTCGCGGCGGTACTCGAGCAGCGATCGGTAGAGCTCGAGGGTCGACCCCGCGACGCCCTGCTGCTGGTCGACGGCGAGGTCGGCGTAGGCGTCGGGCTGCGGCAGCCACGGGTCGTCGCCGGGTCCGAAGCCGTTGCTGGGAGCTCCCTTGACCCACGGCATCGGCACCCGGCACCCGTCGCGCCCGGTGACCGTGCCGCAGGTACGGTGGAAGGTGGGGTCCTGGCGGTACGAGTGGGGCAGCGTGGTGTGCTCCGGCAGGCCCAGCTCCTCGCCCTGGTAGACGTAGGCGCCACCGGGCAGGGCGAGCATCAGGGCCGTGGCGGCGCGGGCGCGACGCAGGCCCAGCACGGCATCCGGCTGTGGGTGCTCGGCCCGGATGCCGTTGGGTCGCGGCAGCGACTGGTCGAGCCCCAGCCGCGAGGCGTGCCGCACGACGTCGTGGTTCGACAGCACCCAGGTCGTGGGCGCCCCGACGCCGTCGTTGGAGCGCAGCGAGGCCTCGATCACCGAGCTGAGCGCCGTGGCGTCCCAGTGCGCGTCGAGGAAGTCGAAGTTGAACGCCTGGTGCATCTCGTCCGGGCGCACGTACCGCGCCAGGCGGGAGGCCGGCGCGACCCACGCCTCGGCGCACAGGATGCGGTCCGGCTCGCCGTAGGCGTCGAGCACCGCCCGCCAGCCCCGGTAGATCTCGTGCACCCCATCCTGGTCCCACATCGGCGCCGCGCCGGTGGCGGTGTGGTCGAGGACCTCGCCCTCCTCGGAGCGCAGCAGCTCGGCGTCGCGGCCGACGCCGGTGGGCCCGGTGTCGGCGTCGACCTCGTCGTAGAGGCCGACGTTGCCGTGCCAGTCGGGCAGGCCGTCGCGCTTGACCAGGCCGTGGGCGACGTCGACCCGGAAGCCGTCGACGCCCCGGTCGCACCAGAACCGCAGGATGGCGTGGAACTCGGCTTCGACCTCGGGGTGCTTCCAGTTCAGGTCGGGCTGCGTGACGTCGAAGATGTGCAGGTACCACTGGCCCGCGGTGCCGTCGGGTTCGGTGACCCGCGTCCAGCCCCGCCCGCCGAAGACCGAGGGCCAGTTGTTCGGGGGCTCCTCACCGTCGGCGCCGCGTCCCTCGCGGAAGATGTACCGCTCGCGCTCGGGGCTCCCCGGCCCGGCGGCCACCGCCGCCCGGAACCACGCGTGCTCGCTGCTCGTGTGGTTGGGCACCAGGTCGACCAGCACCTTCAGGCCGAGCGCGTGGGCCGTGGCGATCATCGCGTCGGCGTCGCGAAGTGCACCGAACCGCGGGTCGATGTCGCGGTAGTCGGCGACGTCGTAGCCGGCATCGTTCATCGGCGAGACGTAGAACGGGCTCAGCCACACGGCATCCACGCCGAGGTCGCGCAGGTACGGCAGCCGGGCGGTGATGCCGGGCAGGTCCCCGATGCCGTCGCCGTCGGCGTCGGCCCAGGAGCGCGGGTAGACCTGGTAGATGACGGCGTCGCGCCACCACGGGGCATCGGGGGAGTCGGCCCGGTGGACGACCTCCCCGGGGGTGGTCAGGGTCGAGGTGGTCAGCTGGGTCACCGACCCCATGTTTCCGTATGCCGTGCCGCGTCGCGAAATTCGCTCGGGCGGGCCGTCGGTCGGGCCGGTCAGCGCTCGGGCGGGGGGTGCTGCTCGTCGGTGTTGACCAGCATGTGCGCGGCGCGCAGGAAGTAGTCGCGCATCTGCTCGGCCTGCTCATCGGGCAGGTCGAGGGTGTCCAGCGCCGCGAGCATGTGCCGCATCCAGCGGTCTCGCATGTCGAGCGTGACCGGGAAGGGCGCGTGCCGCATACGCAGGCGCGGGTGGCCCCGTTCGGCGCTGTAGGTCGTGGGGCCACCGAAGTACTGGGAGAGGAACATCCGCAGCCGTCGCTCGGCGGGCGCGAGGTCGTCCTCTGGGTACAGGGCGCGCAGCTCGGGGTCGTCGGCCACACCCTCGTAGAACGCGTGGACGAGGGCGATGAAGGTCGGGGCGCCGCCGACCTCGTCGTACAGGGTCACGGGGGCCCTCCCACTGGTCCGCCGAACGGGCCGAGCGGGGGCGCCTTGACGTCGGCGGCGTCCAGGGCGGCCTTGAGGCGCTCGCGCATCTCGCGCTGCACGGCGAAGTTCTCGCCGGGCACGCACTGGGCGATGGTGCGGATCGTCATGGTCATGCCGACGATCGACTCCACGCCGAGCACCTGAGGGGCCTCGACGAACTTCTCGGCCCAGTCGGGGTCGCTGCCCATCGCGGTGGTCACCTCGCGGATGACGCCCACCACACGCTCGACGTTCTCGGCGTAGGAGACGGGCATGTCGACCATCGCCGTGGAGTAGCCCTGCGACCGGTTGCCGATGCGGATGATCTCACCGTTGCGCACGTACCAGGTGACGCCGTTCGCGTCGCGCAGCCGGGTGATCCGCAGGGTCACCTCCTCGACGGTGCCGATGGCCTCACCGGTGTCGATGACGTCGCCGACGCCGTACTGGTCCTCGAAGATCATGAAGACCCCGGAGAGGAAGTCCTTGACCAGGCTCTGGGCGCCGAAGCCCAGGGCCACACCCGCGACGCCGGCCGACGCGAGGAGCGGGCCGAGCGGGATGCCGAGCAGCGCCATGACGGTGAGCGTGGCCAGGGTCACCACCGCAAAGGTGACGATGCTGCGCAGCAGCGACCCCACCGTCTCGACCCGCTGTCGCTGGCGCTCGCCGGCCATGCCGGTGGCGGTCGCGAGGGCGCGGCCGGCCCGCCCCGACTCGGCGAGCCGGCGCGCCGACTTCGACGTCATCGTGGCCACCACCCGGTCGATGAGACGACGCAGCAGCGCCAGGGCGATGGCGGCGAGCAGCAGCGTGAGCAGGATCCGCAGGCCGTCGGTGACGAGCCACTTCTGCACCGTCTCCACCGTCACGGTGACGGTGTCCAGGTCGGGCACCCCCGGCAGCACGGTGGTGGGGTCAGTCGCGGGCATCGCGCTCCTGCGCCGCCAGCGCCCGCAGCACCGGGTCGCGGTTCTCGACCACGAGCCGCCGCAGGGACGCGGGGGCGTCGGGGTGGCCGTCGAGCCACGACTGGGTGCGCGCGCTCAGGTCGCGGTCGGCGAGGGGTCGGGGGTAGAAGCCGAAGACGATCGTCTCGATCACGGCGTGCGACCCCCTGCTGTCGAGGGTGTCGAGCAGCGCGAGGTAGCGGTCGACGAACGGGCGCAGCAGGTCGGCGGGGGTGCCGGGGCGGGTGAAGCCCAGTGCCGTCGCCTCGACCACGGCGGTCGGCAGGCCGCTGCCCTCGACGGCCTCGGCCCAGGCCCGCTCCTTGGCCTCGGCGCTCGGGCGGGCCGCTCGTGCGCGGGCCGCGCGCTCGCGACCGGTGGCGGTGTCCTCACGCGCCTGCTCGGCGTCGATCTCGGCCGCGCCGGCCGCGCCCGCGGCGACGAGGGCGGTGAGCAGGGTCCAGCGCATCTCGAAGTCGACGGTGAGGCCGTCGAGCACCTCGGTGCCGTCGAGCAGGGCACGCACGTGGGCGGTCTCGTTCCCGGCCGTGGTCAGGGCGGCGGCGGCGCTGACCAGCTGCAGCTGGGCGTCGCTGCCGGGCTCGGCGTCGCGGGCGATCTCCCAGAGCCGGTCACGGGTGGACGCGCGCGCGCCGTTACGGTGCTCGGGGGCGGTGTAGACGTGCACCGCGGTCTGCAGCTGGGTGATGAGCGTGCGCAGCAGGGTGGAGTCGCTCTCGCCGGGCAGTGTCTCGAGCACGACGTCGACGAAGTGGCGCGCCCCCATCTCGGCGTCACGGGTCATGTCCCACAGCGAGCCCAGCACGAGCGCGCGCGGCAGCGACGACGTGAAACCCCGCGGGTGGGCCAGGGCGGTGGCCAGTGAGCGCGCGTCGAGCCGGATCTTCGCGTAGGCCAGGTCCTCGTCGTTGACGAGGAGCAGGTCGGGCTGCTCGCGACCCACGAGCTCGGGCACCACGGTGCGCTCGCCGTCGACGTCGAGCTCGAGCCGCTCGGTGCGGTGCAGCTGCCCGTCGCGCACGGCGTACAGGCCGATGGCCAGCGTGTGGGGGCGCAGCGTCTCGTAGCCGGGGGCACAGGTCTGCTCGATGACGGCCGACGCGATGCGGCCCCGGTCGTCGACCTCGACGACCGGGCGCAGCGTGCTGACCCCTGCGGTCTCGAGCCACATCGTGGACCAGGTGCGCAGGTCGCGTCCCGAGGTGGCCTCGAGCTCGCGGAGCAGGTCGTCGAGGGTGGTGTTGCCCCAGGCGTGCTTGGCGAAGTAGGCCCGCAGCCCGTTCCGGAAGGGCTCACGGCCGACGTACGCGACGAGCTGCTTGAGCACCGAGGCGCCCTTGGCGTAGGTGATGCCGTCGAAGTTGACCTCGACGTCCTGCAGGTCGCGGATCTCGGCGACGATCGGGTGGGTCGAGCTGAGCTGGTCCTGACGGTAGGCCCAGTCCTTCTCGTGGGTGCCGAAGGTCGTCCAGGCGTCGTGCCAGCGGGTGGCCTCGGCCTGGCACGTCGTGGACGCCCACTCGGCGAACGACTCGTTGAGCCACAGGTCGTTCCACCAGCGCATCGTCACGAGGTTGCCGAACCACATGTGGGCGAGCTCGTGGAGCACGGTGAGGGCCCGGCGCTCGACGAGGGCCTCGGTGACCTTGGAGCGGAAGACGTACATCTCGTTGATGGTCACGCAGCCGGCGTTCTCCATCGCGCCCATGTTGTACTCCGGCGTGAAGATCTGGTCGTACTTCTCGAACGGGTAGGCGCAGTCGAACTCCTCCTCGAAGAACGCGAAGCCGCGCTTGGTGAGGTCGAAGAGGTTGTCCGCGTCGAGGTATGGGGTCAGCGACCGACGGCAGAAGATGCCGAGGGGCACCTCGCCGCGGCGGGTCGTCACGGTGTCGCGGACGACGTCGTAGGGCCCCGCGACCAGCGCGGTGATGTAGCTCGAGATGGGGCCGGTGGGGGCGAAGTGCCAGGTGGCAGCGCCGCCCTCCGCGGACGGCTCGGGCTGCGGGGTGGGGGAGTTGGAGACGACCTGCCAGTGCGCCGGTGCAGTCACCGTGAAGGTGAAGCGGGCCTTGAGGTCGGGCTGCTCGAACACGGGGTACATCCGGCGGCTGTCCGGCACCTCGAACTGGCTGTAGAGGTAGACCTCGTCGTCGACCGGGTCGACGAAGCGGTGCAGGCCCTCGCCGGTGTTGGTGTAGCGCCCGGTGGCCGTGACGACGACGACGTTCTGCGCCGCCAGCCCGGGCAGGCGCACCCGACTGTCGGCGTAGTGCTCGGCCGGGTCGAGGGCGGTGCCGTTGACGGTCAGCCCCTCGACGGTGCCACCGACGAAGTCGAGAAAGGTCTCGGCTGCGGGCTCGGTGCAGGAGAAGCGGATGGTGCTTCGGGTGGAGAAGGTCTCCGGGCCGGTCGTGACGTCGAGCTCGACGTCGTGGCGGTCGACCGTGACGAGAGCCGCGCGGGTGGCGGCCTCCTCACGGGTGAGGTTCGTGCCGGGCACGGGGTCTCCTTGCGGGGCGGTACGAGGGTGGGACGCCGGGTCAGGCGTCGCGCTTGGCGTCGGGTCATCCTTTCACGACGGTCCGGGCCCCTCGGACCCGAACGGCCGGATGGCAGGATGACGCGCATGTCCGAACGCAACGCCGCCGAGTTCTGGTTCGACCCCCTGTGCCCCTGGGCGTGGATGACCTCCCGCTGGATGACGGAGGTCGAGCGGGTGCGCCCGGTCGACGTCACCTGGTCGGTGATGAGCCTGTCGGTCCTCAACGAGGGCCGCGACGACCTTCCCGAGCAGTACCGCTCGCTCATGGTGGAGGGATGGGGCCCGGTGCGGGTCGTCATCGCCGCCCGCGAGAAGATCGGCGACGACATCGTCAAGCCGCTCTACGACGCCCTGGGTGAGCGGATCCACCACCAGCAGCTGCCCTACCCCGAGGCGATCGCCGGTGCGCTCGACCAGCTCGGCCTGCCGGCCGAGCTGGCCTCGGCCGCGACGAGCGAGGAGCACGACGACGTCCTGCGGGCGTCGCACCAGCGCGCCATCGACCTGGTCGGCGACGACGTGGGAACCCCCGTCGTGGCCGTCGACGGCATCGCTTTCTTCGGCCCGGTCGTCAGCCCGGCCCCCAGGGGCGAGGCGGCCGGTCGGCTCTGGGACGGGTGCGTACTGGTGGCAGGCACCGAGGGGTTCTTCGAGCTGAAGCGCTCGCGCACCGTCGACCCGATCTTCGACACGCAGGCCTGAGGTGCGCGTCCACATCGGTGGCGACCACGCGGCGTACGAGCTGCTCACCGACCTCGTCGGCTTCCTCGAGGGCAGCGGGCACCAGGTCACCAACCACGGCCCGCACACCTACGACCCATCCGACGACTACCCCGTGTTCGTGCTGCGCACCGCCCGGGCCGTCGCGGACGACCCGGGCTCGTTCGGGGTGGTGCTGGGTGGCTCGGGCAACGGCGAGCAGATGGCCGCCAACAAGGTCGCCGGCATCCGGGCCGCCCTCTGCTTCGACGAGGAGCTGGCTCGGCTCGCCCGCGAGCACAACGACGCCCAGGTCATCTCGATCGGGGCTCGGATGTGCTCGGTGGAGGCTGCGCACGCGATGCTCGACGTGTTCCTCTCCACCGCGTTCAGCGGCGACTCGCGGCACGCGCGGCGCATCGGCATGATGTCGGACTACGAGACCGAGGGTGCGCTGCCGCCCCTGCCGCCCCTGCCGGCCTGAGGTTCCGGAGACGACGGCTGAGCACTAGCGAGCCACCAGACGCCCAGGGTTAGGGTCCGGGCGAACGCTGCTCCCGGAACCCCGTGGCAGGGGCGGCGCCCCCCTCTCTCCGCGGACGGTGGAGTAGGTGCAAGCGGTGCTCCGCAAGGCGTTCGCGGACGCGGTACGCAGCGACCAGGTCCTCACGAGCGACCCGGCCGAGCGGGCCAAGCGACCCCGCAGGCGCCACCGGTCGCGGTGGTGGCGTGAACAGCGACCGACCTCGCCGCGTTCCTGGCCACCGACAGCCTGACGCGCGGGGGGCAACCGGCTCCGGTCATCACGGACACGCTCGAGCGATGCTCGCGGCCAGGCCGGGGAGGCGCAGCCGAGCTCGGCCCGTGGACCATTCAGGGGGAAGAGTCAGGAGAGCTCGAGAAGCAGTTGACCGCCGGTGACCGCATCGCCGGGAGCGACCAGGACGGATCCCACGACTCCGGCTTGTGGGGCGGTGATCTCGGTTTCCATCTTCATTGCTTCGAGCACGACGACGACATCACCGGTCTCGATGGCCTGGCCGTCCTCGACGAGGATCCGAGACACGGTGCCGTTGAGCGGGGCGCGCACGCCCTCACCGGAGCCCGTCGAAGACGCCTCGACGTTCGCGCCGGCCGTCGCGCCGGCCGTCGCGGCGGCCGGAGGGGGAGCGAAGCTACCACCGGTCATGAAGATTGCGCCCAGCGCTGGCTGCGGTTCCGGCTCCACATCCACCTCGACGTCGTAGGCCACGCCGTTGACGGTCACCTTGAGCTGCATGTGCTACCTCGACCCGTAGAAGTGGTGCCGACCCTGGACGACTGCCCGTCCCAGCTGCGCGTAGGCGGCGCCAGTGCGGTAGTGCACCTGCTTGACCTTGGCGCGGTGGCCGAAGAATGCTGCAACCGCTGCGGAGATGGCGACGACCACCTCCTCGGGCACCTCGGGTGCGGGGGGCTGCCGCGCGATGAGAGCCTCCAGCTGCTCCACCCGCTCGGACAGCGAACGGACGACGTCCAGCAGCTCGGCGACGGTCGGCTCCGGCGAGGGGCCACTCATGTCGGCCCCAGCCCGTGCTTCTTGGCCGGCCGGATGGTGCGCTTGCTGACCAGGATCTCAAGGGCCCGCGCCACGTGCTCACGGGTGCGTGCCGGCTCGATGATGTCGTCGACGAGACCGCGTGCCGCTGCGACGTACGGCGTCGAGAACGTCGACCGGTACTCCTCCACGAGCTCCTTGCGCCGGGCGGCGGGGTCCTCTGCGCCGGCGATCTCGCGGCGGAAGACGACCTCGGCGGCACCCTCAGCGCCCATCACCGCGATCTCGGCCGTCGGCCAGGCGAGGACCTTGTCCGCGCCGAGGTCCTTGGAGCACATCGCGACGTAGGCGCCGCCGTAGGCTTTGCGCAGCATGATGGTGACCTTGGGGACCGTCGCGGCCGAGTAGGCGTAGAGCAGCTTGGCGCCGTGCCGGATGATTCCGTTGTGCTCCTGGGCGACGCCGGGCAGGAAGCCGGGGACGTCGACGAGCGTGAGCAGCGGGATGTTGAAGGCGTTGCAGAACCTGACGAAGTCCGACGCTTTGTCGGACGCGTTGATATCGAGGACACCAGAGAGCACCTTCGGCTGGTTGGCCACGACCCCCACGGTGCGCCCGGTGATCCGCCCGAAGCCGATAACGATGTTGGCGGCGTACCCCGCGTGCACCTCGAGGAAGTCTCCGCGGTCCACCAGCCGAGTGACAACCTCTCGGACGTCGTAGGC
>Ga0335397_10009165_pt1 | contig 12395 bp, 12 predicted proteins | sample MAT04_FD_205740 | JGI IMG/M metagenome (GOLD analysis project Ga0335397, IMG submission 205740) | Freshwater microbial communities from Lake Fryxell liftoff mats and glacier meltwater in Antarctica - MAT-04 (spades assembly) (version 2) ...
TCTCTTCGTGGATATCAATGGCATAGACCCGCCCACTCTCGCCAACGGCGCCAGCGGCAGCAAGCGTATACGCGCCTGACCCCACACCAAGATCAGCTACCTTCATTCCTTCACGAAGTCCAAGTTGTAGTATGTTTGACTGCGGATGACTAAATTTCATGTATATAAAGTAACACAGGCAAACCTTCGCTTTGCCTGTGTTACTAACATGGGAGTCATTTGTCTGCTGTAAGACTATCAGAAAATGTTCCGGACTAAGTGTGAGTGACTTTTATACCAAGCTTTATGCCGAGGTTGAACCTCGTTACAAGGTTGTATGCCGAGGTTGAACCTCGTCAGAATCTTGCATACGTCAACGTATATGGAGTATTTTATAAAGACTCCTAGAGGGCGACCATTGAGGCAATAGAGTCGCCCTCCCTCATCTTCATAATCCTCACCCCCTGCGTGGCTCTCGAAAGCGATGGAATTTCTGCAGCAGAAATTCTAATTACCTGTCCCTTTTTAGAAATTACTACCATCTCTTCTTCTTTTGTCTCGTCCCCGACTAACACCTTTGCTCCAATAATTTTTCCCGTTTTTGGTGTAACTTCTGCCGTCTTTATTCCTGAACCGCCTCGTCCTTGAATTTTGTATTCACTAAGTGCTGTCTTTTTCCCATATCCCTTATCCATAATAACGAGAAGTGATGCCTTTTTTTCAAGTCCAGAAATAACTTCAGCAGAAACTACTCGGTCATTTTTCTTGACGGTCATCCCGCGCACTCCTCCAGCAGTTCGTCCCATAGCCCGAACATCAGCTTCGTCAAAGCGAATTGATTGCCCCTCGCTCGTTACAATGGATACGCTGTCTCCCTCGGCACATAGGTGTGCGGCTACGAGCTTGTCTCCGCCCTTTAGGTTAATAGCTAGAATTCCGGAACGCCGAACATCTGCAAAACTTTCTGCAACAACTTTTTTAACCACTCCTTCGGTCGTAACAAAAAATACCGTGAGCGCCGATTGACTGGCACCTTTTGGTACTGCAAGCACTGACGTTACCTTTTCCTCCGTTGCAAGGGGCAAGAAATTCATAATTGACTTTCCTTTTGTCGCTCGCTTTCCTTCTGGGAGCTCGTACATTTTCATTTGATATGCCTTACCGTAGTCCGTAAAGAAAAGAAGGTCACTGTGAGCAGAAGTGCTAAGGAAGTGAGTTACCACATCCTCCTCTTTTGTGGACATGTCTATCACACCGACTCCCCCACGCTTTTGCACTTTGTACTCCTCGGGATTTGTACGCTTTACGTATCCGCCTGAAGTGAGTACTAATACAGACTCTTCGTCTGGCACCAAATCCTCAATGGAAATGTTTTTAACACCGCCTTTTACAATTTTTGTACGACGCGCGTCTCCATACTTGTCAGCAAGCTCAGAAAGCTCATTTCGAACAACGGCGAGGATATTTTTAGCAGACGAGAGTATCTTCTTAAGTGAAGCAATATTTTTTTGAATTTCAGAGAGCTCGTCTTCAATTTTCTTTCGCTCGAGTCCTGCGAGAGTCTGTAAGCGCATCGCAAGAATTGCCGCTGTCTGTCGGTCTGAGAATGCAAACTTCTTTTGAAGTGCACTACTTGCTATAGGAACGTCTTTAGATGCACGAATTATTTTAATAACCTCTTCAATATGGTCAAGTGCTTTAGAAAGTCCAAGTAAAATATGTTCTCGCTCCTCTGCCTTCCGTAAATCGAATTCTGTACGACGCTTCACTACCTCGTTTCTATGCTTAATAAACTCCACAAGCATTCCTTTAAGCGATAGTGTCTGTGGCACACCGTCAACGATTGCGAGCATGTTGTAGTGGAACGTACTTTCAAGCTCAGTATGCTTGTATATATTATTTAAAACTGCCTGAGGAAAAGCACTCGTCTTAAGTTCAATCACTACGCGGATATCGCTTGTCGACTCGTCGCGGAGATCTCTAATACCTTCTAGTTTTTTATCTCGCACCAAATCCGCAATGCGCGTAATGAGATCTGCTTTGTTAACACGGTATGGAATTGACGTAATGATAATCGAAGTGCCCCGCTTATCTTCGATAATATCTGCTTCTCCCCGTACGACGACTCCTCCTTTACCTGTTGTGTATGCATGCTTTATGTCGCTTTGATTAAAAGCAACAGCACCAAGCGGGAAATCGGGACCTTTTACAAACTGTAGCAAATCCTCTGTCGTAGCTTCCGGATTATCCATGAGGTGAAGTGTGGCATCAGCTACTTCGCGCAAGTTATGGGGCGGAATATTTGTCGCCATACCAACAGCAATACCAAGCGAGCCGTTAAGTAGTAAGTTTGGCACGGCAGCGGGAAGTACCGTTGGCTCTTGTTTAGATCCGTCAAAGTTTGGTATCCACGGTACCGTATCTTTTTCAAGATCGCGAAGCATCTCGTCCGCTAGGCGCGACATTTTGGCTTCTGTATAACGATACGCTGCAGGTGGGTCACCATCGACAGAGCCGAAGTTTCCTTGCCCTTGAACGAGAAGGTAGCGGGTAGAGAAGTCTTGCGCAAGTTTTACCATAGCGTCATAGACTGAAGAGTCTCCATGTGGGTGGTAGGAGCCGAGCACTTCTCCAACTACCGTTGCAGACTTTCTAAATTTTGCAGAAGGAGTAAGTCCTGTCATTCGCATTGCATATAAAATACGGCGATGTACAGGTTTCAGTCCGTCGCGCACATCAGGAAGCGCGCGACTTGTGATTACCGTCATCGCATAATCTATGTAGGACTGACGCATTTCTGCCGTAATAGATTGTTCTACCACGTTCACGTGTGGAACTATAGGCGCGTCTTCTTTTTCTACTTTCTTTGCCATACGATATTAAAATGGGATCACGGTTGACGTTGCTCCTGTAGTATTTTTATTTGGGGTATTTTGTTCTGGGATAGTAGTGAGCGAAGCTTCCGTGTCTATAGAGCCTGAAAGACCAACTGCACCTAAAAGATTTTTAAAGGAAGACGTTTCTATTTTTACCTCTGTCGTCTTTTCTTGAGTTTGTAGAAGAGGTGCGGCTGCGCTCCCCGGCAGTGTTGCTACCCACATAAGGGCAACCAGTCCTGTAACAGTACTCGTCGTAAGTATGGCAATGCGTCGTCGCACGTATTCTGGCTTTTCTTTGAGTGTGGCAATGTATGCTTTCATACTCTGTATATTACGGCGTAATGACAATAATTGCACCGTCTTTATCTGCAACGTCTTTTTTCTTTAGCGTTAACTTCTCCGAACGCTCTTCGCCTCCGCCTTGCTCTTTGACAAAGCTTTGGAGAGCATCTTTTTCACCTATACCGCTCCAGTGCATTGGAATGATAATTTTTGCTTCAAGGTATGTTGCAAGTTTACTCGCCTCCTGCGCGTCAAGAACTCCCTCGCCTCCGACAGGAACAAAAAGGACATCAATTTCCTCAATTGCCTCTCGTGCCTCAACAGAAAGACTAGTTTCAGAAAGTGCTCCGAGGTGCACTAACGTCATTCCTTCGAGCTTAACCACGTAGATAGTATTTACCGCTTCAATGTGCCCTCCGGAAAGTGGGTATTGGCTCTTGGTTAAAAATCCCTGAATCGTAACTCCATCTTTTTCATATTCTCCCGGACCGCTTATCACGAAAGGCTCTTTGCCGGCATACGTTACTTCGCTCACTCCGTTAAATTCGGGAATGTTTCTTGTGATGAGTGCTATGTCTGCACCAAAGCGCACAGGCGAAAGTTTGCTTGCCTTCGCGATTGGGTCAAAAACGAGAGTCAAATCTCCGAAAGTTACCTTGAAACACTGTCCACCGTGATGGGTAATTACCATTACGTATATTCTAGCATTAAATGCCTAGAGAGCGCACGCCGGTATACTCCCTTTTGCCTATCAACATGAGGCGCGCTTTAAGTGTTGCAGAGCTCCAACGGGGGGGTGACGAACAACCCCCATCAGGAAAAAGGGGCCCCATTTCTTCGGAAGTGGGGCCCTATTCATATCCATTCCTTGTAAATTTTGCTCTTTTTTGCTATATTTTTTACATCACCCGTGTGTGTTTAGAAGTCGTGCGTAGGCTATCCCTTCATGGTCTTTCGAGGCGTTGTCTCGTAGCAGAAGTACCTACCACATATCCCGCACACGTGATTTACATTCATGACCGAAGAAATAAAGGTGCCTGCGCTTTCTGTACCAAGTTTTACTCTAGACTCGGCGCACCCCATGTACGCTTTGATAGACTCTATCGTTACTCCGCCACAAGCAGGAGACGTTGTTGAAGGAACTATTATTGAGCTTGTTCGTGGTCGCCTCTTTGTTGATTTGCCTCCATTTGGTACCGGTATCATTTACGGGCGCGAATACCTAAACGCCGCTGACGTTTTACGTAAAGCAAATCCAGGAGACCAGATTACGGCAAAAGTCGTAGACGCGTCGGGTATTGACGGGTACATTGAGCTCTCACTTAAAGAAGCTCGTCAGGCTGCAATTTGGGGAGAAGCCGAGCAAGCAATTGCAGGACAAAATGTCTATAACCTCACCGTTGAGGAAGCCAACAAAGGAGGGCTTATTCTCTCTTGGCAAGGTATCCAAGGATTCCTTCCTGCATCACAACTTTCAAAGGATCACTATCCTCGCGTCCCAGAAGGAGACAAAGATAAGATCTTTGGTGAGCTCCTTAAACTTCAGGGAACCGTACTTTCCGTACGTATCATTACCGCCGACCCTAAGGAAGGAAAACTTATCTTCTCTGAAAAAACAGGAGACGAGGAGACAGAAAAGACAAACCTCATTGATAAGTATCAGGTGGGAGATACGGTAGAGGGCGAGGTAACGGGTGCTGTTGACTTCGGTGTCTTCGTTAAGCTTGAGCAGGGGCTAGAGGGACTCGTTCACATCAGTGAGCTTGACTGGGGACTTGTTGAAGACCCTCGCACCATGTTTAAGGTGGGAGACAAAACCAAGGTCAAGGTGATTGAAATTAAGGACGGAAAGATTTCCCTTTCTATTAAGGCGCTCATGGAAAACCCATGGAAAACGGCAAACGATAAGTACAAGAAGGGACAAGAAGTAACTGGTGTAATCATTAAGTACAACAAGCACGGCGCGCTCGCTTCAATTGAGGAGGGTGTTGCGGGACTCGTTCACATTAGTGAGTTTGCATCTCCTTCCGAACTTCGCGAAATGCTTGAGCTTGGCAAAACGTACCCGTTTACCATTACACTCTTTGAGCCAAATGATCAGCGTATGACGCTTGCGTACTCAAAGACAGTGAAGAAGTAGTGTAGTGGTGAGCTATGTAAAAAGAAAAACTCCGGCGCATTGGCGCCGGAGTTTTTCTTTATTGTAAATTAATGCCCACCGAGTAGTACTAGAGGAGTAACGGTTGTCTCTACTTAGTGTTTGCAACGAGCATCGCCTTCTCAATCCCCTCAGTTATAAAATATTCAATAGCTTCGCTACTCTTTTTAAGTGTTTTCTTTAAAAGTACCTCCTCTACTGGCTTGAACTTCCCTATCACAAAATTCACCACCCGGTCTTCACCCGCAGGCTTTTTTACTTTGCCTTTTGCTGTTGCTCCCGAGATACCAATTTTTAGTTGAGCAAATTCCTTTGTTTTAATCGTGCGCATTATACTCTCTACACCCTTGTGTCCTCCACTTCCACGCCCATACATCGTCATTTTTAAAACACTAAGAGGGAGGTCAAGCTCGTCTCGAACTACAAGCAAACTCCTTGCAGCCTTGGGGGACTTTACGAAGGCTAAAAGTGCCTTGCCCGAAGCGTTCATAGATACTGAAGGTATAACGAGTGTTACTTTCTCATTCTTCACACGCGATACTGAAACAAAAGCGTTAGCTTCCTTGCGTAGAGTAAATTCTGGAAAATTGTGTACTTTTGCAAAGTCCGTGACTGCCATTCTTCCGGCATTGTGCCGAGTCTTTAGATATTCCTCTTGCGGATTTCCTAGTCCAATAATAACAAATGTCATATGCCTACCATAGTAGCACCCGAAGTTTCGTAGAGAGAAACGCTTCTATGGAGAAAAAACTTGCGCGCAAAAAATAGGAAGCGTACAATGCACGCATGACGTTCACTGGGAGTGCTCTAAAAGAGATTGGTACATTCCTTGTTCTTGCAATTATTATTGTTCTTCCGATTCGCCTTTTTATTGCCCAACCATTTCTCGTTGAAGGGGAGTCAATGGTTCCTACTTTTGAAAGTGGTGATTATCTTATCGTAGACGAGCTCTCATACCACTTTACGGAGCCAAAGCGTGGCGAGGTCCTCGTGTTTCGTTACCCTAAAGATCCCAAGGTCTTTTATATCAAACGAGTTATAGGTCTTCCTGGAGAAACGGTTGCAATAGATCGGGGCATAGTCACCATAACAAGAGCTGATAAGACCACCTTCTCACTTACCGAGCCATATATAGTTACTGAAGACGCGACGTATAGCGAAAGCACGCTTGTGGGTACTGGGGAATACTTTATGATGGGAGATAATCGTCCAAAGAGTTCAGACTCGCGCGTGTGGGGTGTCCTTCCTGAAAAGGACATAATGGGAAGAGCTCTGGTACGACTTCTCCCGACATCTAACATTTCCTTTTTTCCCGGAAACGTTGCCCTTCCTCAATGAATACTCACCTAAAAACTGACGATATCCTCCGGCGAGCTGCTGCTATCGGCACGTACTACGGTTTTGAATCGCTTGCGAGCGCAGCGCTTGCGAAAAAAGGATCGGGCTCTCGTGCTCCATACCCTGAGAATATTAATTTTGAGACTCTGGATACACCGGGCAAAGAAATTGCGGGATTTTTGAAACATGTGCGCGATGCAGGACTTGCCCCAACAACTGCCCAACCACTATTTCTCTGGCATACAAACGCAGCTCGTGGGCGCGCATCTCCAAAACAGATAATTATTCAATTTCATGCCCTTGGTGCTGAGCGTTCAATTGCTGACGCAGTACTCATGCGTGCTGTACATTCCTTAATGCAAGATCTTAGTAAGGATACTCCCATGCTTCGCATTAATTCAATGGGCGATAAAGAAACGAGAAGTCGCTTTGCACGCGAACTCACACAATATTTTAGAAAGCATGGCGCGCAACTGCCACCGGATTGCGTGAGCTGTGCGAAACGCGACGTGTTTGAAGCTGCGGAGCTATTAACAGCTGCTTCTATTGCTAGCGTTCCTTCTCCTACCGATCATTTAAGCGAAGCAAGTAGAAAACATTTTGAGGGTGTGCTTGAATACCTTGAATCTACCGACACCCCGTACCAACTTGCCCCACAGTTACTTTCTCGTGGCACGAACTGGACAGAGACATGCTTTGAAGTGCAGTCAAATGAGAATCTGCATGCCTGGGGCTCGCGTTACCATGATTTTGCCAAGGCATTCTTCACGAGCAACACCCCTTCCGTGGGCGCAATTATTCGCATTACTACGGGAGCGCGCGAGGTGATACCCGCAGGAAAAAACATTGCCGCTCCAAAATTTTTCTTTGTGCATATCGGCGACGAAGCAAAACGAGAAAGTATAAAGATGGCAGATGTGTTGCGTCGCGCTCGTGTGCCTCTTATGCAGAGTATTGGTATTGAGTCTCTTGGAGAACAAATGCGCTTTGTGGAAACTATAAACCCGCCGTATATTTTAATTATGGGTCGCAAAGAGGCTCTTGAGCGCTCGGTAATTTTGCGAAACCGCGCCAGCTACATAGAGACAACTATTGCTATTGACTCGTTAGTTGAGCATTTGAAAACCCTTGCTTAGTTTTGGAATGCTTGACAATTCATTGATTTAACAAAGCGCAAGCTTTCCCCAGAGGGAAAGCTTGCGCTTTGTTTTTTACCTGTTTTCCCGTAACCCCTGTTTGCGACAGTATTCTTTTGCAGGTAGACAGCAACACCCCACGTATGCTATGTTTTTAGGACTATATGATTAAAGCAACACGAGTAGAAGTTAAACGAGGAAAAAACGAAAGCGCAGCGTCGCTCATTCGTCGTTTCTCACGTCGCGCGCAAGGTCTGGGACTAATACGAGCGATGCGTCAGAGAAGGTACTATATTCGCCAGAAGTCTAAAAATGTAGACCACATGCGAGCACTTGTTCGAAGCGAAAGAATTGGAGAATATAACGAACTTGTAAAACTCGGAAAAATCGACCCAACAGCGTCAAAGAAACGAGGTCGCAAGTAGTCTGTGCGCAAAGGTACTTTAGATACTAAATATTTCACCAGGCGCAAAGCGCCTGGTGTGCCTTTTACAAAAATTGCGGCCGCCATACTTTCCGAATATGAAATATCTCTCGCTTTTGTTGGAGAGACGCGCGCGCGCGCATTAAACAGGTCACTCCGCAACAAAGACTACGTGCCAAATGTTCTCTCATACATCCTAGACAAAAAAACAAAATCAGCAGAAATTATTATTTGTCTTACGATTGCAGAGAAACAAGCACCCTCCTACGAGCTTTCCTACAAAAGCTTTGTAGTGCTTCTCTTTATTCACGGGCTTCTTCACATAAAGGGTCTTTCCCATGGTGCTCGTATGGAAAAAATGGAACAAGAATATCTTAGAAAATTTATTTCGTAAGGTCTGAGCTGGCATCTCTTAAGGACACTTTCCCCAAGCAAGAGCCTGTAAAGGACAGAAAAACAAAAGGATAGTGTAGTATGAGAGGAATGAAACGACGCATTGCAACAGGTATTGATATTGGTACTCATCATACAAAAATTGTTGTCGTTGAAAAAGTAGATACACCAGATGGTACCGTCGTTCGCATTATTGGAACAGGACTATCTGATACACGGGGACTTCGTCATGGCTATGTCGTAGATCTTGCGGACGCTACGGCAAGTATTATTGCCGCCAAACAGCAGGCGGAGAGCGCTGCGCGCGTACAGATTAAGTCGGCTTTCCTAGCAATCGGAGGAGTTTCTTTGGATGAGATTCGTGCTAAGGGCGAGACAGTTATATCAAGAGCTGATCAGGAGATCACAGATTTGGACATTGAGAAGGTTCAGGTAGGCGCGAGACGTTCTGCTGAACCAAATTTTCAAAATAGAAAAGTTCTGCACGAAATCCCTCTTGAGTACCGCATTGATGGTACCAGAACGTTAGGTGAGCCGCTTGGCATGAAGGGCACGCGACTTGAGGGTGATTTTCTCTTTGTGACGGGACTATCTCAGCACGCAGAAACACTCACTGCTGCCGTTGAAGGTGCGGACATTGAAGTTATAGACACCATGGCGTCACCATTGGCTGGTTCCTACGTAACGCTTACAAAAGATCAAAAGATGAAGGGGTGCGTGCTCGCAAATATCGGTGCTGAAACCGTATCAATTGTCGTCTATGACGAGGGCTTCCCGATATCACTTAAGGTGTTCCCTCTTGGGAGTACTAATATTACTGACGATTTGGCATTAGGATTTAAAATTTCCCTTGAAGATGCCGAACGCATTAAACTCGGAAGACTTTCTGGAACCATGTATCCCAAAAAAAAGGTGGAAGAAATTATCACGATGCGTTTTCGCACTATGTTTGATTTAATTGAACGGCATTTGAAAGTACTTGGTGTGCATAACGCACTTCCTGCGGGAATTATATTCACGGGCGGAGGATCTGGACAGGGCACCATTAAAGATATAGCGCGCGGCGCACTTCAACTTCCCTCTCGAGTTGCAGAATTAAAAATTACGTCTGACACCAAAGTACGCGACGCTACTTGGGCAGTTGCGTATGGGCTTGCACTCTGGGGAATGACGGGGGACATTGAAACTCCTAAAAAAAATAACTTTTCAAGCATTATTGAATCTATAAAGACTTTTTTTAAGCAGTTTATGCCTTAACTTAGAAATACTGGATGGTGACTTTTCTGGGCAACAAAATATATTCTTAAAAAAGTCCGGGAGCCCGCGGGCTCCCGAATTTTTTTACTCCAAGAGCAAAGAGACCCTTGCGACCTTCACGCCCACCAGACGTTCTTGGTGTGGGTGGAATAGATAATCAAAAGGCCACGCTCCCGGCTTCACTCGATACGAGCAGTCTTCCCAGAGAACATAGAGTGTGTCTGTCGCTCTATTGTATCTCGCTCCCGGCGAGAATTCTGGAGATTTCAACTCAATCATTTTTTGCTCCTTTTTGATGCACAACGCATCCAAAATCTTATTATATCAGTAAATAGAGTCAAAAAATATAGAATTTCCCTTTATTGCACTAAGACACACGCCTCTTCTTGTCAATATTTGCGTTTTGGGGCGTTGTGATAGCATATATTGACTACTATTCATTTTATTCAGCCACACCTATGTCCAAGCGCATCATTCCCGAAGTAGAGACGTTCGCACGAATTAGAGTCGTTGGAGTGGGAGGATCGGGGAATAATGCAGTTAATCACATGATTAACTCAAAAGTTAAGGGTGTTGAATTTGTCTCTATTAACACCGATGCGCAGGATCTGCACCGGTCTCTTGCAAAAAGAAAAATTCACATTGGAAAAAATTTAACTCGCGGTCTTGGCGCTGGAATGAATCCTGAAATTGGACGCCGTGCAGCAGAAGAAACTCGTCAAGAGATTCAAGAAGCTCTCCAAAATTCTGACATGGTATTTATTACCTGTGGTATGGGCGGCGGGACGGGAACAGGGGCCGCTGTTGTCGTTGCAAAAATTGCAAAAGAACTTGGCGCGCTTACCGTTGCTGTTGTTACAAAACCTTTCTCATTTGAAGGAGCGCAACGCACATCAATCGCAGAACAGGGACTTTCAGACCTTAAGAAAGAGGTTGATGCGTACCTCGTTATTCCTAACGACAAACTCCTATCTATCGTTGACGCAAATGCTTCAGCCAAGAATGCCTTTGCTCTTTGTGACGAAATACTTCGCCAGGCTGTTGAGGGTGTTTCGGACATAATAACTACGCCAGGAGAAATTAACACTGACTTCAACGACATCAAGGCAATTATGGAAGGTGCAGGACCTGCACTCATGGGTATCGGAATTGCCGACGGTGATAACAGAGCGAAGGACGCTGCTGCAATGGCCGTTAACTCTCCGCTTTTGGATGTTTCTATTACTGGAGCAAAAGGAATACTCTTTGTTGTTGCAGGATCTGAAGATCTTGGAATTTTGGAGGTGCAGGAAGCTGCTAAAGTGGTGAGTGATTCTGTTGATAAGTCTGCAAAGATTATCTTTGGTATCATGCGTGACGAAAAACTCAAGAAGGGACAAATTCGTATCATCGTAATTGCCACTGGATTCCCAGAAGGTTCCTCGGGTGAGGGCTCAGGTTTTGAAAGGTCACTGTTTTCAATGCCTGTCCGTGAACAAGAAGACGCTAAGGCTAAAGTCTATACCGAAGTAGTGCGTGGCGAAGAGGAAGTAATTCCAGAGGTTGAAATGCCAAAGCGCGAACGTGAAGAGCCTGTAGTAACAGCCTCACCGCGACAAGAAGCACGACCTGTGACGCCCACTACTTCAGAGGAGGAGGATGCTTGGGGAGCTATTCCTACTTTTCTTCGCCGACACAAGAAATAAAAGAGTGCTTGTAAAAGAGGCAGTCTAGGATGTGTGTAAAAAACGAAGAATTCCCGCAAACGTAGTTTGCGGGAATTCTTATTTCTTGGCGTGTAGACATACTTTGCGGTAAACTCTACGTATGAACGACTTATTGATCATTGGAGGAGGGCCGGCGGGAGTATCTGCTGGAGTATACGCAGCAAGAAAATATTTAAAAACAGTTTTGATAGCGGAAGAAATTGGAGGTCAGAGCACGGTATCCGAAGGAATTGAAAACTGGATTGGTACCGTTAAGATATCAGGCAGTGATTTGGCAAAGTCTTTAAAAACTCATCTAGAGGTGTACAAAGCTTCTTTGCTTGATATACAAGTCGGAGAGCGCGTGCAAACCCTTACAAGGACAGGAGAGCTTTTTACCGCTACTACAAAAAGCGGGAAGAGCTTTACCGCAAAATCAGTGCTCATAGCCTCCGGTGCTGCCAGACGTAAACTTCTCGTTCCTGGAGCTGACACTTTTGAGCATAAGGGACTCACCTACTGCGCGTCGTGCGATGGCCCTCTTTTCTCTGGTCAAGATGTTGCTGTTGTTGGAGGCGGTAATGCGGGATTTGAAACAGCGCTTCAACTCCTTGCGTACGCTAAATCGGTAACGCTCATTCACCGTCATGATTCTTTCAAGGCTGACGCCATCACTGTTGAAAAAGCTCTTGCTCATCCAAATATGAAAGTGCTTACCAAAACAGAACCTGTGCAGGTGCTTGGTGAAAAGTTTGTAACGGGTCTAATGGTAAAAAATAGAGACTCTGGTGAAGAGGTGTTGCTTTCTGTTACCGGGATTTTTGTAGAGGCAGGGGTAATTCCTAATACTGATTTTGCAAAAGG
>Ga0335397_10009166_pt1 | contig 12395 bp, 9 predicted proteins | sample MAT04_FD_205740 | JGI IMG/M metagenome (GOLD analysis project Ga0335397, IMG submission 205740) | Freshwater microbial communities from Lake Fryxell liftoff mats and glacier meltwater in Antarctica - MAT-04 (spades assembly) (version 2) ...
TCGCGGTTTTGGAAAAATATTTGGTAATGGCAAATGAACAGATCATCGCACCTACATCAGAATATAATTTTCAATAACATCAGAAAAAACATCCGGTAGTCACCACATTGTTGCCATCCAAGAATATCTGATTAAAATTTGTTCTTAGTTTGTTGTAGTTTTAATTGTTTAGTCCAATTCTTCACTTCCCCAAAAATATATTTTGTTTTTCACTTTGGCATATGGTGGATATGTGTAATTTCACACATCAAAATCAATAATAAATGAAACCACTTTTTGTATTGTATTCTATTGTATTTATGGTATCCTGCAAACCTTTAACAAAAGAATCCATCTCTTATGATGTAGGGCAAATCAAAACTCCAATAGGTGAGATGCTCTTTGCATTTTCGGACCTGACTCCGAATCATAAAGCCAGTTTTATCAAGCTCGCCAATGAGCATTATTGGGATACCCTGACTTTCAATCGTGTGATAAAAGACTTTGTCATCCAGGGTGGATGTCCGGACACGCCAGAGGGGTTCAGTAAATCACCATATTTGTTAAAACCAGAATTTCACGATAGCCTCAAACATGTGTATGGCGCTGTGGGTATAGGTCGTGATGGTAACCCTGAAAAGTTGTCTGCCGGTTGTCAGTTTTACATCGTACACAACAAAGAAGGTATACCCCGGCTGGATGGAAACTTTATGATCATAGGTCAGGTATTCAATGGACTGGAAGTACTCGATTCTATAGGCCTTGTAGCCACTGATACGCTGGATAAACCATTGATTCCCGTCACATTGCAAGTAAATATATTAAAGATGACGGATGCAGAATTGAAAGAAAAAGGGTATATTGATCCGAAATAAAAATAAGTGTTGAGCTTAATTCTCCCAAATTTAAATCAAAAAAGTTGTTCAGCTTTTATTAACGTGGAATGTTATTTTTTAAATCTGAAACATTAAAATTTAGAATTTAATAATACAGGTAACTTTTAAAATTATAACTTTGCTTAGTTTGGGACAATGGTGACTCCAATACAAAACTGTTTGAGCATTTAAAAGTTCGCGATTTTATACGCCGCGAGAGCGGTGATATAGTGGGTGTGAATAAAATCGGGAAAGTGCAAATAACTTTTGTCGTAAAATGCTAAATTAATGTGCTAATATCAAGCGAGTTTTTTGTATTGGGAGTTTTTTTGTTTACTTTTTTTGCGGAAAAAAAAGTAAAACCCCAGCCGGGTCGATGCGATGCAATTAATAGTTAAAAATCATAAAATTAAATCAATAAATACCATCAAAGATTTATATAAATATACTAATGATTAGTAGTAATTATTTCATCACACAGCCGATTCGTTTAGAATTCATCTATAATAAATTAATATAAATAAAAGTTTCTCATGAAGTCCACCCTTATCATTTTACTTTTTCCATTATACCTCTTTTCACAGTCATATACTAAAGAAGAAATCTCTCGCTGGGAACAACAGGCAAAACAGGTTACCATCATCCGTGACAACTATGGTGTACCCCATATCTATGGAAAAACCGATGCAGACGCTGTTTTTGGTCTTATGTATGCCCAGTGTGAAGACGATTTCAAACGGGTGGAGATGAACTATATCGAAAAGCTGGGCCGAATGGCAGAAGTAACCGGCCAGGAAGATGTGTACAAAGACCTTCTCATACGCATGATCATCGACTCAGCCGATGCTGTCAAAGATTTTAACAAATCACCGGTTTGGATGAAAAAACTCTGTCGTGCTTTCGCCGATGGTATCAATTATTATCTATACAAACATCCTGATAAAAAAACCGCACTCCTGAGCCGATTTAAACCCTGGTACCCGATGCTGTGGACAGACGGAAGCATAGGTGCTATCAATACAGCTGACATTACCGTCGGCGAACTGAAAAACTTTTATTCTGTCAATCCGTCACTTTCTTTTGTAAGAGAGGAAAAGGAAGAAGTGCTTACCGGCTCCAATGGATTTGCATTTGCTCCCAAAATCACTGAATCCGGTCACTCTATCCTATATATCAACCCGCACGTTACTTTCTACTTCAGACCCGAAGTGCATATGGTAAGCGAAGAAGGACTGAATGTATATGGCGCAGTCACTTGGGGTCAGTTTTTTGTTTACCAAGGATTTAATGAAAAATGTGGCTGGATTCATACTAGCAGTGGTGTAGATGCAGCTGACACATACATAGAAAAAGTATCCCTAAAAGGCAATAAATGGGTATATATGTATGACGGCAAGGAAAAACCTGTGATTACCAAAAAAATCGTGATACGTGCTAAAAATGGGAATAATTTTGACACAACATCTATCCAGGCGCTATTTACACACCATGGCCCGGTCATGGCAAAACGAAACGGTCAGTGGCTAAGTCTGAAGGCAGATAACCGCATCCTAAATGGCCTCATACAATGCTGGCAGCGAAACAAAACCCTAGGCCTTGAAGACTTCAAAAAAACACTGGATCTGAAAGGCAATATTTCCAATAATACCGTGTATGCAGATGCCGCCGGCAACATCGCCTACTGGCATGGCAACAGAATCCCGGCCCGGGATACCAAATATGACTGGACTCAAGCTGTAGACGGAAGCACATCTGCCACAGAATGGAAAGGATATCACGAGATAGGAGAGACAGTATTGAGCATCAATCCATCCAACGGTTGGTTGCAAAACTGCAATGCCACACCCTATACTGTAGCCGGAGATCAAAGTCCGAAAAAAGAAAACTACCCGGTCTATATGGCTCCTGATGGTGAAAACTTCCGTGGCATCAACGCAGTAAGAACACTCGGCGAAGAAAAAAACTACAACATTGACAAAGTTATCAAAGCGGGTTATGACCGAAGGTTGGCTTCGTTTGAGATATTGGTTCCCGCATTGGTGAAGGCGTTTGAGAAAGTACCGTATGAAGACTCGCTTTTTGCTTTGTTGGCTGGTCCAATTGCTGTCCTTAAAAAATGGGATTTTCGTTGTGGAGAAAATTCGATAGCTACCACCCTTGCTGTCGAATGGGGACAGAGAATCTTGCCCGCCATGTTGAGAACAAAAGTAATACATGACGAAGAGGCAGATCAGGTAGATAAGGCTAAATATTATGCAGCCAATACTTCTGCACATGATTTATTGCTGCCATTGCTGGAGACAGTCAATGACATACAGAGAAGATTTGGTCGTTGGCAGACACCTTGGGGAGAAGTAAACCGATTCCAAAGGATTTCGTCTGATATCCAAAATACTTTTGATGATACTAAACCGAGCTATCCCGTAGGTTATGTGTCTTCCACCTGGGGTATGTTACCATCCTACACAAGCAGATTATTTCCCAATACTAAAAAAAGTTATGGTGTCAATGGCAACAGTTTTGTTTGCGCCGTTGAATTTGGACCAAAAATAAAGGCTAAATCACTGCTGGCAGGCGGCAATAGTGGTGATGAAAAATCTTCTCATTTTTTTGATCAGGGAGAGATGTATAGCAAGGGACAGTTTAAAGATGTACTCTTTTACAAAGAAGATGTGCTCAAAAATGCAGAGCGGACGTATAGCCCAGGACAGAAGTAAAAGGAAGTAAATAAATTTCCGTGTTGCTTTAACAATAATTGGTTAGATCAAAATGGTATTCACATAAATTTAGCTAAGGCCTCCATAAATGATTTTATGGTTTCACTGGCTTCGGCCACTAGCCATCGAACAGATCATAATGTACACCTTGTTTTCTGAGAAAATTGGTGTTCTGAAATTAATAAATTTCACGATGTAATGAAGAAAGTGATCTACAGCTTAAAATCAGAAAACCATACCCCACATCAACAAAATAAGGAAAATAAGGCTTTGGTTCGCAAAATAGAAATGCAGCGTTGATAGAAAAATGGAGTAAACGGAATGAGCTATTTCAATGGCCACATGGCTTTAACCTGTGGGAGTTGTTGGTAATACTGAATTGGCTTTAGCCTAATAAGCTAAAATAAATATAATATTTGTTAGATTTGTTTCAAAATATAAAATGAGTACATACCCATGATCAAATTTTTCAGAAATATCCGTCAAAAGTTGATTACCGAAGGCAAGATGACCAATTACCTAAAATATGCTTTTGGAGAGATTGTGCTGGTTATGATAGGAATTCTTCTGGCATTGCAGGTCAATAACTGGAATGAAGAGCGCAAAGACAGAAAAGCAGAAAGATATTATCTGGGTCAATTGCAGGAAAACCTGCATCAAGATTCTGTAAATTTTGTAAGCAGAATTGAACAATTGGAGCAGATTATAATAGAATTGGACTCTGCTATTCTTATGCTTAAGACGCCTGAATTTTTTCAAAAAAGCCGGTTTACTGACTACATTCGAAGGATAATGTCAACAATTCAAATGAATCCATCCCGAGCTATCTATGATAATCTGATTACATCAGGGGACATAGGTTTGCTGAGAAACCAAAAGCTAACAGAAAAACTTTTTAGATATTATAATCCGGACAATAGCAATCAAATTTGGGATGATGCCTTGGTGCATTATACAAGAAATGTTTTTGGGCCTTTTCTTTTGGGCCTTGAGGATTATACTCCATTTACCAGTATTCTGCCCAAAACAGATGAAGGTAATTTTATAAAGTCTAAACTTACAACCATGGCAGAGGAAAATAAAAACTTAAGCAAAACAACTTACCTTGAATTAAAAAATAATATAAAGCTTAAAAATTATCTTATATATAAATACCAACTCAATTCCATGCAAAAGTTGCTTTACAAGGAAGATGTTTTAATAGAAATCATTGATCTGATGAGAATAATAAAATCTGATATCCCATAAAAGTAACATTACAATTAATCTTTGTAAATTTGGATTTTTAAAAGTTTAAATTGACTGTTCAAATTTTTCAGTGATATGAAGACCTAATCTTCATCTTGGATTAATAAACATCAATTAAAAAAACAAAAATTTGAATGGCAGGATGAGCATTTTGCTGCATCTGTGTCAAAATCTACAATAGAAAAATTAAGACCCTATATAAGATATCAAGAGGAACATCATAAAAAGATGTCATTTTACAAAACAGAACTTCGTATCTTTTGAAATTTTTACTTTCTGATCCAGCATTTCTGCTTGTGTATAATTCTCATTAAATGGTCAAATAGAAGCAATTTTTTTAATGCCTTGCAATTTTTTGATCTTACGTCTTTCAATGAAAAAAAGCACATTACTGACCTTTATGGGCCATAATGTGCTTTAGTATAATAAACGATAATGTTACAGTGGATATTCCCCTGCCGCAATTAACACCCCAGCGATCTTACGTCTGTTTTCCTTAACATTTTGCAGTGGATATTTAGTAAATTTTCTTAATCCACTGATGAAAGCGCCTTGCATCTCCGGAGCAATAAATGATGCGATGGCATCTGTTGCTTGCTTAGTGACTCTATTTGTCGCATCATGCAAATGCGTACGCAGAATGGCATTGTATAAGTTTACGTCTTTTTCAGGATAGGATTCTGCTATTTTCATCACACGCATCAAGGTACTTTCTGCATTAAATATTTCAGTGATGATATCTGCCAGATTCATGAGGATTTCCTGCTCTGTTTTTAGATTGAGTTGTCCACCCATGGCTTGCTGAGCTGCAGAACCCAGGAGCATGATTAGTACTTTTTTAAAGTTAGCTACTGCTTGTTGTTCTACCGCATAATCCCCTGTAAAAACCTCAGCGGGTGCCACACCGTTCATCAGTTCATTCTGGACTGCCATACCCGGCGTCATCAGATCCAACTCCCCTTTCATAGCACTTTTTAGTATTGTGCTGAGCATGACCATACGGTTGATCTCATTGGTGCCTTCGAAGATACGATTGATACGTGAGTCTCTGTAGGCTCTTGCGATTACACCTTCTTCTGAGTAGCCCATACCACCGAATATCTGCACGGTTTCGTCCACCACATAATCCAGCGTTTCTGAACCTATGATTTTGATGATCGAACATTCTAGGGCATATTCTTCTGCTGCCTGCAGTTTAGATTTCGCAAAATCAAGACCGGAATCTTTAAATTGAATCTCCCCATGCTGAATAAGCTGTGCTGTTCTATACACGGCTGTTTCAGTGACAAAACATCGGATGGCCTGCTCCGCAAGTTTATATTGTACGGCGCCAAATGACGAAATGGGTACTTTAAACTGCTCTCTTTCATTGGCATACTGAATTCCGATTTCAGTGATTTTTTTACATCCTCCCAAGCAAGATGCGCCTAGTTTAAATCTTCCTGTATTCAGTACATTAAAGGCAATAAGATGACCTTTTCCTACTTCTCCCAGAAGATTTTCTACCGGTACTTTTACATTTTCCATGAAGATCTGTCGGGTGGATGAACCCTTGATGCCCAGTTTTTTTTCTTCAGCACCCAATGTAAATCCTTCCATACCTTTCTCCAGAATAAATCCGGTGAATTTGTCACCTTCTACTTGAGCAAACACGGTAAATATATCTGCAAATCCAGCATTGGTGATCCACATTTTCTGCCCATTGATGATATAATGGGTTCCCTCAGGATTCAGTACCGCTGTAGATTTTGCAGAAAGAGCATCCGATCCACTAGATGGCTCTGTGAGACAATAGCTGGATTTCAGTTCGCCTGTGATGAGTTTGGGTAAGTATTTCTGTTTTTGAGCTTCAGTGCCATAATACAGAATAGGCAACATGCCGATACCTGTATGTGCATTGTAGCTGACACTGAATGATCCGGATGGACCTACTTCTTCTCCTATCAAAGTATTGGTGATATAATCCAAATTGCTGCCACCCAATTCCTCAGGCATATGCGTGCCAAGCAAACCCAATTCAGCAAAAATATTTAGTTTTGACGGTATAAGTCCCTCCTCCAGTTTTTCTATCCTATCTACCACAGGCAGAATCTCTTGTTCTACAAATGAGCGAACGGTTTCTTTGACCATCAATTGTTCTTCATTAAAATCTTCAGGAATAAACATTTCCTGATAATTACTATCTTTGATAAGGAATTCTCCTCCTTTTAATACCTTATTTTCGGTGAGTGTGGCAGACATAATAGACGATTTTAAAAATTAAACTCAAAGTTAAATTAATTATTTCAGTTTGTCAATATATTTTACAAAATAAATTCATATTATTTCATTAACAGTACTTTATAAGCATTACAAAACTTTACTTAACGTTAATATTATGCTCCGATTTCGATGTAAAAGTTAACAAGCTTTGTCGTGAAGATATACAAACCTACAGATTGGAAGTGGAGATATGCTGAATGATATTATCTTTACTGAAATTTAATTTTCAAATATGAGATTTTTAATTTCAACAATTCTTTTTACTTTCGTCATCTCAGTTTCTGCACAGGTAAATTTTGCTACATCCAACCTGCCGATCATTACCATCCAAACCAATGGAGCACAAATTCAGGATGAGCCCAAAATAAAAGCGGAAATGGGGATCATTTACAATGGACCGGGTATGGTAAATAAAATCTCAGATGTGCCAAATGAATACAAAGGTAAAATCGGTATTGAACTCCGTGGTTCTACTTCACAGTCATTTCCAAAAAAGCCGTATGGGTTTGAGACATGGGATGAATCCGGCGAAGATAATGATGTCAAGCTCTTGGGCATGCCTAAGGAAAGTGACTGGACACTCAATGCTACGTATAACGACAAATCCCTGATGCGTGATGGCTTGAGTTATATTCTGGCAGGATCTGTTATGGAATATGCACCTAGGGTAAGATACAATGAGTTGGTCATCAACGGGCAGTATCGGGGAATTTACCTGTTGATCGAAAAAATAAAAAGAGATAAAAACAGGGTCGATATAGCCAAAATAGAAACTACCGACAATCAGGGTGATGCACTCACCGGTGGATATATCATCAAGATCGACAAAGAAACCGGTTCAAATAGTGGTGCAGGCTGGAATTCTTTATATTCTCCTTATTCAGGGGCCTGGCAAAAGACGTATTTTCAGTATGAGTATCCCAAAGCAGATGATATAAGCTATGAACAGCGAAATTATATCAGAAATCATATGAACATAGTCGAAAACAGTATTGCAGGTCAGGATTTCAAAGATCAGGAAAAAGGGTACCGCAAATATATAGATACTGAAAGTCTAATGAATTTTATCATCATGAATGAATTATCAAAAAATCCGGATGCTTATCGATTAAGTACTTTTTTTTATAAAGAAAGGGACAGCGATGGTGGTAAAATAAAATTTGGTCCGGTGTGGGATTTTAATCTTGGTTTTGGAAATGTGGATTATTGTACGCAAGGAAATCCTGAAGGGCTGGTCATATTCAATTTTAATGAAGTGTGTCCGGGGGATGGCTGGGTGATCCACTTCTGGTGGAAAAAATTTCTTCAGGACGAGGTCTTTTACAATGACCTGAAACTAAGATGGAAATATTTGAGGGCCAACCAGTTTTCCAATGACAGAGTCAACTTTGTCATCGATTCATTATCGAATATGCTAGGTCAGGCACAGGTTAGAAATTTTCAGCAATGGCCTATCTTGGGACAATATGTATGGCCAAATTATTTTATTGGAAATACCTATACAGAAGAAGTCAGTTTCTTAAAAAATTGGGTTAAAAACAGATTGATCTATCTGGACAAAGTTTGGGAAATCAAGGATAGTAATGTATCTGAGCAGGAAATCATGCCGATTACTATTATGCCTAATCCGGGAAATGAAACCATTCATCTTCAGTTCAATTCTTCTGTGCCAAACGCATTGCAAATGAAAGTAGTCAGCAGCTCGGGACAACTTATGGACGTTCCTTATTTTGAAAAAGACAAAACTTCATTGGAATTAGACATCAAACATCTGGCATCTGGTATTTATTTTATACAATTAACAGATAATAAACAAAAACGAAACATTAAATTTGTAAAACAATAATTTTCAAAAAGCATCCTGTTTCATGACCAAACGGTTTTCAAAAAGTACCCTAAATATTCTTATCGTCGCAGGAAGTTTTTTTCTAGCCTTTTTGTTTTATATCACCAATATTTTTGCTTTCGAAGATGCTGCGGTTAAAGTATTGTCAGTGGCATTGCTGATGATTATTTTATGGGTTAGTGATGCAATGCCGATGCCCGTTGTAGCACTTTTGCCCCTGGTGCTGTTTCCCACATTGAAGATCAATGGCCTTGAAGACACTTCAAAATCATATGCCAATCCTGTGATATTTCTCTTTTTGGGTGGTTTTGTGCTTGGATTGGCCATAGAAAAATGGAACCTCCACAAAAGAATTGCACTCAATATCATCAAAGCCACGGGTACACGCGGTGACCGTATTGTTTTGGGATTTATCCTGTCTACCGGACTTTTGAGCATGTGGCTGAGCAATACGGCAACCACCATGATGATGTATCCGATCGCTCTGTCCGTCATAGCGGTGATGGCAAATCAAAATGAAAAAAACGGTAATCACGCTGCATTCAATCTGACGATCATGCTGGCGATCGCTTATGCTTCCAATATCGGAGGCATAGCAACCATTATAGGTACACCACCCAATGTAGCTTATATCGGATTCTTTCAAAATAAATATGGTACCGAAGTTGACTTTATGCGTTGGATGATGCTTTGTTTTCCCATATCCATATTGCTGCTGATAGCATTATACTTTGTGATGGTCAAATGGTTATATCCCAATCACATCAAATCAAATGCCCAAACTACCACTTTCATAAAAGATCAGATATCATTATTAGGGCCGATGTCATCCCCTGAAAAAAGGGTATTGGTGGTTTTTTTATTGACCGCCGGCTTATGGATATTCAGATCACTGATCAATAATATGCAGGCTACTATAAAGCTGGATGATACGATCATTGCGGTATTCGGTGCTTTGTTGCTTTTTATCATCCCATCCGGTGCGAAAAATGACGGTGGAGAAGAAGAGCCACTATTGGTATGGTCAGATACAGGAAAAATGGCCTGGGGCATTTTATTGCTCTTCGGAGGTGGTATCTGCCTGGCTGATGCTCTGGAGAAGGCTGGTCTTATCAGTGCTCTGGGTAGCTGGCTGGCAGGATTTTCTTCCAGTGTGTGGGTGATGATTCTGTTGATCACCATTTTGTCCATTTTCATCAGCGAAGTCATGAGCAATGTAGCCCAGGTCATCGTTTTTGCTCCGGTAGTTACTTCTATTGCCGAAGCTATGCATGTCAATCCGCTATTATTGGGTATACCTATGACGCTTGCGGCGAGTTGTGCCGGTATGCTGCCAATGGGCACTCCACCCAATGCCATCGTTTTTGCAAGCAATCACATCAAAATGAAAGATATGATCAAGGTAGGCTTCGTGATGAACCTGATTGCGATAGTGCTGATTTCTTTGTTTGTGTGGTACTTTGTTCCGTTGATATTTTAAACCTCCCTCTTAACCTATAACTATTGTATATTTCATTTTTGATAGGAATCTTTGAAGTGAATAAAATGAATGGTATTCTAAAAAATAACACCCTGATGAAAATAAGAGTTTTCCTTTTTATTCTTGTAATGCATTCACAATTTTCTGTTTGTCAGCAAATTAATTCTGCATTACATGAGAAAAAAATTACCATTCTTTATACCAATGATCTTCACTCACATGTAGAACCACTTAAAGTACCTTGGATAAGTCATACGCGTTTGCTGGGTGGATTTGCCAATATAGCCACATTGGTCAAAAAAGAAAAAGCATCCAATGCTAACACGCTATATCTTGATGCAGGAGATTATTTTTGCGGACCATATATATCTTCCCTCACCAAAGGAGAAGCCATTATTGATCTGATGAACTACCTGAATGTTGATGCTACCACTATCGGCAATCATGAGTTTGACTATGGATGGGAAAATGCTTTTGTCCAACTTAAAAAAGCAACATTCCCAATCCTAAATGGAAATATTTTTCTGAAAGGTACAGACTCGTTATTTTGGAATCAACCCTATAAGATCCTAACCATAGACGGTGTTAGAATTGGTATCATCGGTCTGCATGGAAAATTTGCCTTTTATGATACTACTTCCGAAGAAATGGTCATGGGTATTGAAGCAAAAGATGAAGCTTTTTATCTCAGAAAATATATTGGTGAGCTACATACCAGGACTGATCTTATAATTCTATTGGCCCATCAGGGCATCCCGGGGAGACAATCATCTACCGGTTCGACTGACGTAGCCCGCAATCTTCAGGCTGATATTGATCTGGCTCAAAAGGTTGCCGGAGTTGATATTATGATTACTGGACACGCGCATCAAGGCACACCACAGCCCTTGGTATCTAATGGCACTTTAATTGTATCTACTGATGCATTAGGCATAGAGTTGGGTAAACTTGAAATTTCCTATGATACGAGGTCTGATAAAATTACAGCTTATAAAAATACCCTCGATTATCTTTATGATGATGAAGTAGAAGATGATACTACTTTACTTAGAGTCATCAATGAATGGAAACAAAATATAAAGTCTATCACCGATGAAAAAGTATGTATGGCATCGGCACCGCTTACACGCTCATATAGTGAAGAATCTCCTCTAGGCAATATCGTGGCAGATGCAATGTTGCACGCCTATCCGGAGTATGATTTTGCACTGACCAATAGTGGTGGACTGAGACAAGATGTAGATGCAGGTATTGTCACGGTTGGAAACCTGATTTCAGCTTTTCCTTTTCCAAATACAGTAGTACAACTTGAGTTACTTGGTGGCGAAATACGAGCATTGTTTGAACATGGAGCTAAACTTACCAATGGTGTATTGCAAGTATCAGGTGGTGTGGCGATGGCTTACGATGAAAAAAAAGACATTGGCTCAAGGCTGATAAAATGCAATATTAACGGCAAGGCGCTGGAAGATACCAGGATATACAAAGTGCTCACCTCCAATTTTCTTGCGGATGGCGGAGATGGATTTACGTCCTTTAGGAAAGCCAAATCTAAAAAGAAAACCAATATAGAGATTCTGGAAACCATGGTCAGTTATCTTAAAACATTCGATGAATATGTGCCAAAAACCGAAGGAAGGGTAATAAAAATGTAAACGACTGACTCTATTCATCAATAGAGGCAATCCACTCCAAAAGTGATGAATACACTCGGATTAGTGTGTAAATATTGCACAAATATGAAGCAAAATGATAGTCTAATAAGTTTTTTTCAAACTGATATTATTCCATTTCATGGTCTAAGCTTAATTGAAACGGTGGTGACACCAATACAAAACTGTTTGAACCAGAACAATCTCTCGATTTTATATGCCGCGAGCGCGGTGAAATGGCGGGTGAGAATAAAATCGGGAAAATGCGAAGAACCTAAGTCATATAAATTTAATAACATATGACAATATTAAAGTGAGTCCGCCTGCCTATAGTCG
>Ga0335397_10009173_pt1 | contig 12388 bp, 11 predicted proteins | sample MAT04_FD_205740 | JGI IMG/M metagenome (GOLD analysis project Ga0335397, IMG submission 205740) | Freshwater microbial communities from Lake Fryxell liftoff mats and glacier meltwater in Antarctica - MAT-04 (spades assembly) (version 2) ...
CCTCCGCCGGCGCGGCGCAGGCCCGCGCCTACCTCAGCGCCTTCGACCCGACAGCGGTCTGGGGCGTCGTGGAGGCCACCCGCAAGGCCCACGACGTGGGCACCTGGGCTCGTGCGGTCGGCGGCGTGCACGCCCTCGCGCTCACCGGTGTCGAGGAGACGGCCGACCCGGCCGCGATCCTCGCGCTGGGCATCCCGGTGGGGCGGCTCGGCGGCCGTGCGGCGAGCCCGGCGGTGTGGGCCAGCCTGCTCACCGGCCGGCTGGTGTCCTGACGTGGGCGACTTCCCCCTCCCGCCGGTCGGGCGGCGCGGCTGGCTCGAGGTGGCCGGCATCGGCGCGCACCTGCGCGTCGTGGACGACGTCGACCCGACCATCGTGCTGCCGAGGGAGCCGGTGCACGTGCTGGCGCAGCAGCGTCGGTTCCGCCCGGTCGCGCGATGAGCGAGCCGGTCCGCGGCCTGGTGCTGCTGGCGTCCGTTCTGCTGTGGCTGCCCTTCCTGAACCCCGTGATGACCGGCGCTCTCAGCGTCGAGGGCGGTGTGCTCCGCTACGCCGGAGCCCTCCTGCTCGCCTGGGCGGGCGGCGCCGGCCTCACGAGCCTGGTCCGCGGCTACGCCAGGAGCACGTCGACCGAGGACACCCCCGGCACGCAGCGGCGAACCGACGCGAAGACCTGACGCGCGTGGCCCCCGGCGGCTAGCGCTGAGAGATCGACCGTGCCGCCAGCGCCCAGCCGAGTGCGGCCCCGGCCAGGTCCGCGACGACATCGAGCGGATCACCGCTGCGCGAGGGCAGCGCTCCGGCCTGGACGAGCTCGCTGAGGACGGCGAAGCCCGCAACGGCCGCGAGCCCGATCAGGTCGGGGCCGAAGCGCCAGCGGGTTGTCGCAGCCAGCGCGGCGAACAGCAGCAGGTGGACGACCTTGTCGGACTCCGGGAACAGCGATCCGGCACCACCGCCGCTCGGAGCGAACAGCACCACGAGGCTGACGACAACCATCACCGAGAAGCACGGACCGGCCCATCGGCTCGTCCGCGCGACCTCGTGGTCGGCGGTCAGTCCCGGGTGAGCTTGCGGTAGGTGACCCGGTGCGGACGGGCCGCGTCCTGGCCCATGCGCTCGATCTTGTTCTTCTCGTACGACTCGAAGTTGCCCTCGAACCAGTACCAGGCGCTGGGGTTCTCGTCGGTGCCCTCCCACGCCAGGATGTGGGTCGCGACCCGGTCGAGGAACCAGCGGTCGTGGCTGATGACCACAGCGCAGCCGGGGAACTCGAGCAGCGCGTTCTCCAGCGAGCCGAGGGTCTCCACGTCGAGGTCGTTGGTCGGCTCGTCGAGCAGCAGGACGTTGCCGCCCTCCTTGAGGGTCAGGGCGAGATTCAGGCGGTTGCGCTCCCCGCCGGACAGGATCCCGGACTTCTTCTGCTGGTCCGGGCCCTTGAACCCGAAGGCCCCGATGTACGCCCGGCTCGGCATCTCCTGGGCGCCGACCTGGATGTAGTCCAGCCCTTCGGAGACGATCTCCCAGACGGTCTTCTCGGGGTCGATGCCACCGCGGTTCTGGTCGACGTAGGACAGCTTGACGGTCTCGCCGACGCGCACCTCGCCGGCGTCGGCCTCCTCCATCCCGACGATCGTCTTGAACAGCGTCGTCTTCCCGACACCGTTCGGCCCGATGATCCCGACGATGCCGCCGCGCGGGAGGTCGAACGACAGGTCCTTGATCAGCACGCGGTCGCCGAAGCCCTTGACGAGCTGGTTGGCCTCGATGACCACGCTGCCGAGCCGTGGCCCGGCCGGGATCTGGATCTCCTCGAAGTCCAGCTTCTTGGTCTTCTCGGCCTCGGCGGCCATCTCCTCGTAGCGGGCCAGCCGGCTCTTGCTCTTGGTCTGACGGCCCTTGGCGTTCTGCCGGACCCACTCGAGCTCGTCCTTGAGCCGCTTGGAGAGCTTGGCGTCCTTCTTGCCCTGGACGGCGAGGCGCTCCTGCTTCTTCTCGAGATAGGTCGAGTAGTTGCCCTCGTAGGGGTAGGCGCGGCCGCGGTCCAGCTCGAGGATCCACTGCGCGACGTTGTCGAGGAAGTAGCGGTCGTGCGTGACGGCCAGGACGGCTCCGGCGTATCGCGCGAGGTGGTTCTCCAGCCACTCCACGCTCTCGGCGTCGAGGTGGTTGGTGGGCTCGTCGAGCAGCAGGAGGTCGGGGGCCTCGAGCAGCAGCTTGCACAACGCGACCCGGCGGCGCTCGCCACCGGACAGGTGCACGACCGGCTCGTCCGGCGGCGGGCAGCGCAGCGCGTCCATGGCCTGCTCGATCTGGGAGTCCAGCTCCCAGGCGTTGGCGACCTCGATGGCGTCGAGCAGCGGAGCCTGCTCGACCATGATCGCTTCGAAGTCGGCGTCGGGCGCGCCCATCTTCTCGTTCAGCTCCTCGTAGCGGAGCATCACGTCGCGGATCGCCTTGACGCCGTCCTCGACGTTCTCGCGCACCGTCTTGGTGTCGTCGAGCGGAGGCTCCTGCATGAGCATGCCGACGGTGAAGCCGGGCGTGAGCTTGGCGTCGCCGTTGGAGGGGTGGTCGAGCCCGGCCATCATCTTCAGGACGGTCGACTTCCCCGCGCCGTTCGGGCCGACGACCCCGATCTTCGCGCCGGGGAGGAAGCTGAGGGTGACGTCGTCGAGGATGACCTTGTCCCCGACCGCCTTGCGGACCTTCTGCATCGAGTAGATGAACTGCGCCATGACCCGAGCCTACGGGAGGCGCGGAGCGGGGCCGGGGCCGCCCGAGCCCGCTCCGCGCCCGTCGCACGGACGTCAGACCAGGGCCCCGACCCGCTCCCCGAGGGACACCTCGTCCTCATCGACCAGGTCGTCGTCGTCGGCCCGGTCGCGGTCCTCGAGCACCTCCCCCGTCACCGTGTCGACCGGGTAGCCCGGGTCGGTGGTGATGGTCAGCGGCGGGTTCCTGTGCAGCACCGCGGTGCCCCGCGACAGGTCGAAGCCGACGGTCGGGTTGACGATCTCCAGGCCGCTGCGCTGCTCGCCCTTCTCCGTCGTCCAGGTCGAGACGGTCAGCCGGCCGCTGACGACGACCTTGTCGCCCTTGTGCACCGAGGCGGCGATGTTCTCCGCCAGGGCACGCCAGCAGCTCACGCCGAACCACATGGTCTCGCCGTCGGACCACACGCCTGTGGTCTTGTCCTGGTTGCGGGGCGTCGAGGCGACGCGGAAGTCGGTGACGACCGCGCCGCTGGCCAGCACGCGCATGCGCGGCGGGGCGCCGACGTGGCCGGTGACGGTGATGAAGGGCTCTTGCACGACGGGCCTCCGGGGCTCGGTCCGGCGGCGGTTCCGCCGGCTCGCTCGACCCTGCGCCGACAGGCACCGGTCCGTCCCGGCCGCGGCGGAGCCTGTGGATGCCGAACTGCCTGTGGACAGCGGGCTGCCCGCGTACGGTCCGCCCGTGGTCGTCTTCCTGCTCTTCCTCGCGGGACTGCTCGCGCTGGGCAGTGCCCTGCTCGTCCGCTCGGCCGTCGGCAGCTCCCGCCGGGCCGCCCGGCTCACCGCCATCGCCCCGACAGGCTGCGGCGAGCTCGTCGACGAGGCAGGGGCGGTCGCCTCCCAGCTGGGCCGGGCGGCCCTGAGCCGCGAAGCCGAGATCACCGGGACCGGCCGACCGGCCGGCACCCCGCTGCTCGGACCGTTCTCTGGTCAGCCGGTGCTCTGGTACTCCGCGACGATCACCCACCACTACTGGAAGACGACGACGTCCACCGACAACCAGGGGCGCAGCAGCCGGTCGCGGACCCGGGCCAAGGAGGTGGTCAGCACCGAGGTGAGCGACGCGGCCCGGCTCGGGGTGGCCGACGGCACCGGGACGGTGGAGGTCGCCCTGCGCGGAGCGCGCATCGACGAGCCGCGGCTGCTGCACGACCGGATGCAGCCGCCGGCCCCCGGTACGGGCAGACCGTCCTTCACGATCGGGCCGTTCACGCTCGGCGGGGGCAGCAGCACCATCGGCTACCAGCACGTCGAGCTGGCGCTGTTGCCCGGCGAGGAGCTGTACGTCTGCGGGACCGTGCGGCCCGCGGCGGCCGGCGGGGTGGAGCTGGCCGCCGTCGCGGGTCGCGAGCTGCTGGTGTCGACCCGCAGCGAGCAGGAGCTGATCCGGTCCTACCTGCGCAGCGCGCAGCTCAAGGGTGCGGGCGCCGTCGCCGTGGGCCTGGTGACCGTCGCCGCGCTGGTGGGCGCCGTCACCGTGCTGATCTGACGGTGGGACCGGCGTCGACAGAGCGGAATCCCCAGGACCAAGAGTCCTGGGGATTCCGCTCTGTCGGTCGAGCAGCGACCACATCGGGCAGACTCGACGCCGCACGACCCGACGTCGGCGTCGGGTCCCGCGCTCGTAGCTCAGGGGATAGAGCAGGTGCCTTCTAAGCACTTGGTCGCAGGTTCGAATCCTGCCGGGCGCACCACCACCACCACCACATGACGTCCCACCATGACGTCCCGCCATCGGCCTGGCGTCGCCAAGCCCCGGGGCGTACGCCACCCGCGAAGCCGACCCGCACGAAGTGCATGCACTTCTCCCGAGCCGCTCGCACCAGGGTCTTGCGCGCCCAGTGTCACAGTCCTAGGTTGCGCACACAACGCGAGACGGGCGGGGGTGCGACGCGATGACGATGTCGTCGGAACGGGCCTTCGAGGCGCTGCGCGCGGACATCCTGCGGGGTCGCCACCGGCCAGGTCTGCGGCTCGGCGAGGTGGGCCTGGCCCGGGAGCTGGGCATGAGCCGCACGCCCGTACGCGAGGCGCTGCGCCGGCTCGCGGCCGACGGCCTGGTGGAGCTGACCGCCAACCGCGGGGCGCGGGTCGTCGAGCCGGCCGCGGAGGACCTGAACACCGTCTTCGTGCTGCGGGCCCACGCGGAGGGCCTGGCCGCACGCGCTGCGGCCCTGAGCGCGACCGACGAGGACGTGGCGGAGCTGCAGCGCCTCGCCCTCGCGGTGGCGGCAGCGGCACGCCCCACCGGCGGTGGGCCCCCGGACCTCGACGCCGTCTACGAGCACAACCGCGCGTTCCACGACCTCATGCTGTCGCTGTCCCGGAGCGCGAGCCTGGCCCAGGTCACCGCCGGCCTGGTGCACAGCACCGTGCTGATGCGCACCTACCGGGCCTTCGACGAGGATGCCATGCACCGCAGCGTCGCCCACCACCTCGAGCTGGTGGCGGCCGTCCGGGCGCATGACCCCGACTGGGCCGAGAGCGTCATGCGCAGCCACCTGTTCTCCGCCCGGGCCGCCCTTCTCGGCGGACGCGGCGACGACGCACCGCACGCGACGACGCACACCGGTCCCCCGGCGCCTGCCGGGGACCTCACCGAAGGGGAGACGGCATGAGCTACCGGTTGGGGGTGGACGTCGGCGGCACCTTCACCGACATCCTGCTCGTGGACGAGGCCAGCGGCCGGACGTGGCGGGCCAAGACTCCCTCGACGCCGCAGGACCAGTCCGTCGGCGTGCTGAAGGGCATCGAGAAGGTCTGCGGCGAAGCCGGGATCGAGCTGCGCCAGATCGCGCAGGTCCTGCACGGCACGACGATCGCGACCAACGCGATCCTGGAGGGCAAGGGCGCCCGGGTCGGCCTCGTGACGACCGACGGGTTCCGGCAGGTCCTGCAGATCGCCCGGTCCTACGTCCCGGGAGGCCTGGCCGGCTGGATCATCTGGCCCAAGCCCGAGCCGCTCGCCGACCTGCAGGACACCGTCGAGGTCGTCGGCCGGATGGGCGCCGACGGCGCCGAGGTCACCCCGCTCGACGAGGACGTTGCCCGCGCGGCGCTGCGCCGGCTCAAGGGCCGCGGCATCGAGGCGCTGACCGTCTCGCTCATCAACTCCTACGCCAACGCCGCGCACGAGCTGCGCGTGCAGGAGCTGGCGCTCGAGGAGCTGCCCGGCATCCAGGTCTCGATCTCCTCGCAGGTGCTGCCGGAGATGCGCGAGTACGAACGCACCCTCACCACCGTCGCCAACAGCTACGTGCAGCCGCAGGTCTCGCGCTACCTCGCCAACCTCGAGGGCAAGCTGCGCGACGGCGGGATCGACGGGCCGCTCTACGTGCTGCGCAGCGACGGGGGGCTGGCCAGCGCGCGCGTCGCCGCGGACAACCCGGTCAGCCTGCTGCTGTCCGGTCCCGCGGGCGGTGTCACGGGCGCCGCCTGGGTCGCCGAGCAGGCCGGGTTCCGCGACTTCCTCACCTTCGACATGGGCGGCACCTCCACCGACGTGGCGCTCGTGCAAGACCTCAAGCCGCGGGTGGGCCGGGAGACGATGGTCGGGCACCTGAAGGTCCGCGCCACCTCGGTCGACGTCCGGACCGTCGGCGCCGGAGGCGGATCCATCGCCCACGTCCCACCGCTGACCCGGGCCCTGCGCGTCGGACCGCAGTCCGCCGGCGCCGTCCCGGGACCGGCGGCCTACGGCACCAACGGGGTGGAGCCGACCGTCACCGACGCCAACGTCGTGCTCGGCTACCTCCCGAGCAGCCTGGCCGGCGGAGAGATCACCCTCGACGTCGAGGCGGCGCGCACCGCGGTGCAGACGATCGCCGACAGCACCGACCTCGACAGCGCTGAGGCCGCTGCCGCGGGGATCGTCGACATCGTCAACGAGAACATGCTGGGCGCCCTGCGCCTGGTCTCGGTCCAGCAGGGCTTCGACCCCCGCGACTTCGCGCTCGTGGCCTTCGGTGGCGCGGGACCCCTGCACGCCAACGCCCTCGGGCGGCTCACCGGCGCCTGGCCGGTCATCATCCCGCCCTCACCGGGCGTGCTGTGCGCCTACGGCGACGCGACGACCAGCGTCAAGGACGAGGCGGCCCGTACGGTCGTGCGTCGCTTCTCCCAGCTCACCGACGCTGAGCTGACCGACCTGCTGGCCGAGCTGACCACCCAGGCAGCGGCGACGGTCGAGGCCGACGGGGTTCCCCCGGAGCAGCACAGCGTGGAGCACTCCGCGGACCTGCGCTATCACGGCCAGGGCTTCGAGGTGCCCGTGGCGGTCGACCGCGACGCCTTCGACGGCAAGGGCGCCGGCCTCGACTCCCTGCGCAGCGCCTTCGACGCCGAGCACGAACGGCTGTTCAGCTTCCTGCTCGACAACGAGCAGGAGCTCGTCACGGTCCGCGCCACCGTCACCGGGCCGCGCCCCGCCGTGGCGCTGACCCTGCTGGAGGAGGGCGGACCCGACGCGGCCGGCGCGCAGACCGGCACCACGCCCGTCTGGATCGACGGCGGCCACGTCGACGCCACGCTGTACGACCGCTCGCTCCTGCGCGCCGGCAACGTCGTCCCCGGTCCGGCGATCGTCGTCGAGATGGACTCCACCACCCTTGTTCTGCCCGGCCACGCCGCGACGGTGCACGCCAGCGGCAGCCTGCTGATCCGTCCCAGGGAGGGCTGACCGATGGCACAGATCATCCAGAGCACCGCCGAGCCGCTGGCCCGCGTCGACGTCGACCCGGTGACCCTCGACCTCATCGAGAACGCCCTGCGCAACGCGAGGTATGAGATGGACGAGGTGCTGTTCCGCACCGCGCTGTCGCCCGGCATCCGCGAGCAGCACGACGAGTTCCCGCTGATCGGCGACCCCGACGGCAAGATGATGGTCGGGCAGTTCGGCCTGTCGATCCCGTCCTTCCTCGAGGGCTTCCACGACACGGTCGAGGAGGGCGACGTCCTGCTGACGTCCGACCCGTACTCCTGTGACGCGGCGATCAGCCACGCCAACGACTGGCTCGTCGTCATGCCGATCTACCACGCCGGTCGGGTCGTCGGCTGGTCGGCGATGTTCGGGCACATGTCCGACGTCGGCGGCAAGACGCCGAGCTCGATGCCGACCGACGCCCGCACGATCTTCGAGGAGGGCGTGGTCATCCCGCCCTTCAAGCTCTACCGCAAGGGCGTGCTGCAGGAGGACCCGCTGCGGATCATCCTCAACCAGGTGCGGCAGCCCGAGTGGAACCGCGCCGACCTCAACGGCATCGTGGCGGCCTGCCGCACCGCGGGCCGGCGCATCCAGGAGCTGTGCGGCCGCTTCGGACCGGAGACCTACGTCTCGGCGCTCGACGCCCTGCTCGAGCGCAACTACCAGGCGATGAAGACCCTGCTGGGCCTGGTGTTCACCGACGGGCAGCGGATCGAGTTCAGCGACTACATCTGCGACGACGGCGTCGGCTTCGGCCCCTACGAGCTGAAGCTCGCGCTCACCCGCACGGGCGACAAGGTGCACCTGGACTTCAGCGGCAGCAGCCCGCAGGCGCAGGGCCCGATCAACTACTACCTCAACGAGAACCTCGCGCGGATGTTCTTCGGCATCTACATGATCACCGTCGCCGACCCGCAGATCCTCTGGAACGACGGCTTCTACCCGCTCATCGACGTGACGATCGAGGACGGCAGCTTCTGGAAGCCCAAGTACCCCGCGGCCCTGAACGCCCGCAACCACGGGATCGGGCGCGTGTTCGACCTGTTCGGGGGCCTGCTCGGCCAGACCAACCCGAGTCTGCTCAACGCCGCGGGGTTCTCGTCCTCGCCGCACTTCATGTACTCCGGCACCTACTCCGGCGGCGACCGCAAGGGCGAGTGGTTCCAGCTCTACTCGATCGGGTTCGGCGGGATCCCCGGCCGGCCCATCGGCGACGGTCCGGACGGCCACTCGCTCTGGCCCTCGTTCGTGAACATCCCGTGCGAGTACCTCGAGAGCTACTACCCGATGCGGATCGAGCGCTGGGAGACCGTCCCCGACACCGGCGGCGCCGGCGTCCACCGCGGCGGCAACGGGGTCGACGTGACCTACCGCTTCCTGGAGCCCGGGACCGTGGCGATCCACGACGACCGGTGGCTCACCTACCCCTGGGGCGTCAACGGCGGGACGCCCGGTGCCCGCGGCCGCAAGTGGCTGGAGCGGGCCGACGGCACCACCGAGGTGCTGCCGAGCAAGGTGCACGACGTGCCGGTCAGGCCGGGCGACGTCCTGCACTTCGTGACCTGGGGCGGCGGCGGCTGGGGCGACCCGCTGGCCCGCGACCCCGAGCTCATCGGCCTCGAGGTGCGCCGTGGCCTCGTCACCGAAGACGGCGCCCGCCGCTACGGGGTGGTCTGCGACGCCGACGGCGTCGTCGACACGGCGGCGACCAGCGACCTGCGCGCGCAGCTGACCGCGGACCGGCCGGCCGAGCTCCCCGTCTTCGACATGGGGCCGCCGCTGGAGGTCATCCTCGAGCGCTGCCTCGAGGAGACCGGACTGCCCGCGCCCCAGGCACCGACCTGGGCATGACGAGCGACGACTACCGCGAGGCGGGGTTCGGCGGCGACATCGGCTGGGGGTCGCGCCCCGCGCTGGTCGTGATCGACCTAGCAGAGGCCTACTTCACGCCAGGCAGCGACCTCTGCCTGCCGTCGCGGTCGTGCCTGGAGTCCGCAGCCCGGGTCCTGGCGGCGACCCGGGCCGCCGGCCACCCGGTCGTGCACACCCGCGTGGCCTACGCCGAGGGAGGGGTCGACGGCGGGCTGTTCTTCCGCAAGGTCCGGGGGCTGCGGCACTTCGTCGGTGACGACCCCCTCGGCCGCCCGGTGGCAGAGGTCGCTCCCCTGCCCGGTGAGGTCGTCGTCACCAAGCAGTACGCCAGCGGCTTCTTCGGCACCTCACTGGCCTCGACACTGACCTCCCTGGGTGTGGACACCGTCGTGCTCGTCGGGGTCAGCACGAGCGGCTGCGTCCGGGCGACCACGCTGGACGCGCTGCAGCACGGGTTCCGGCCGGTCGTGGTGCGGGAGGCTGTCGGGGACCGCGACCCCGGTCCGCACGAGGCCAACCTGTTCGACCTGCAGGCCAAGTACGCCGACGTCCTGTCCGAGGCCGAGGTCGTCGCGCGGCTCCGCACCACTCCCCCGCACCAGGACGGAGCTCACTGATGGGCAGCTTCCTCTCCCCCGCCGGCGGCGCCGCCGCGCGGCTGCGGGCCCTGCTGGCGCAGGACGAGCCGCTGCTGGTGCCAGGGGCGTACGACGCGCTCTCCGCCCGGCTGGTCGAGCACGCCGGCTTCGAGGCGGCGTACATGACGGGCTTCGGCACCACCGCCTCGCTGCTCGGGATGCCCGACGTCGGGCTGCTGTCGCTCGCCGAGATGGTGGACAACGCCGGCCGGATGGCACGGGCCGTCGACGTGCCGCTCATCAGCGACGCCGACACCGGTTACGGCAACGCGATCAACGTGGCCCGGACCGTCCAGCAGTTCGAGCGGGCGGGGGTCGCGGCCATCCACCTCGAGGACCAGGTGTCACCCAAGCGCTGCGGCCACATGACCGGCAAGCAGGTCGTGCCGGTGACCGAGATGGTGGAGAAGGTGCGCGCGGCCGTGGAGGCACGTCTGGACCCCGACTTCGTGCTCATCGCGCGCACCGACGCCCGCGCCGTCGACGGCCTGGACGCTGCCCTCGAGCGCGCCGCGGCCTACCGCGACGCCGGCGCTGACGTGTTGTTCGTCGAGGCGCCGGAGAGCGACGCGGAGATCGCCGAGGTCGCCGCGGCGTTCCCCGACACCCCGCTGCTGTTCAACTGGGTCGAGCGCGGTCGTACGCCGATGCTGCCGCTCGAGCGGGTCGCCGAGCTGGGTTTCGCGCTGGTGCTGTTCCCGGTCGCGACGCTGTTCTCCGCGACGGCCGGGATGCAGCGCTACCTCGCCGAGCTGCGCCTGAGCGGCACCCCGCTGGGCGCGCTGGACGACGCCGTCGGGTTCGAGGACTTCACCGACCTGGTCGGCCTTCCTGAGATCCGGGCCTTGGAGGACCGGGTCACGCGCCCCACGACCTGAGGCGGGCTCAGTCCGGCGTCACGACCTGCACGGCACCTGCCCGGCGGGCGTCCCCGGCGGCGTCGACCCTGCCGTCGGTGCGACGCGACACCGCGTGGACGCCTCCGAAGTACAGGTCCCGGCCGCCCCACTCGTGGACCGGCCGTGCTTCGCCGAGCGCCGCCAGCACCTCAACCGGCAGCCCGGGCTCCACCTGCAGGACGCTGCGGTCCCAGTGCAGCCGGGGTGCGGCGACGGCATCGTGGAGCGAGGCACCCCGGTCCACGAGCGACGTCAGCGCGCAGAGCAGGGCGCTGCGGATCCGCTCGCTGCCGCCGCTGCCCAGCGCGGTCCGGGTGCCGTTGGTCGCCCGCAGCAGCGTCGGCGCCATCATCGAGCCGATCCGGACGCCGGGCGACGTGGCGGAGAACCCCTCCGGGTGGAGGTCGGCCTCCCCCATCACGTTGTTCAGCTGGATGCCGGTGCCGGGGGCGAACACCCCCGAGCAGCTGCCGTTGGACATGGTCATCGCGGCGAGGCCGCCGTCGACGTCGACGACGCTGACGTGCGTGGTGCCGCGCACCGCCGTCGGCCCGGCGACGTGCCGCTCCGACATCCGCACCAGCGCGTCGGCCAGCCGGACGACGGCCGCCGGGGAGCCGTCAAGGGCCGGTTGCCCAGCCAGCCCGTCCAGGGCGGCCAGGACCAGCCCGCCGCCGAAGGACGGCGCCGGGTTCGTGACGATCTCGGCCCCGCGGTAGGTCGCGCGAAGCGGCTCCCGCTCGACGACCTGGTAGGCCGCGACGTCGGCGGCGGTCAGCAGGCCCCCCGCCCGGTCCGCCGCGCCCTGGACCTCCACGGCGTACGACCGGAAGCCCGTGACCCTCCCCTGACCGACGTCCTCCAGCAGCTCGGCCAGCTCGGGGTTGCGCAGACGGTCCCCCGCGCGCAGCAGCCGGCCCTGCGGGGCGAACAGGTCTCGCCCCTCGGGCGTCAGGGTGAGGATGTCCTCGAGCAGTGAGAGCAACTGCGCCTGCGCGGTGTCGACGACGGCGCCGTGGCGGGCCAGCCGTACGGCCGGGGCGACGACCTGCGCCAGGGGCAGGCGCCCGAGCGTGCGGACGGCGTGCGCGTAGCCGTCGAGGCAGCCGGGGACGGCCACCGACCCCCAGCCGGCGTGGAACACCTGGTCGGCGCCGGCGAAGCGCACCGTGGCCGGCAGGAACGACGGCAGCAGTCGCTCGTCGGCCCGGCCGCGGCCCGGGGCGTCGACGAAGAAGTCGAGCAGGCGCTCGGGCCCGTCGGCCGGCGCAGAGAGAAGGAAGCCGCCACCGCCGAGGCTGGACAGCCCCGGCTCGGACACCGCGGAGGCAAACCCGGCGGCCACGGCGGCGTCGACCGCGTTGCCGCCGGCCCGCAGCACCGTCGCGGCGGCCGCCGCGGTGTCGACGTTGCCGGCCGAGACGGCGGCGGACCTGCGCATCGGGCGAGCGTAGGGCGACGGCCCGGCCGCATGTCCCGGTGCTGGCGCGGTCAGCCGAG
>Ga0335397_10009174_pt1 | contig 12386 bp, 8 predicted proteins | sample MAT04_FD_205740 | JGI IMG/M metagenome (GOLD analysis project Ga0335397, IMG submission 205740) | Freshwater microbial communities from Lake Fryxell liftoff mats and glacier meltwater in Antarctica - MAT-04 (spades assembly) (version 2) ...
GCGCCACGGGCTCGCATGGTGGGAGCTTGACGTCAGCTACTGGCTCATCCGCGCCATGGCCGCCGTCGGCCTCGCGCGTGACGTCCGCCTGCCGCCCGCCGACCGCGTCAAGGCCAAACGCCGCGTTAAGTAACACGCGCTCACAGAGCAACATTGCGTGCGCGTTCTTGCCCTCGCCTCGCGTGGGGCAGGATTTCATCCTGCCTGTCTTGGCCTCGCGCAGTGCAGGATTTCATCCTGCCTTTCTTGGGCTCGCGCGGAGCAGGATTTCATCCTGCCCGAGTCCTCCCACCATCCACTCACTTCCTCTACCCACCTCCGGTCATCGCCAACCCGCCCCTCAACCCACCTCCGCCCCGCGCACCTTCAGCTTCCGCGCCGGGTTCCCCGCGTACACCCAGCCGGGCTCAAGGTCTTTGACCACCACGCTCCGCGCGCCCACCACGCACCGCGCGCCGACACGCACGCCCGGACCGATGAACGCATCCGCCGCCAGCCACGCGTCCTCACCAATCACAATCCCCGGCCTCAGCAGCGGCATATCCGCCCGCGTGTAGTCGTGCGTCCCCGCGCACACGTGCACGCCCTGGCTCAGCGCCGCCCGCGCGCCGATCTCCACCCGCCCAAGACAATATAAAATCGCCCGATCACCCACGCTGCTAAAAGCGCCCAAACTCAGGTTCCACGGCTGCTCCACCAGCACGCTCGCCCGAACCCGCACGCCCACGCCAACCCGCGCGCCGAACACGCGCAAGATTGCACGCCGCACGCCGTACCAGTTGTGAAAGCTCGCCCACAGCAGCCGCTGCCCCACCAGCATCCACAGCGCTCGCCGCACCTTCTCGCCCAGCGTGTACGGCGACCGCGCGCGATCAACCTCGCCCCCGCGCCCAACATCAGCTTGCTCCACCCGTTCGCTCACAGCACCATTATCGGCTCGATCCCGGCGACGGTGCCCACCGAAGGCGACATTTGACTCCCGCAGGGCGGGCTTTCAAACCGCCTGGTCCCTCGCCCCGCTCACCTACGAGCACCGACATCCAAACCTCTCCCACCCTCTCTTGCCATCGGGCTCTGTCCTTCGCGCTCTGTCCTTCGCGCTGTTTGTGCCCTTTGAGTGTTCTGCTCCCACTCCCCGCTCCGCGCCCCCGCGCCTCCGCGTTCCCTCCCCACTTCCCCTCATTGCTTCCGCTGCGGCTCTAGCGCCCGTCGCAGGTCCAGCAGCCCCGCCGCCGCCTGCGCCCGCTCGGCCTCGCTCAGCTCGCGCCCGCCAAACCGCGCCGCGTAATACAGCCCCGTCAGCCCCTCCGCCGCGCCGCCCGCTGGCGCGTTCGCCACCCGAACCGCCCCGCGCGCGTGCAGCATCGGCGGCAAGAACGTTGGCTTCGCAAGCCCGCCATGCCGAAGCGCCGTCAGCATCTCGGCGTAGAACTTCGTCTGCGCCGTAACCACCGGGCCACTGCTGCCGCGCTGGCCCCGCGCAAGGCCCCAGCGTGCCAGCCACCCGCGCAGTCCCCAGCGCCGCGCCAGCCACCCCACCGCGCGCACCAACCCCCGCGCCGCCAGCACCACCAACCCAAGCGCCACCACCGCGCCCACCACCACCACCACCACGCCCACCAGCGTGTCGCCCGGCAAGTTCCGACGCACCCAGCTCTGCACGCCGCTCACACTCCGCGTCAGCCGCGCCGTCGCCTCGCTCCCGCGCCGGCTTGAAAGCTGCGCGACCAGGTCGATCTTCACGCCGCTCTCATACGCCACCACGTTGTCCAGCCAACTAAATTCCACCGCCTCCCACACCTGCCGCACCCACGCCCCAACGCCACCCTCGCGGCGCTGCGTCACCAGCAACCCCGCCGGCGGCGTCGGATCAAAGCTCTCCCACCGCCCCGCCTCGATCTGCACCTCCGCCCACGCGTGCGCGTCGCTCTGACGCACCACAAAGTGCCCCGTCAGGTCGTTGAACTCCTGCGCCACATACCCCGTCACCACCCGCGCCGGCACACCCACACCCTGCAGCATCGCCACCATCGCCGCCGCGAAGTACTCGCAGTGCCCCTGACGACGCTCGGTCAAAAAGTACGTCAGCGGGTCCATGCCGCTGCCCTCAGGCGGGCCCTGCATCTCCAGCGTGTACCCGAACGACCGACGCAAATGCCCGCTGACGGCCTGCGCCGCCGCACGCGCCACCGACGCCTCCGCCAGCTCGCCCTCCGCCGGCAGCACCACCCGCGCCGACCGCAGCACCTCCTGCGCCAGCTCACGCGCCGCCGCCGGCACCGCCGACGTGTCAACCCGCGCCGCCCGCGCGTTCCGCTCGGTATACCCGCTCATCGAGACCACCGTGTACGCCAAACGCCCGCCCGCCCAGTTCCCGCTCAGCAGCGTCGTGCCCGCATCAAACCGCAGTGTTGACTGGCTCGGCCCCTTGACCTGCACCACCCGCAGCGGCGCAAACAGCGGCGCGAGCTGGCTCGCCTGCGCCGACCGCTGCGAGATCTCTACCGTCATCGCCACACGCCCAGACGACCGGTCGCCCACGGCCATAGACCCGCTGCCGACCCGCGTGCCCGGTTCCAGCTCGCTCTCGGTGCCCGGCCCGCCGCGCGTCCACTGCCCGCTCTGCGCGTCGTACCGCGTCAGCACGTTCCCGCGCAAGTACAGCGGCGCGCTCAGCTCACGCACCTCGCCACCTAGCCCGTCACGCACCAAAATGTCCATCACCGTCTCGTTGCTCTGGCTCAAAAGACCCGACTCGCCCAGCCTGAACTGGTCGCGGTACCCAGTCACGCTCCCCGAGCCCGTCCGCGCCCCGCCCACGCCACCAAGCTGCCCCGCCACCTGCCGCGGCGCCAGCATAAAGACAACCACGCCGCCCGCCGCCCCCGCCATCACGCACAGCACCCCAAGCCGCCACGCGCTGCGCATCGTCCGCAGCTCAACCCACCGTCGCCGTAGCGCCTCGCCCTCGCGCGCCGTGCCCGCACGCGCCACGCTCTCACGCTGACCCTCGCCCGACGCCAGCAGTTGCAGCATCACCGCAGAGCACACAGCCAGCGGCGTCATCGCCAGCAGCGCCAGCCCAAGCCCCAGGCTCTGCCCCGTCAGCACCGCGCCAAGGGTCACAAACACCGATAAACTCAGCAGCTGCCGCTCGTCACGCACACGCCGACGGTCCAGCATCTTCGTCAGCATTACCAAACTCAAAAAGTCGCTCAGGCGGCTGATCACGTCCTGGCGGTCGGGCCGCAGAAACTCCCAGATTAGGTTCAGCGCCGCCAAAACCACCAGCGTGTTCAGCAGCCAACCCGGCACGGGCGGCTGCCCCGTCAGCCGACGCTCAACCACCCACGTGCTCAGCAGCGCCACCCCCGCACCAAGCACAAAGAACAGCGGCTTCTCGCCCGCGATCGCGTAGCTCCACTGCGCCATCAAGGCCGTCAGTGTCACGCACGCCATGGCCCGCCGCTCGCCCGTCAAGGTGCCGCCCTCCTGCCCGCCCCGCGGCCCTCGGCGCGCCCGGCAGCACGATCAGCCCCACGATCCGAAGCACCAACCGCGCCGTCAGCCTCCACCCGCAACACCACATCCCCCGCAGACCCGCGATGACCTGCGCCAAAGAACCGCACACCGCTCGCACCTTCACCGCTCGCACCTTCACTAGTCACACCCGCACTGCTCGCACCCGCGCCGCCCGTGCCAGCGTCCGCGCCCCCAACACTCCCTGCCGGCAGCTTCAACAGCGCCAGCTCGTTGATCAGCGCCCACGCGCCGCCCGCCGCCGCACCAGGCGCCACGTCCAGCCCGTAGCCAAAGTCAGTCCACACGCTCAGCCCCGTCACCATCCGCCGCTCGTGCGCCAGCCGCAGCAGCGCCGCGGCCCGCGCAATCGCCAGCTCGCTGGCCTCTTCACGCGCCGCGCGCCGTAGCGTCAGCACCACACGCAAGCGCCGCGGGCTCCCCGTTGCCGTCTGCTTGACCACCAGCTCACCGGGCCCCAGCCGCGCACTCGCACGCCACGCCACCAGCCGCGGCGGATCGCCCGGCCCATACGGCCGCACACCAACCAGCTCGTACCCGTCGCGGTCCATCGTCCGATCGCTCACGCCACCGCTTGACCGGCCGCCGCCCTGCTCAACAAGCCCCGCATCAACCTCTTCACGCCGCGGCGGCACCACCACGCTCGCCGCCGCCGCGTGCCACAGGCTCTTCTTGATGAACCCGAACGGGAACGTCGTGACCGCCTCCCACCCCGTGCTCACAAGCCGCCCGCGCCCCGTGCTCAGCGCCAGGCCCTCCACAATCACGCTCGTTCGCGCCGGCACATGTGACACATATGCCCGCGGCTCGAAGTCAACGCCCGCCCACCGCACCTGCGCCAAGCGCGAGTCGCCCGCGCCCGCTTCGCCCGCACGCGCGTTATCGCCGCCAACCGCCGTTGGCTCGGCCTCCAGCCGCTCATGCACCGTCACCGCAAAAATCGGCAACCACCGCCCCGTGTTGCTGACGCGGTAACGCACACGCACCGCGCCGCCCGCCGGCTCTGCCTCGATCCCCAGCCGCTCAACGCGCAGTGCCATCATCATCGTCCCGCTGACAATCCCCGAGGTCATCAGCAGCCCCAAAGACAGCCCGAACAGCCAGAACAGCAGGTTGTTGTTGGCGTTGAATGCGCCGACGGCCAGCAGCAGCGTCACCAGCGTGTACGCGAAGAACACGCTGTGCAACGGGTACCGTCTTTGAACCTTCACGGCCACAGCGTCTTTATACGCTCCCGCGCTCGGGTCGGATCGTCTACACGCTCACTACCCCGGACTTCTTGGGCTGGCCCCAACCGCTACGCCGAGAGCTTGGCGAACTTGGCCTCAACCCCGGACCCGTCAACCTTCGACCCAGCACAGGCACATTCACGGCACCGAGCTCTTCTCCCGCTCGCCCCCGCCACCGCCACTCACCCCGCCCGCCCGCAGCGTCCGCGCCACCTGCCCCGGCAGCAGCGTCACGACCGTCGGAAACTCACGCGCCACGCTCTCAGCCCGCATCGGCACCCGGATCAGCTCTCCGGCCTGCCACATCGGCACCTGGTCGATGAAGTTCGCGCTCGCCGTGCTCCCATCCTGCCCGCCCATGAGCACAAAGTAGTTCTCATCCGGGTCCGCCAGGTCACTTACGTGCCGCGCGCTCGCGCCAAACCGCGACTGCTGCACGCCGGGCCCGACGTTCGTCGCCGTCTTGAAGACCGTCGTCAGGTTCCCCGGAACGCCCATCTCGTCGTAGCGGTACATGCCCCCAAGCACCGGGATGTTCCCCAGCCAGTGCGTCACCCGCAGCCGGTGCACATCGCCCCAGGTCGTCCCCTCGGGCGTGTCGCTCGCGGCCAGTCGCAGCGCCCGCCCAAGCTCGCCCGTCGCCGCCCCGCTCTCAAGGTCCTCAGCCATAAACGCCGCCAGCGCCACGCTGCCCAGCAGGAAATCACGGCTCTTGCGCCCGTACCGCTTGGCGTAATATTCCTGCGCCAAGTGGTACATCAGCCGGTGCACCATCGCCGCGCCTTGCGAGTCCACGCTGTAACGCCCGTCCCACGCGCCAATCACCTCAGCCGCCCGCCCCGCCTGCGAGCCCTGCCGCAGCTCGAGACCCGCGGCCTGTGCCGCCACGACCTGCGCCAGCCTGTGGCTCGCGCGTGAGTACACATCAAGCTGATGCCTGGCGTGCGAGGCCACGCTCTGCTCCGTGTCACCCTCGATCATCTCGCCGATCCGCCAGACACGGTCGTTCGCGCTCGTCAGCAGCGTCACCGGCGGGTCGGTCCGCACCGGCGGGTTGTTCGCGCTCACCAGGTACCCGCTGCCCGGGTTGAGCGTTGACGGCAAGTCCGTGCTCTTGAGCGCCGTGCCCCAGCGGTGCGCCGGGTTCTTCGGATCCCCCAGCGGCAGCGAAGCGGTCCGCCCCGCCGCCGGGTCAAACTCCATCGCCAGCAACTGCCCGATGTTCCCCTCTACGTCCGCGTACAGCATGTTCTGCGCGCTCACGGCGTACGACGCCCACGCGGCCCTGAACTGCGCCCAATCCTGCGCGCGGTTCGCGTCCAAAAACGCGCTGATCTCGTCGCTGGGCCGCCGCCCGCGCCACATCATCGCCACCGGGCCCGTCGCCTTCGCGCCGCCGCCAGAGCTCAGCACGCTCCCGTCGGTGATCACGCCGCCAAAGGGCGTCTCGCGCCACGTCCGTTCTACCGTCGGCCACAGGCGCACCTTGATCGTCTCAGTGCGCGTGGTGAACGCCTCGGGCGGCAAGCTTGAGACATCAAACGCCGCCGACGACAGCCCGACCATGTTCGTGCCACCCCACGCGATCCGCTGGTTACGCCCCAGCAGCACCGCCGGCACGCCGGGGATCTGCAGGCCCAGCACCTCAAACCCCGGCGATCGATAGCCCGCGATGATCCACAGGCCCGGGACGTTGAAGCCCACGTGCGGGTCGCTGGCAATCAGCGCCGCGCCCGCTTGGCCTGCGCCGGGCTGGTTTGCGCCGCCGCGCGCTGACGCGCGCCGCGCACCGCTGACCACCCAGCTGTTGCTGCCGCTCTTGCTCACCTCGCCCATCAATGAGAGCGGCAGCGGGACCTGCGGCCCGAAGCTCGGCATCGAGCCCTGCCCGTGCGCCACCAGGCGCTGCCAAAGCTCTAAAAAGCCCGGCTCGTCGCGGTTGCGCAGGTACGTCACGAACGCCGCCCAGTTGATGTCGATGCACGCGACGCGCCCGACCGTCAGCACGTCCGCCGCCGTCCACTCTTCGTCGGGGATCGCCAGCAGCCGCATCTCCAGCGGGCGGCCCTCCATCGTGCGCTTGTAGTCGTTGATCCCTCGGACGTACCGCTCAAGCCACGCGCGCGTATCAGGGCGCTGGGTGGCCATCAGCGCCAGCGTCTCTTCACTTGCGGCCCCAAACCCAATCTGCCTGATCAGCACGTCAAAGTCGATGGCGATCGGCCCGCCCATCTCGCTCAGCCGGCCCTTGGCCGCCATCCGCAGCAGCTCAAGCTGCCCAAGCCGAAGCTGCGCGTGCACCAGCCCCATCGCGTACGGGACGTCATCATCGCGCTCGGCCTCGACAAACGGCACGCCCCAGCGGTTCCACCTGATCTCGACCTTCCCGCGCACGTCCGTCGGCACCGCGCCGGGCCCCTCGCCCAGCGAACCCGAGCGGTCCTGACCATCAAGGTGCTGTCGCGAGCTGGAGATGTTCGCGCAGCCGCCAGCCTGCAGCGTGAGCGCCGCGGCGCACGGCACCACCGCCGCACTCAAGCCCGCAAACAACCAAAACCGCACACGAGCCGTCACAGAAACCATGACTCCGCCCCTCTCGCACACGTGCCCAACACACCATCGCGGCCGGTGTCGCCGCCAAAGCTGATCGTACCGTCCGCGCACCGCGCACCGCGCGGCTGCGGCCCCGCTTGCCGCCAAACCTCGCTACATTCCTTGGGTGAACCCACTGCACTGCCCTCTCCAGCTCAAGCGTCTCTCGCCGCGCTGCACGCTCCCGCAGTATCAGACCGCCGGTTCTGCGGGCATGGACGTCGCCGCGTGCCTGCCCGAGGGCGAGACGATCCGCGTCGCGCCCGGGCAGATCGTCAAGGTTCCGCTGGGTTTCGCCGTCAGCTTTCCGAGCGGCTTTGAGCTACAGGTCCGCCCGCGGTCAGGCCTCGCCACCAAGCACGGCATCACGATCCCCAACAGCCCCGGCACGGTCGATAGTGACTACCGCGGCGAGATGGTCGTGGCCCTTATCAACCTTGGGCGTGAGGCGTTCGTGGTTGAGCACGCCATGCGGGTGGCCCAGATCGTCGTCGCCCCCGTGGCCCGCGCGAGCGTCAGCGTGGTTGAGAACCTTGACGACACGCAGCGCGGCAGCGGCGGCTTTGGCAGCACGGGGTTGTAAGAACGTCGGCAAAGTGCGCACCAACGCGCAGTTCGGCGCGGATCGCTACGATCGCCCAGGATCGCTGCGGCGGGGCCCGTCCACCCGCGGGTCGGGTCGCGCGGCGCGGGCTGCCAGGGCCATCCACGCCCATCACAGAGGCTATTACAGGATCGCTTGCAAGTAAGTGGTCGCTTATGTCGGTGTTTGTGCGCAAAGGTATGGTGTTCGCGTGTAGAGGCACAAGCGGGCACATGTACAGCACCGCTACCGGTCGGCGTTCAGCCAGTCTTGGGCGCGCTGGGCGTGCGTGGTGCCGGGCAGCTCGGTGCGCACGCGCGTGAACAGCTCGCGGGCCTGCTGACTCTGGCCAAGGCGGTCATACCCGGCGGCCAGCGCGGTCCAGTACTCGCCCTTCTCGGCGGGGGCCCACTGGTCAAAGTGCGGCGCAATCAGCGGCCAGGCTTCGAGCAGGTCTTGCACGCCAAGGGCCGTCAGCTCACGGCGCACGCGCCGATCAAGGTGGAACCCGGCCATGTGGATCAGGCACTGCCCGCGCGCGAGCGTGACGGTGGAGTTCTGCGGCTCAAGTGCGCGGGCTCGCGCGAGAGTCTTGACTGACTCATCCCACAGTCGGCGCCCGGTGCCGATTGCCAGCGTGCGGTAGGCGCGACCGCTGCGGACCGCGAGGACGCTGCCCTTCCAGGCCATGGCCTCGGCGTGGTTGGGGTCGGCGGCGAGGGTTTGATCGCAGAGGCGTTCGACGCGGGCGAGGGCGTCAAGGTCGCCGCGGAGGCCAAGGAAGTAATCGGGGCGGACGCGCCACTCGAAGCCACGCTCGCCGCCGGGCCCGCGTCGTGTGTCAGAGAACGCGCCTGGCGGCGCCGTGCCGTCGGCGTGGGTGACTGGGAACTCATGGAGCTTCGGCGCGGCGGGCTGCGGCAGCGGTGCGGTGAGATCGGTGGATGAAGGCGAGCTCGGCGCTGTGCTGGTTGTGGCGCAGGTGGCTAGTGACCACCCGGCGAGCGCGGCGAACGCGGCGAGTGCCGCCGAGCACGCAAGCAGCAAGGTTGTTCGTGGGCGTGGCACGCGTGCAGCATCGCAGGGAATTGCGTGCGCGTCAAGGGGTGTGTTGCGGGCAAAGGCGAGCGGGCAGCGCCCGGTCGGAAGGTCAGAGGTACTCAAGCAAGGCCCTCGGGTTCGCGTAGGCTTGGGCTATGCGACGCGTAATTTTGGTAATGGCGGTGCTGCTGGTGCTGTTGGCTGGGCTGGTGGCGGCGGAGCGGCCGCTGCCACGGGCGGACTTCACGTTCATCAATCGCGGCGACCTGACGACGCTGGACCTTTCGCGCATGAGCTGGGCCCAGGACCTGCGCGTGGCGGCGATTCTCTTTGAGACGCTGGTCCGCAACGACCTGTTCAGCGAGGGTTACGACAAGTTGCCAGCGGCGGCGGTGCGGTGGCGCGTGGGCGATGACCGCAAGACTTGGACCTTTGAGCTGCGGCGTGACGGACGGTGGTCCAACGGCGAGCCGGTGAAGGCGGGGGACTTTGTCTATGCGTGGCGGCGTGCGATGCTCCCCGATACGGCGGGCGATTACGTGAAGCTGTTCCATCTGATCGAGGGCGGCAAGGAGTTTACGGCCTGGCGCGGCGAGGCGCTGGAGGCGTTTACGAAGGCGCACGCTGGCGCGCCAAGTGAGGCGGCCGCGCGTGAGCTGTGGGCGCAGACGAAGGTGAAGTTTGACGAGATGGTGCGCGTGCGTGCGCTGGACGACTGGACGCTGGAGGTCAAGACCAAGCGGGTCGTGCCGTATTTTTTGGACGTAATGGCCTTTGAGGTGACGGCTCCGCTATACCCGGCGCTGCTCGAGGCGCACCAAAGTTATGACGGCGCGACGGGCCGGATCGCGACGCGGTACGACTGGACGCGCCCCGAGCGGTTTGTTGGCAACGGGCCGATGCGGCTGGCGGTGTGGCGGTTTAAGCGCGACGTGCGGCTGGAGAAAAGCACGACGCATTGGAACGCGGCGAACATGGCGATCGACTCGATCTCCATGCCCAGCGTGGAAGACCGCAATGCGGCGGTGCTGGCGTTCCAGAGCGGGAGCGTGGATGCGATGAGCGACACGACGGCGGACTATCGGGGGGACATGCTGCTGGCGAAGTGGCAGTTTTACAAGGAGAATCAGGGCGAGGTGGACCGGCTGCGGGGGCTGGGGCTGGACCAGTTCGCGGTGGATCGTGCGCTGCCGAAGGACCCGCGGAAGAACATCCACTCGGTGCCGGCGTTCGGGACTTACTTTTATAACTTCAACTGCCGTCCGAAGCTACCCGACGGGCGAGACAACCCGTTTATTGACGCGCGGGTTCGCAGGGCGTTTGCGATGAGCGTGGACCGGCAGAACGTGGCGGACAACATCCGCCGTCAGGGTGAGCGGTTGGCGCGGACGCTGATCCCGCCGGGCGGGCTGCCTGGATATAAGAGCCCCGAGGGGCTGACGTTTGATCCGGCGGCGGCGCGTGTGCTGCTGGCGGAGGCGGGGTACCCCGGTGGCAGGGGGCTGCCGACGATCGAGATTCTGTTCAACCGCGACGCGGGGCATGATCTGATTGCGCAGGCCGTCAAGAGCGACTGGGAGCGGCACCTTGGTGTGCGGGTGGCGCTGCAGCAGCGTGAGATCAAGGTCTTTCGCAACGACCTGAAGACGAAGAACTTCATGATCTCCCGGTCGGCGTGGTACGGGGATTACGGCGACCCGCTGACGTTTTTGGACTTAAATCGGACGGGTGACGGGAACAACGACCGGGACTTTTCGTACGAGCCGTACGACGCGCTGCTGGACGCGGCGGACGCCGAGGCGGACGTGGCGAAGCGTTCTGCGATCTTGACGGAGGCGGAGCGGGTGCTGATCGAGGAGCAGGCGCCGCTGATCCCGTTCTTTCATTACAACCAGGTGTACTCGTTTGATGTGGACCGTGTGCTGAACATCTCGCCACACTCGCGCCAGAAGCAGTATTTGCACATGGTGGACATGGTGGGTGACGGGAAGGGGACGGACGTGCCGCGCGAGATGCCGCGGCGTGTGAGGTGAGGATTGTTAAGACTTTTGGGATATCTGGACTTTGATTGACAAAGCGGGGAGGTCAGGGGGTAGTCTGTGGGAATGACCAACGCAAGCCGAGTGTGGGCACGGTGGCGGAGCATGGCGGCCCAATCAGCAGTAATTTTGCTGTGTTTGTGGTCGTGGGGGAGTGCGGCGGCGCTGGCGGTTGAGCGTGAGGGCCCGCCACGGACGGAGGCTGAGCTGCGTGCGTTTGTGGAGGAGTTGCAGAAGGATTCGGGCTCATTAAATTTTCCGCCGCTGGTCCAAGTCTCATTCCGAACGCTGAGGTTTTGCCCGTGGACGTCGGGCGAGATCGAGGCGATGTGGCCGAATATCAAGGACAAACGGGAACATCCTGCGCGGACGATGATTAAGCTGTGCCAGGAGATCTCTAGGCGGGGAGAGCCGGCGACGGGCGTGCAGGTCGTCGTGCGAGATCAGCTTGGACAGTGGCGTTACTCGTCGATGGACAAATTTCGCAGTGACCAGGAGCACTACGCCAACAGCAAGCGCGGCCCGTGGGTGGTCGACAGCTTTAAGAATGGCGAGCTCATGGACGGGGGCTCCTTCTCCCCCGACACCTTCGCAGGCGGCATGGGCGGTTACGCTGGGCAGTTTGCCCGCGCTGTTGAGAATTTCCTAACAGGTGGCGTGCGTCACTGGCCGGGTACCCGGGTTGATAGCGTCAGCCTGCGCTCTAGCGACTGGCGGGTGGTGTTCAAGGAGCAGGACCAGACCGGTGCCGCAACCTTGATCACGCTCGAAGGCGTGATTTCGGACAAGCCCCCGTTCCTCATCACCCGCAGCAAGGACACGGTTGACACCATCGGTTCATCCCAGCGCACCCGCGCCTTCGTGCGGTTCGAGGGCTGGCGGTGGGATGAGACACTGGGTCAGATGGTGTGTGAACGGGTTGACTTCGGCGAGGTTCCTGGTCGCGTGCTAAACAGTTACCGCCTCGATTCGATCAAGCAGATCGAGCAAGCAGACTTTGATGCTCTTTTGGTGCCGCCAAGCGCAGCGAACCCAACGGTGCGCTACGGGGCGTTCGAATGGACGGCTCAGAAGCTGGTCGAGACTAAGCGTCGCAACAGTCCGAACGGGAGCCAAGCAACCGGCGACAGTTCATCGCGCTTGCCAGCAAGCGGCAGGCTCGTTGCGGGCTGGTGGATTCTCGGAGCGTTGGCTGCCACGGTGGCCGGGTTTGTTTGGTGGAAGGCGTCTGCGCTGAGGAGGTAATGATGCAGCGTTTCTCTGCCCTTGCGTTGCTCACGGCTGCCGCGGTAGCACCCGCGGCCATGGCCACGGTCGTTGCGTGCTGGGTCGACGCCGGGCTGACCGCGTGCTGTAATGCAC
>Ga0335397_10009175_pt1 | contig 12384 bp, 10 predicted proteins | sample MAT04_FD_205740 | JGI IMG/M metagenome (GOLD analysis project Ga0335397, IMG submission 205740) | Freshwater microbial communities from Lake Fryxell liftoff mats and glacier meltwater in Antarctica - MAT-04 (spades assembly) (version 2) ...
GCGATGCGCACATGCCAATGCCGCGGAGCCCGTCTGCGATGTCGATGGTCATGATGCGCTCCGGGGGCGGTCGTAGGTGCCCAGGTCGTGAGGGATGACGTCGCAGTCGGACACATGCGCGCCGAGCTCGAGGGTGACGGGCATCGGCGCGCCCGCGGCGCGTCGTGCTTGTTCGCAGCGGAGCGCGAGCGCCCCGGGATCGTGCAGGCCGCAGGCGAGGACGTCAGTGACGGCCTTCGCGAGCACGTCGGCGCCGTACAGCTCGAGGAGCTTTCCGGTGCGTGCGGTCATGAGCCCGACGTTGCGGCCGAGGTCGACCCATCGCGTGTAGAGCGCATCGATGCCGGGGACCTGAGCGAGCAGCCGGTCGCGCATCTTGGGGATGCGCCCCGCACGTTTTTGCTCGAGCAGCTCGCGCCGATGCTCGGGATCTTCGATACGCTGGTGCTTTCCCCAGCTTCGCTCGTGCCTGGCGACGACGTCCGCGCCGTCGAGCAAGCGCACCTCGCGGTCGCTCGCGACGAGCGTGACCGTCTCGCGCGCGTAGCGCGGCGGCACCGAGTACGAGTTGGTACCGAAGCGAACGAAGGCGGTCGTGTCGACGCTGGCGGGCGCCACGAGGTCGGTCTCCGGCAGCGCCGCCGGCAGCGAGAGCAGTCGCTCCTTCTCCTCGGCGAAGACCTCGGCGACGGTGCGGTCGCGAAAGCGAGGATGAGGCCGCACGTCCGCGATGTCGCGGATGAAGTCGAGCAGCTGGCGGTTGCCGTCTTCGATGCTCGTGATCACACGCGCCGCGAAGAAGCGGTCGTGGAGGTAGCGGTTGGCGCGCTCGACGCCGCCCTTGTCCGTGGGTCGTCTCGGTCGGCAGAGTCGCGGCTGGACGCGGAGCGCACCGGCGATCTCGAGCAGTCCCGGGTGATAGCGCACGGCGTCGCCGTGGCGCGCGAGCACGACGGTCTTCGGGTTATCGAAGAGCCATTGCCGCGTCACGCCGTCGAAAAACCTCGCGGCGCGCACGAGCGAGCGGCGGAGAGATTCGACCGTCAGATCGAAGACGAGCTCGGCCCACATCGCGCGCGAGTAGGCGAGCACCATGACGAAGACCCAGAGCGGGCGTGTGCCGCCGGTGACGGCGAGCGAGCCCACGTGAGCCCAGTCGACCTGCGCCTGTTCGCCGATGAGCCGCTCGGTCCGGAGGTACACCTCGCCGCGCGGCACGGGCCGCACCTCGGCCACGTGACGGCGCAAGATCGCGATTCCGCCCTCGTAGCCGCGCATGCGGATCATGTCGAAGAGGCGGGTCGCACGAAGACGCGGGAACGCCTTGAGCGTCTCGTCGATGAAGGCCTCGTAGGGGTCCACGAGACCCGGCCTCGGCGCGACGAGGAGCGCACGGCCTGCGCCGCGATCGAGCACGCGGTCGACGACGTCCGCATGCACGCCGGTGCGGACGTAGCTGAAGTCCTTCGAGATGAGCCGGACCTTGGGCTTCCGGATCCGCGGCACCTTCGTGAGCCATCCGAGGTCGACCGCGACGTCTGAGCACCGCACCCCCGACATGCCCGTGCACGATTCCGGATGAACCGTGCACGAGCTCCTCGTGGCCCGAAGAATGGCCCGAAACGAAAAACGCGAGGTGCCTTGGTAAGGGGCAACCTCGCGTTATGCTTTCAGTTGCGCGGGGGGCGATTCGCGGGCTGGAACACGCGATATCGCTGCCTGGCTCGCGGAGCTCGACCGCAGAACCGCAGCCGCCAAGGATCGAGGCGAGAGCGGGTCGGACTGGACCGACGTCCGTGCACGGATCCTGAAGCGTCTCGGCCGTCCGTGATGCGCCTGCGCGTCGCCCCAGACGCGGAGGAGGAGCTCACCGAAGCCGCAGAGTGGTATGAGGGCCGAGGAAGATGACGCCCCGCGGTCGACGCTACCACCACCACCTCGTCAGCCTCGCAGCGCTCGCGCACGCGCGAAAGCGACCGGGCTACTGGATTGGTCGCACGCCCGGCTGACGCAATGACGAGTGGCAGCCGTCGGGCTCTCGCAGTGCGTCGAGTACAAGACCATCAGTCGTCCACGACGCCCGCGGTCGACGTGGGTCAACCTCGCGCTCACGGCTCCGTGAAGATTCGCGTGCCATGCTCGAGGAACAGAACGCCCTCAGCTTTGGGGGCACGGGCTTGGCAGGGGCGTGGACGACCCACGCCGAGCCTCCCACGAGCCGGTACTCGGGCAAGACCCGCGTGATCGATCCGGCCGCGAGCTCCTGGTTCGCGATGAACCATGGCAGCACGCCGATGCCGACGCCGGCGACGACCGCCCCGCGCACGAAGAGGAAGTCGTCCCCGTTGACGCGTCCAGGCACCCGCACCGTCACTGCCCCCTTCGGTCGCTCGAGCTGGTACACGACGCTCTCGCCGGGGAAGAGCAGCAGGTGGTCGTGGTCCGGCAGCTCACCGGCGTGCCTCGGGAGCGCGCGCCGCGGTCACGCGCAAGACGCCGTAGGCCTCGCTCGACGTCCACTTCGACGCGCGCGGCCGCCGTCGGCGACTGATCACCCAGATGTACTTCGCGGAGACGGACGCCGCGTTGCTCGCCCAAGACAAGCTGCTCCAGCACGATGTGTGGGGGAAGCCGAGCCTCCCTCCAACATCTTCGCGCAACGGCAAGCGGGTGCGTCGACGCTGGAGGCGGGAGCGACGCACTACAGGTTCGACGTCGTGCTCTGACGACTACGGCGCGGCACGGGTGGATGCTCAGGGCTCGTCCCAGATCGTCTCGAGGGTCCAGGGCCCGCCCTCGACGGCCCAGAACGCGCCAGCAATCAGGCGACAGTGCTTGTCGAGGCCGGCGATCCGTTCGAGCTCGGTCTTCGTCAACTCGACCTGGGCTGCCGCGAGATTCTCACGCAGACGCGCCGGGGTGATCGACTTCGGGATCGTCGAGATCCCACGTTGGATGTGCCATGCGATGAGCACCTGGGCGGGCGTACGATCGTGCGCCTCGGCGATCGATTTGATGACCGCGTTGTCGAGCAACACCGGCGCGTCGTGTGCTTTGAGGAATGCGGGCCGATCGCCCGAGCCGAGCGGCGCGTACGCCGTGACGTGAATGCCTTCCGAGGCGCAATAGGCGAGGAGATCGTTCTGCTGGAGCAGCGGATGCATCTCCACCTGATTGACCTCCGGCTTGATCTTGCAGTGCGGGAGTAGGTCGCGGATCTTCTTGACGGAGAAATTCGAGACGCCGAGATGACGCGTCAGTCCCGCCGCCGCAAGGGCTTCCATTCCCGCCCACGTCGCGTGGATCGGAGCGTCCGAGGGCAGCATGAAGTCGTCGGCTTTCCCGGGGAGGACCGCGCTTGGCTTCAGCGCGATCGGCCAGTGGATCATGTAGAGGTCGAGGTACTCGAGGCCGAGATCCTTCAGCGTCTTCCGGAGCGCGGGCTCGACGTTCCCTCGGCCGTGCGCGTTGCTCCAGAGCTTCGAGGTGATCCACAGATCCTTGCGCGTCACGTCACCGTCGCGGAACGCGTCGCGGAGCGCTTGACCGATCTCCGCCTCGTTGCCGTACAGGGATGCGCAATCGATGTGCCGGTATCCGACCCGGATGGCCTCCCTCACGGCCGCGTAAGTGTCGCCGGGGTCCGCTTTCCAGGTCCCGAGGCCGATGAGAGGCATCTGGTCGCCATTGGCAAATGCGTGCGTCTTTGCTGCGGTTTTTGCTGCGGGTGTCGTGGTCATCATCGCCTCCACGAGTGAGGCGTTCGCTCGTCGTTCCCGCGCGGTTCGTTCAGAACGAACCACTCCCCAGAGGACCTCCGTTCAGGTCGTCCAGGCGATGTTGCTCCGCGGCTCGTAGCAGCACGAGACGCCCGTCACGAGCGACTCGTCCAGATGCGCGGCGAGCTCGGGAAGCGGGGTCGCGAGATACGTGATGGCGTGGCGGATGGTACGCGTCACGTTGAGGCGTGCCTTCTCGGTCGGCGACCCGCTCCGCCGCGGCTTGCCGCCGAGGCCCGTCGCTCGCGCGACCTCCTTGAGGAGGGCCTCGCGCTCGGCGCTTCGCTTGACGTGCCTTGCGGCATCATGCTTCGCTTCCGCGTCGTCGAGCTCGTCGTCCAGCTCGGCGAGGCGCTTTCGGTACTGCCGCAGGGCCTCGCGATCGAGCAGCGGCCCCGCATCGCCGATCGGAACCGGCTCCACGCTCGGTGCTGCGAGGAGCGAGAGCGCGAGGATCGGCTCGCGCGGCCTCGAGACGAGCTCGCGGAGATGCCAGAGCCCTTTCAAGTCAGGCACGTGGACAGTCCTGCCGTTGAACGTGATGTGCCAGACGCCGCCGTCGGGCCGGAGCGTCGCGCTCTCCGTGGGCTCCACCCGCGACGTCTGCAATAGGAGCTCCGCGATTTGCCGAGCGGTCGCCTCGTCGCGGATCTCCTGCGCGATCGGCAGCGCCTCTCGCAAGAGCGTCGACGCCGTCGCGAGGTCCCCTTGCTTTGCAGCCACGCGCGCGATCGCGAGCAAGTTGAGCGGCATCGAGCCGTGCAGGTGGCCCACGTCGACCGCGTCGATCTCTCGCCGACATCGCAGCGTGCGTTCCCAGAATCGGCGGGCTTCGTCGAGGACCGCGCGCTCCTCCAAGATCTCCCCCACGGCGTTGCACGCGACCATCTCCCCGACGCGGAGACCAGAGCGGCGCGCGATCTCGGCGCACTCGGTGAAGATCGCGATGGCGGCGTCCGCATCGCCGTTGGCGCGCTTCCCGTTGGCGACGTGCCACGTGCAGAACATCCCGGGCCACCCGTCGAGAGCCTCCGGGTGACGGCGGACGATCGCTAGCCCCGCCTCGGCGCGCGCAGATGCCGACTTCACGTCTCCGCTAAAGACGTCGCACTCGCCTCGCAGGCCCATGAGCATTCCGAGGACCGGCGGCGGCTCGCTCGCGTTCGCGAGGAGAGCGATACCGAGGTCGATCGACCTGGCGGCGCCCTCCCAGTCGTCGGCGTCCTGCGCGATGAGGAAGCCATGCGCGAAGCGCGCCGTCGCGCGTAGCTCGGGCGGCGCGTCCGGCGCAGCGGCGAGCGCTTGCTCGATCCAGCCGATGCCTTCGCGGAGCCTGCCTCGAATCCACCAAGCCCCCAGGAGCGAAGCGGAGAGCGAAAGTGCTGCGTGAGGATCGATCAGCAGAAGGCGCGCGAGCGCGATGCGCAGGTTGTCTTCGATGCGCTCGATCACGTCGAGGTGCGGCCGCTCCGGCCCGGTCATCAGGCCGGCGCATGCCTGAAGGGCGACGCCGAGGTAGAAGCGCGCGTGACGTTCACGGACGGCGTCGATTTCGCCGTGCTCGCCGGTGAGCTGCTCGCTTCCGTACTGGCGAATCGTCTCGAGCAGTTGATAGAGGCCGCTGTCGCCTCGCTTGAGGAGCAGCGATTTCTCGACGAGGCGGGCGGTGAGGTCCGCGACTTGCGCCGCGGTCTGGCCAGAGCTCGCGCAGACTTCCTTGATCGCCGTCAGGTCGAACCCACCGGCGAACACGGCCATCCGCCAGAGGAGGCGCCGCTCCTCCTCCGTGAGGAGGGCATCGCTCCATTCCACGGTGGCGCGGAGCGAGCGCTGAGCGCCGTCGAGCCGCCTCGCCGGTTGCGGCAGCAAGTTGAAGAGATCGTCGAGGTGCGAGGCGATGTCCTCGAGATCGAGCCCGGCCACGCGCGCTGCTGCCAGCTCGATCGCGAGCGGGAGGCCATCGACGCGGCGGCAGATCTCTCCGAAGAGACGTGCGGCGCGCTCGGTGTCGAGCGCTCCCTGCGCACGCATACCCGCTCGCTCCCGAAACAACCGCACCGCCGGGCTCGCAGCGACGTCCTCGAGGCTCGCGTCTGGCCCTGCCACGGACAGAGGGGCGAGTCGGTAGGTCACCTCACCGTCGATCCACAGGGGCTCTCGACTCGTCGCAAGAACTCGAAGACGCGGAAGACGCGCGGTCAGCGCATCGACCAGATCGGCGACGGCGGACACCACGTGCTCGCAGTTGTCGATGAGGAGCAAGACATCACGTTCGGTGAGCCAGTGCGTGAGCGCCTCTTCGTAAGACTGGCCACCCGATCTCGGCAACCCGAGCTGCGCGGAGACTTCGGCCGCAACGAGCTCCGCGGACCTCACCGAGCCGAGCCAGACGACGGTCACGCCGTCAGGAAAGTCCGCGGTGCATGCTGCCGCGACGGCGATCGCGAGCGCGGTCTTGCCGACCCCGCCAGGCCCGGTCAGCGTCGTCACCGGCGCCGACGCGATGCTGTCGGTCACGTCGCGGATCTCGCTCTCCCTGCCAACCAAGCGACGCGGGCGGAATACCGAGGGTCGCGGATTTGGCGTACTCGCAGGTGCTTCTTGCACGTCGACCTCGGTCATGCCCGATTTTCGCCCACGCTAGTACGAGCCTGCAAGGGCCGGACGCGCGATCTACTGAGCATGGCTGGGAACTCTATCCGATCGTTGATCTAGCCCGCCGGACGTCGTCGTCCAACCGTGCGAGATGAGCCACTCGCCGTTCGCTCCCTGCTCGCCGGCTGGTCCGCGCTGGGCCCTGTCCTTCTGGCACGGGACGGTACTTCCCGGGCGCTCGTAGCAACTACTCGCGGATTGATAGTCGATCCAGCAACACGAAGAGCGCTGTACGGACCCGCCCGAGCCCGAGCGGCGGAGCTACGTGGTCCTACTCCGCGTCGCGCGCTACAGTGCCAGTGGTGACCATCATCGACTGGAACGGGGCCGACCTCCCGGCTGAGCTGCGCGGCTTGCCCGCCGGCAAGTACGTCCTCCAACGCGCGGATGACGCGCTCACGCCTGACGAGGAGCAGGGGCTCATCGCCGCGATCGAGTCGCTCCACGCGGGCAAGGGCGTCGCTCACGACGCGGCGCGCGAGCGCCTTCTCCAGCGCGCTCGACGTTGACCATCATCTGGTCGCCGGAGGCGCTGACCGACATCGAGGAGGCAATCGACTACCTCGTCGAGCGGAGCGCTCCAGCCGCCGAGAGGCTTGCGACGGGCATCATCGCGCTCGTCGAGCGGCTCGCTTCCGAGGAACTCGACGGACCGGAGCACGTCCTCGGCAACGGCGAACGTGTCCGCGGCTGGCCCTTCCCTCCCTTTCGCATCTACTACCAGCGGACACCGGAGGCGTTCTTCGTCGTGCGGGTCTACCACCAGCGCCGCGAGCCTATCGCCCGCTGAACAACCGCGTGCCCAGAAGGTGAAGGACCCGCTGGTCGAGATGCTCCAAGCCGCCGAGCCGGATCTGACTGGCACACCGCCCGGAAACTCGAGGCCACAAAACCATTGAACCCCCGGTCTCGGGACCGGAGGTTCAAATCGGGTTGCGCGGGGAGGATTTGAACCTCCGACCTTCGGGTTATGAGCCCGACGAGCTACCAGGCTGCTCCACCGCGCGCCAAGTCCGGTTCAACATCTCCGGAACAGGCGCGCAAACTAGTCTCGACCATCCACAAGGTCAAGACCATCTGACGGCATCGCGATCACACGGCGAGCGCGCCGCAAAACAAGGCTCCGCGGCGCGCGAACGGCACGCGCCGTGCTCGACCGTCGCGCAGGGAGGGCGACAGCATGGGACTCGCTCACGATCTTTCGAAGACCATCGGGAAGGCCATCGAGCCCATCCGTGCCGGCGTCGACAAGCTCGCCTCACGACGCCTCGCCGGTGACGCCGCCTCGCGCGCCACCCTGCGCACCCTCGACGTCTCGAGCACAGCCTTCGACGACGGCGACACGCTCCCGCTCGCGTTCACCTCCGACGGCGCCAGCATCCCGCCCCCGATCGCATGGGACAACGTGCCGGACGACGCACGCTCTCTCGCCCTCGTCGTCGAGGACCCCGACGCCCCCTACCCCCGACCCTTCGTCCACTGGCTCGTCTACAGCCTACCCGTCGCCGTGAGCTCCATGGCCGCCGCTCCCGCCGGCGCGCGACAGGGCAAGAACAGCAAGCTCGCGACCGGCTACACCGGCGCCGCTCCCCCACCCGGCCACGGCGTGCACCGCTATCATTTCCAGCTCTTCGCCCTCGACTCGATCCTCGAGCTCCCCGCGGGCGCCGGTCGCACCGCCGTCATCGACGCCATGCGCGGCCACGTGCTCGCCTGGGGCGAGATCGTCGCCACCTACCAGCGCTCCTGAGCCTCGAGCGGCCTCGAGCGGCGCCGCTATCCACTCGCGCCCGCCCCCCGTACCATCCACCTCTGGGGAGACTCCACGCGATGGGCGACGCTTGGGAATGGGACATGGCTGACGGCTCGACGATCCTCGCGCGCCTCGAGCTGCCCGCGCGCATCGAGTCCGTATGGCTCGGCCAGCGCCTCGTCTCCCGCTCCGCCGCGGGCGGCAAGGGCGCCGATCACGTCGTCACCCTCCCCGCCCCCAAGGTCGAGCAGCCGAAGAGCGGCGACGCCTACCGCGCCGCTCCCCCGCCCGTCGAGGCCACCGTCACCTTCGATCCGATAGGTGCACACTGCACGCTTCGGCTCGACGGCGTCGCCATGCCGCCCACCCGCGAGCCCGAGGACCCGATCGCCGCCTCCTCTCGCTACGGCGAGGAGCGCGCGCCGAAGATCCTCGGCATGCAGCGCAAGCACGCCGTCATCGTCCTGCCCGTCGCGGCCGCGCTGCTCTGCGCGCTCGTCATCCCGCCCACCTTCCGCGGCATCATGAACCGCCGCGCGCGCGCGAGGATCGCCGACGCTCCCGCCGAGACGGCACGCACCGAGTCGCTCGAGGCGCCCGACCGCTCGCTCGTTGCGCACTTCCCCGCCGACTTCGAGCCGACCGTCGACGAGCAAGGGGCCTTCATCAGCCTCCACCGGCCGAAGAAGCTCGAGATGCTCGTCCTCATCTCCTCGGCCCGCACCGACGTCGACGACCCCCGCGACCTCGACCGCATCATGTCGAAGGACCTCGCCGCCTACGCCACCAGGACCGGCGCGAGCATGTCGACCACCATCACCGTCGACGGCGAGTGCCACGGCCTTCCGGGCGTCATCTCCACCTCCATGCTCTCGAAGCCCGAGAAGAGCGACGACATCGCCCTCAAGGTCGTCGCGTGCAGCGCGCTCCAGAACGGGCGCGGCTACTTCTTCGCGTACTTCGTCCCCGAGTTCCTCGCCGAGGTCGAGGAGCCCGAGCTCCAGCGCATCGTCAACGCGACCGACGTCTTCGACGTTCCGCCGCCCTCCAGCTTCGCCATCGCCGGCTCCGCCGACTTCGACGACGGGCCGACGCCGCGCGGGCGCGTCACGATCTCCGCACAGGGCAGCCTCGAGCGACAAGGAAGCTTTGGCTTCGGCGCCATTCCGCGCCCGACGTCGACCACGACCAACGGCACGACGCCTCGCCCCGCCTTCACCCTGCAGCCGCGCCCCGTCCGCCCGCCGCCCCCGCGCCCGACCACCACCACCGCGAGTCCGGCCCCCACGATCCGCTTCGGCGCCAACGGCTCCGTCGAGACCTCCGGCCCCCAGCACGTCAACGGCGTGAACAAGGCCGCCGACGCCGCCAACGAGCGCAAGATGCGCGAGTACCGCCAGCGCGTCCCCTGGTGAGTGAGCGAGTACTACCTCACAGATCGCGCGCGCAGCGCCCACCCAGCGAGCGGTACGTCCGCTTCACGGGGTAGCTCGTATACGTCTCGATCTCGACCTCGCTCTGGCTGTTCGAGATCCCGAGGCTGTTGTCCCACGCGCCGCCACGCACCGAGCGCGAGCCGCCCGCGTAGAGCACGTGCGGGAAATCCGGGATGGTGCTGGTGCTCGCATTCGGATCGAACCCGTCGAGCGCGGGATAGTCGACCTTCGCGCAGTCGGTGCACGGGCCGGGCGGGATCGGCCCCTCGTCCATCGTCCACTCGTACATGCCGCCCGCGAGATCGGCGTGACCCCACTTGCCGTTGCCCTTCGCGCGGCGACCCACCGGCGGAACGTGCGCGGCGTTGTCGCGCGGCGTGCGGAACGGGCCGCCCCACGTGTGCACGTAGTTCGCGGGGAACTTGTTCGCGCCGAGCGACGGGTCGTAGAGGCTCGCCGCGATGAAGGGCGAGCCGGCCTTCAGCACCGGCACCTGCGAGAGATCGTTCCGGCCGTCGATGTGGACGAGATCCTTCGCGTCGACGCTCCCCCACGCGAACACACGCTGCTCCGCGCCGCCCTGCGCCGCGAAGCTCCACTCGGCATCCGTCGGCAAGCGGCCGCCGTCCCAGATGCAGAACGCCATGAGCACGTGCCACGGGACGCAGTTGACGCCCTTCGAATCGAGCGCGCTCTTCGTGTTCGCCGCGAGCACCGCGGGGTTGTTGCCGTTGGCCTGCTTGATCTTCGACTCGAGGCCCGACGTCCACCACGTGAGCGTCCCGAAGTCGTCGATGTTGCTTCCCTCGACGCATTTTTCGGGGCCGAGCATCCCGTCGACCTCGGCGCGGCTCGTGGGGAGCACGGCGTTCCACTCGGTGCGCCACCCGCTGTTCGCCACCTTCGGATGCGCCCCCGCGCCGGCCTTCGGGGCCGCGCCGCGCAGGTTGCCGTTCGTCGCCTCCACGTACGCGCGGAAGCGGCCGGCCGTCACCTCGTAGGCGTCGAGCAGGAACGGGCTCACCTTCGCCGGGTACTGCGGATCGTTGAAGCGATTGAAGGTGCCGCCCGGCACCGCGATGGTCTGGCAGCAGTCGCTCGTGCCGCTGGCGGTCTCGTTGCCGGCGACGCCGCCGCAGGTGCTGCCCGCGCCGTCACCGCCGGTGCAGCTCTTCGTCGCGACGCACGCCTTCTGTCCGCCACCGACCGCGACACACTTGCCGCCCTTGGCCGCGCAGTCGCCGTCGGTCTTGCAGGTCGCCGCCGGCGGCAGCGGAGGCGCCACCTCGGGCAGCCCGGCGTCGGGCGTCTCCGTCGGCGGGTCGACGTCCGACGACGGGTCACCGCCGCACGCGAACATCACCGAGACGAAGGTAAGCGCACCGGCGGCAGCGAGTGCCGCAAGCGCACGACGACGAGCAAGCACAGAGACAGCTTAGCAAGACAGCGCGCGCCGACCACCTCCACGCACGAGGGTGGTTCGCCGCCGATCCATCGAATTGTCGCGCAAACTCAGCGCGTCGCGCGATCGATCGCGCTCTGCACGGCGGCCTGCACGGCGGCCTGCACGGCCGCGGTCGGAGGGGCGCGAAAGGCAACGTCGACGTCCTGCGGCTCGATGCGCTCGTTCGAGGCGGAGAACGTCTGGTAGCCGCCGTCGGGCGAGAACTCGCCGAGCGACCACGCGTCTTCGTTCTGCGTGAAGGCCTCGGCGAGCGTCGTCGTCACCGCGTCGCGGATGCGAATGCGCTCGGCCTCGCTCACGCGCATCCACTTCTTCACGCGCGGCTCGAGCTCGGTCTTGCCGTCGTCGATGACGTGCTCGAACGCGGCTCGCATGCGGACCCGGAACATCGCGCTCACGACGGTGCGCGCGCGGAGCCTCGCCTCGGCGAGATAGGTGTCGCGGTTCGGCAGCTCGCCGGTGAGCGTGCGCTTGTACATCCACGCGGAGGGGTCCACCCACGGCTGCGCCCCCGGGGCGAGGGCATCGGCGCGCGACGCCGAGCGCTCCCACTCCATGAGCGGCTCCCACGCGGCGTCGGTCTGGCAGTAGAGCTCGTGATCGAAGTGCGCCGTCGGGTGCACGAGCCCGTCGTGCACGTGCACCGTCGGGAAGAAGAGCTGGCTCGCATCGCGGCGCGGGAACTCGAACGCCATCGGATGCACCTTGCGCGGGCTCGGCTTCGGCGCCTTGAAGAGCCCGAGGAGCCCGCTGCGGCCGCTCCCCGGCGGCGACTTCAGCTTGAAGACGCAGAAGCCCCAGTCGCCGTAGGTCGGCAGCGCCTCCCACACCTCGGCGGGCAGACGGAAGCGCGCGTCGAGGCGTGAGAAGTCGCGGATCGACGGCACGAACGAAGCCTCGAAGTCGCCGACGTCGTGGACGACGAGCTTGGCCGCCGGCTGCGGCGCGAGCCGGAGGAGCTGAAACTCTCCGCTCTGCTCCTCGATGCGCGGGAAGAGCACCGACACGTCGTCGAAGAACGTGGGGCGCGACGACATGTCCACGAACCGCACCGCGTCCTCACGCGTGCCCGGCGGTACCGGGATGGGGAGGATCATCGCGACGTCGGCCGCGACCTCGAGCGACATCCCGTAGACGAGCAGCTGCCGGCCCGCGTCGAGCGGGCGCGCGAAGATGCGTGTAGACCACACCTTCTCGACGTGCCTGGAAAAGCAGCACATGGCAGAGCTCATCGAACGCCACTCGCGCCCACAGATCAACCCTGAGCGACCTGAGCGACCTTCGGGAACTCGTGTC
>Ga0335397_10009176_pt1 | contig 12383 bp, 10 predicted proteins | sample MAT04_FD_205740 | JGI IMG/M metagenome (GOLD analysis project Ga0335397, IMG submission 205740) | Freshwater microbial communities from Lake Fryxell liftoff mats and glacier meltwater in Antarctica - MAT-04 (spades assembly) (version 2) ...
TAACGGACGAGGCTAAGTGCAGGCGGGCAATTGGGAGCAATCAGCTTTCAACAAGGTATAAACATGAACGAAGGTACAAAATTTCAATTCAGTACTATCTGCCCGATTGCATTTAGCCTTTGTTGGCAACTGGGCGTTCTTCTGTCTGCGTGTCGTGGCAGGCAGGCTCTTTGGCAAGTTTAGGTTTATGCGGTTGGCATGTGCGATTTGCCAATGTGCATGACTGCAAAGGGTAGGCATATTGCTATTCTCGATGTTTAAAAATACCTTTAATCGGTTCAAGTATCCTGTCAAAGAAACGTATTTTTCCTGCTTGTATTTCAGCTTTTACTTCAATTGTTCCATCGATTTCAATATTGTTTCCTGTTTTAGATGTTTCATTTTCAGATACATAAAAATTGGATAAGTAATAACCGCCTTTTGCTGAAACATGAATATTTTTAGAAATTTCAGGAAGTACTGTAACTAGTTGATGACCATACATATTGGGAATATTGTCGAAAAATAGTATTACTTTTTGCCCTTTTTTTATTTTTCCTACCTGATTAACTGGTATTTTTATTTGAATAAGTATTGAATCACTTTGATCTGAAATAACTGCTGTAGTTTTTATTGTATAATCGTATTCGAAAAAATAAGTGCCAATCAAAACAGTTACAAAAACAAAGAAAATAACAGAAATACCGATTCTCATTAATCTTGGCGGTATTTGACCGATAATATTCCGGACTTTTTCGCTACGAAGTTCTATGTTCTCCTTTTCGGTTGCCATTTCAATTCCCAAGTTCTAATTGGTTTTTAACTAAATTATAATAAGCTCCTTTTAAAGCTGTAAGTTCCTGGTGTGTACCTTTTTCGACTAATTTGCCTTTTTCAAGCACAACGATCTGATCGGCATTTTTAACTGTACTTAGGCGGTGAGCTACTACAATAACCGTTTTCCCTTTATAGAACTCTTCGAGATTCTCAATTATTTGTCGTTCGTTATTGGCATCTAATGCGTTGGTTGCTTCATCGAGGAAAATAAAAGCGGGATTACGGTAAACAGCACGAGCAATCAAAATGCGCTGCCGTTGGCCTTGGCTTATGCCTTGCCCTTCCTGCCCTATAACGGTGTTGTATTTTAGCGGAAGCGAATCAACAAATTCGTGGATATTTGCTGTACGAGCAGCAAAAAGTAATTTTGATGCAACAATTTCTTCATTTGAAACGGCTATGTTTCGGGCGATAGATTCTGAAAATAAAAATCCGTCCTGCATAACCGACCCACATTGGTTGCGCCACCATTTTGTATTAAAGGTTTGCAGGTTATTGTCTCCAACCAAAATATCACCTTTAATTGGTACGTAATATTGCAATAGTAATTTTATTAAAGTGGTTTTCCCGCTTCCACTGGCACCAACTATGGCAGTTATTTTGCCTTCCGGAATTTGCAGAGTAATGCTGTCAAGTGCTTTTGGTGAATGTAGTCCTTCGTATTGAAAAGTGAGGTTGTTGATAAGAATGTGCTGATGTGCTAATGAGGTAATGTGCTGATTTTTTATTTCACGATTGATGTTTTCGTCTTCTTTGTGATGGATTTCGTTAATACGCTCCAGACTGATTCGTGTATCCTGATAATCATGGATAAATTGAATGGTTTGTTCGATAGGTGCATTTAATTGACCGATAATATATTGCACTGCCAGCATCATTCCAAGTGTAAGTTCACCATGTATAACGGAGGTGGCTGCTATGATGGTGATTAGAATGTTTTTGGTTTCGTTAATAAATACGTTGCCTGCCTCCTGATATTGTTCCAATTTGAGCGATGAAATATTTACTTTAAATAAATCAGCCTGCACATCTTCCCATTCCCAGCGTTTGCGTTGTTCGCAATTTTGCAGCTTTATTTCCTGCATACCATTTATTAACTGATATGTTTTACTCTGATTAATAGAGCGTTGTTCAAAGTATTTATAATCGAGTTGACGGCGTTTTTTCAGGAAAAGTAAAATCCATGAAGTATATAGAATACTTCCAATCAGGAATATAAAGAAGATTTTTATGCTGTATATCCAAAGTACAACACCAAAAATTATAAAATTGACTAAAGAAAACAGCACGCTCAATGATTGAGCGGTTAAAAACCGCTCCACCCTGCGGTGATCGTCAATACGTTGCAAGAGGTCGCCCATAAGTTTGGTATCGAAAAAACTCATTGGCAGATTCATAAGTTTTATAAAAAAATCGGAAACCAACGATAAGTTGATGCGTGTGCTTATGTGGAGTAATATCCAGCGCCGGATAAAATCAACGCTCATGCGGCTAAGCATAAGCACAAGTTGAGCTATTAGTACTAAATAAATAAAACCAATATTTTGATTTTTAATGCCAATGTCAACAATGGATTGAGTAAGGAATGGAAATATTAACTGAAACAAACTGCCTAATAATAAACCGAGTACCAGTTGACCAAAGAACCGTTTGTAACGCAGAAAATAGGTAAACAGGAATTTGAGGCTGTTGCGATCTTTGGTTTCGTTTTTTTGGTTATAGAAAGCCGCAGTTGGCTCTATTAATAATGCTACTCCTTTGTCTAAACTATTTGTTTTTGTGCTTAGCCAATTTTCCTTGAATTCTTCTTCGGTATATGTAATCAGGCCTATTCCCGGATCAGCAACATAAACTTTTGTGGTATTTTGAAAGAAATTCTTTTGCTTGATTTTATATACTACTACAAAATGTTCTTGCCGCCAGTGGACTATGCACGGCAAGGGTGCTTCGTTGGCAAGTTTATCAAATGTAAATCTACCTCCAAGTGTTTTAAACCCAATGTTTTCGGCTGTTTCGCTAATGCCCAATAGTGATACGCCTTCTTTCGAAATATTGCATAAATTCCTTAACGTGTCTAAACTAAAATCTTTCCCGTAATGTTTTGCAATCATACTGAGGCAGGTAGGGCCGCAGTCCATGGAATCGGGTTGAGAGAGAAATGGGAATTTTCCAGAAATACTATTTCTCATCTTTTTCCATATTTAATTCTCTTACTGTATTTTTTAACGGTTTACCCTTTTTAAAGAAATAATTAAACCTGATTAGAATGCATTTAGAATCCATTTTACCAGATGTATTCTCCAAATACTCATTATTCCACCTTTTTTCATTGTAGTTATCGGATAAGAAAAAGTTTAACAATGAAATACTTAATTCGCCTTTATCTTTTAAAATACTTTTACCCAAGGTGATTTCGTCTATTAAGGGGCTTTGTACATAATTACCATCATAGTCAAATTCTTTTCCTTGGATAGAAGCATCAATGTTCAGATATAAATCCAATGGAAGTGAAAATTCAGTTGAAATCCATGATTTATATGACCAGCCATTATATTGTTTGTCATTAAATTTATTGTAATAACATTCAAAATATAAACTTGGATGAACAAAGCCTAAAACGAGTGCCTGTGTATAAAAATATCCACCAAATTGTTTAGATTGTGTAATGTTACCGTACTTCTGAAAAATAATATTTTCATTTGATAATTTGGTTTCAATACCGATTAGATTAATTTTTTGCTTATAATTCAATGAAAATGATATAAAAGTACTTTTTTTCTTGTACGAGTAATTTATTTCAACATTTCTAAGTTTTTCTGGTTTTAAAAATGGGTTTCCAGTTGAGATTGTCATTGAATCACTTGAATAATATGTGTACGGTGAAAGCAGCTGATAGCGGGGGTAGTTTAAGTATTCTTTGTACAATATTTTAATTTTACTTGCCTTACTTAAGTTGTAAAGGGCTGAAAATGAAGGCATGTAATTCCATTGATTGAATTTAACCGAATCGAAGAAATTTATAAAAAAATTTTCGCCGCGGATGCCAATCTGCGCAGAAAATTTGTTTTTGTTATAGGTAATGGTACCGTAAAAAGCTGTTCTAAAGTCCTTATATTTAAAAAATAGGGAATCTGTGTTAATTACCTGATTACTCGTAATTGTCCTTTGGTACAAATTAATACCCGTTTCGGCATTCAATAGTTTGCTAATAGGATGTGAATAATCAAGTTTTGAATTGACAGAATTATTTTGGTTAATATCATAAATATTCCGTGTGGAAACAGATTGAACCGAGTTATCGGGATATAGGTATTCCGTATTTTGATATAAATCTTTATCACGCTCCATTAAATAAATATTGGTGTTGAATGTAAGTTTTTGGTCCTCGCCGCTAAATTTTCTCTTGAAGAAAAGTGTATAATTTTGAAACCGGTTTGTTCCATTATCGTCATTAAGAGCATTAGCCTTATATATCAGAGTGTCATTAATACTATATTGCGAGATAGCACTCAGATCGCTATTGTTTTTGTGTATTTCAAAATTTGCAGTCAAATTTATCAATGTTTTTTTATTTATCTGATAATCAATCCCATATTGAAAGATATTACCAATATGAACATTTTTATTGTTATCGCCAGATGTATCTGATATTCGATTTGAAGCTCCGTTAATATTGGTTAACCTTTCCGATTGAAATTCTGAATGTGTAGAGTGACTTGCATTTAGTTTATACATCCCGAAAATCCTGAATTTTGAAAATTCATAGTCTATCTGTATGTTCGATGTATTGTGTTTGTTTTGAGTAAAATATGTTAAGTTGGTTGATATTTTTAAGCCTTTTTTGCGTTCTTCTTTTAGAATCACATTGATTACACTTGAGACATCAGAATCATATTTAGCTGAGGGGTTATTGATAATCTCTATTTTTTCAATGTCAGTTGGTTCTATTGCATTAAAATTTCTATTGCTGTACGAGCCATCGATTAGCAAAAGCACTTTCGAGTTTCCCATTAGTTTAATGGATTGGTCAGCTTTACTAACTGTTACCCCAGGTGCTTTGGCAAGCAAATCAAGACCTGTAGCCGAATTTTTCAAGCTCAGAGAATCAGGAATAAACACAATTTTATCAACCATCGTTTTCACACCTGATTGTTCTCCTTTTATAACAACTTCCTGAAGTTGATATTCATCTGGTGCAATAGATATGTTTAAAAAAAAGGAACTTCCTTTTGCAAGAATTTCCTGATTGAACTTTTTAGTTTTATATCCAATACAACTTACAACTATTTTATACCATTTACAATCAACTATAGGAATAAAAATCCTGCCAGTACTATCCGAAATTACTCCATACATTAATTTCCCCGAAATGCTATCGATTAGTTGAACCGTGGCATATTCAATCCCTTTTTTACTGGTGGAATCTGATATTTTCCCATACACATCACTTTTTCTCACTTTCTGGGAAAAGCAAAAACTGCTGAAAAGTGTGAATACAGATAATAGTAACAAAATTCTCATTGTGGTACTTTGCTTCGTTTAAAAAGATTGTTTATCTCCTGTTCATTGCTAACATTTAGGCCACGGTATTGTGCTATAATATTATTTTTAGCATCAAAAATGTACATCTGAGGACGTAATACATCAAATTTGCCTTTAAAATCACGAAAATTATTATCTTTTACTATATTCGGGGAATTATAAAGAAAATCAGCTAATGCATTGTTTACATCGAGATAAAGCGGAAAGGAAAATTTTTTTTTATCCGAAAATGACTGAATTTTTTTGTAATATATCATATCTGAATAGTTGCACACAGCTACAATTTCAACATCAAAATCTTTTTCCCATGCCGCTTTGTTTTCTTCGAGAAATTTCAATTCGTACAGGCATGGTTTGCAATAAATCGAAAAGAAACAAATGCAAGTGAACCTATGGCTTAATGTTACCGATATAGTATCGCCATTCATGGATAAGAGTGGGAAAATAGCCTCAGGCTTTTTTTCAATTGTTTGGGCTACACCCGAAAATACACCAATATTGAGTAGAACGGATATTGCGAACCTAATTAATTTATATGACATAGGTTGTAACGTTTTAATTCAAATTCATAAGATGAGATTGGAGGACACAAAATATTAAAGATGCATTTATTGCATGGAGAGACTTTTGACCTTGTTAAAAACCAGCTATTGCCATTCTGGAATTCAGCATCAAGTATTTCTTGAATAGAGTTAGTGGAAATATTTCCCAGAGAATCCTGCAACATATTTGCATAAACATCTCCAATAGCATTAATAATCAATTTGCCAAAATATTTAGAGTTAATATTCATGTTTTTAAAAACCTCATTCTGAGTTGGTTTAAATGATAACACGTCATTTTTATTGAGAAATACATTCTCCTCAAAAAAATCGAGATTTGATCCATTGTAGGAAGGAATATAATTTATTTTTCTATTCTCAATTTGAAGATCGTTGTATTTTTCCGCTTCATCTATATTCTCAATGTAACAGTTGAACTCAATGTTTTTACCGGAAAGGTATCGATTAATAGTATTCATGTGGCTTTTATGGTTCTCATCTCTCAAATTGAATATAAATTTGGATTTTGGTAATTCCATTAATGCAATGAGTTTATTAAGGTCGTTCAAAACATCTAACGTATTAAAATTGAAGCATATTTGAGTTCTGTTAAAGAATTTATATAACATGGCAATCAAATCATCAAAATGCTTATACTCAAGAATATTGTATCCATTGAGATTTATTCTATGAACTGATTCTGACAAATATAAAGGATCAATAAAATTATTAATCAATTGATAATCTACACTGTAAGTTTCAGATTCAAGAAGTAAGTTTGAATTTCCTTTTCTATTTTGTTTTAAATCTTCGTATGAATATTTAGCATTTAGTACGATTGTCAATTCTCTAAGATTTAGAAATGAATTATATGAATTATCTTTTGACACTTTCTTTTGTCCATATTCATTTTGAATGCTAATTACTGGAGCAAATTGAATTGGTGCTACTTTGTCATAAGAGACAATTATCCCAATTTTCTTCTGTTCAACCTCATCAATAAATGATTTTACCCAATCTAAATGCAACAAATTTTCCTCGATTTTAATTATATTGTAATTATTTTCTCTTCTTGAAAATGTTTTGATGATTTTATTATCAGAAGTTATTATTTTTTCTCCATTAAGTGAATTGTAATATAATACGTGCTTATCTCTGATTTCAGTAAAAACATATGGAGCTAGGATTATCTGTTTCATTTTTAAAGTTTTTAAGAAATGGATGTTTCAAGAATTATTTTGCTAAAAACCTCTGGATGATCCTCAAAATAGGTAATAATATTACTTAAATAAGTTGAAAAATCCAAACTATCCATATACCCATAACAAGTTATCGAATCATCATTTAGGTTCAATTGAAACATACATTGAGTGCAGTTGGTGATTCGAAAGCAATTCTTGCACATATTTTCCATTCTTTCCAAATAACCTGAATAAATTTTTGCCAGATTATTGAAATCAATATTAACGCCATCTTTTGTTACTGTTCCGAAAGAATATTTGTGAGATACATTTTCACATGGCAATAATTTACCGTTTGCTGTAACAAATATTTTTCGTGAGAATGGCAGACATGTGCCTGATGGTTTGATCGACCGTTTACGATTAAAATACAAATCACTATAATTGACGAAAACTAAATTTGTCTGATTAAATATGAAATACATTGCTTCTTTAAAATCAGGAATCTCTTTTAAGTTTTCTTTGTGTAATAAGTTATAGTAATCTTCTGATTGCTTTAAATCTACATCTTTATTTTTATAAAGATGTTGTAATTCGGCCTTTTTTTCAGATATTAATCCATCAGAAGATATTTCTGCTATCATAGGAGACTTCCCAAATTGCTCTTGAATGAAAGTGCTTATTTCTTCAACAGAATTTCTGTTGTGCAAAACACTGTTAAAGTTCAGATATTCTGCAAAATACTTAGGAAAATTATTTTTGATTGATGTTAGGTTAGAAACGACTTTGTTAAACGAACTTGTACCATCCTTGAACACCCTGTATGAATTGTTATGATGATTTCCATCTAAGCTAATTAATAATCGGAATTTGAACTGAATCAGAAAATCAATATATCTATTTATTAGAGTTGCATTTGTAGTCATTGAAAAATTAAAATGAATACTCTTGGTTTCAATGCTCTTTGCGAACATTGTTATATCTCTAATAAATTTAAAATTCATAAGAGGTTCACCGCCATAAAAACTAATATTTATCTCATTTATTACAGATGTTGAATAATTTGATCTACAATAGTCGTAGATATATTTAACTACTTGTATGCCAGCTTCAATATCTAACTCATTATTCTTTCTTTGGTCATGACCACTGTAAAAATCACCGTATGTACAATATTTGCATTCTAAGTTGCATTTTTCAGTTACTTCGAAAGCAATTTGTGGGAAATTTGACAAATAGAATTTTGCGACCTCACTTTCTATCTCTTTCTTTATTGGTGTCTGTATAGCATTCAAATCATTGTTTGAGATAAGAATATCTTTAAAATATTGTAACTTATTCTCACTAATATGTAAATCATTTTGCTTTAGAAGAGAACAATTTAATTGATGAAGATGCATTTTTTGTTGTTGTGCAAAGGCCACGATGTTATATATGTCATCATCTATATTATGTATAAGCTTTTCATTGCAACAATACAAATATTTATTTCCATTCTGGCTTCGAGTTAGAATTATATTTTCCATAAAATTAAGTTACTAATAATAGGAGCAAAAACATATCGCTATAACACCAGCCTTTGGTAATATTCAGCAGTAAATTTTTACCCCTACTATTAAGCTTAAGTAAGATTTAATTATAGATTCAGTTTTCGCATTGTGTTGAGGCAGCATTTTTATCTGTACAACGACAAGTGCTTGTGTTTAAACTTGAACGATTGCAGGCTCTATCAGGATTGCAAGTGTCGCAGCAGCAACTACAAGGGCAGCTACACCAACCAAAGATCCCGCCCCCGTCTTCACCTCCTCTTAAGGCAGTTAGTTCATCATTACTTAGTTTTTCTTTTTCATTAAAGTCAGATAATTTTAGATTTAGCTTTTTCATGACTGTAATTTATTTATATTGATGGGCTGCATTTATAGTGGCGTCACCCTCATCACTTGTTTAGCATTATGGCCATTAATACTAAAAACGATTGCTAAGGTAAGATGCAAAATCAGTGTTTCGACAAAGTGGTCATCTTAATTCCCAAGTGGTCGTTTTTAGCTCACAAATGGTAATTCGAAGTTATTTTTTTGTTTCTTGCTTACTGAAAAACTGTTTGATGTTGTGCCATCTTCTTCGTGAAACGATAAGACATTGACCAGTATTTAATTGAATTTCATGTTTTTTTGAGCAAATGATTTCTATAAACTTCATATTTACTAATCTTTTCGGGCAGATACGCAAGAAGCCTATTCCTTCAAAATCTAATTCAAGTTTCTTAATAGTATCAGTGTAATGATATGGTTGCTCTCCATTAGTATGAAAAATGAATACTAAGTGCCCGTCGCATTCAAAATATTTAACAGTCTCAATATCAACCTGAATTGTTCTGGATTTTTCCACAATTATTATTTTCTTGTCTTTTTGTTTGCTATAATCTATTGTCATATATGTAAAGTTTTCTTGTGTGTAAGCCAAGAGCAAATGTGTTGCAAATTTTAGTGTCGGCAGGTGTGTCAGCAAAATTTGCAACTCATTTGCTGTGGGTAGGGGTTCTGTTTTTTCTACGCCTTGTTGCCAACGGTTGACGCTATGGCAAGTGCGGGAATAAATTGTTGCTCAACTGTCAGCCAGCACAAATGCATGTAAAGATTTCAAATGTTTCAACGAACACGCAAACCCCGCATTTGCTATAGCGTTTGTTACCAACTGGCTTTTTTTCGATCATTTAATTTCGAAATTAATACCGTTACCCTCGATAATTTGTCTATATTTTCTGTTGTCAATATCTTTAATGTCAATAGTAATTTTGTATTTTATATCTTCATGTTTTAAAATTTCTCTTTTTGAAACAATTTTAAAATTAAAGGTTGAATTATTATTAATTATTTTATTCAGAGAGGAACAAATGATTTTTGAGTCATATAAATCTTTTATTCCATAAACTATTCCTGAATTTCCAGTATTAATAATCACGATTTCAATTGTTGGGCTACTTTTACTTGATTCAAAGTATCCTCCGAACGAATCTGAATATTCAAATAATGGTTTTTTGTCAGCAACTCTATTCCTTAATGAAAATTTGAATGCTCCATATGATAATAATAGTGCAATACTCGATATGATAAGACTAATTGTTGATACATATTCACTATTCATCGCCAATACCTCCTAAACTCATCAAAATATTTTGTTTTTATTGTTATTTCATCTGGATTATGTCTTTTTGAATAAAGTTCAATCTCAGCATCCAATTTGTAGAAATAATTCGTCATCATTATTGAATCGGGTATATGATATTCGAAATTTTCTTTACGCAGTAAATTTATTGAAGGTTCATTAGATTCATCAACTTGAGCTGTCAGTAAACTCAAATATGAATATCTAGAAACATATTCTTTTACCAAACTTAATGCTTCAACAGCATAGCCATTGTTTCTATAATTCTTTGCAATAATATACTCTATAGCCATGCTACCATCTCGAATAGTTGATTTACTGTACAAACGGAAATAGCCGATACATCTATTTGCTTTTAATAAAATTATTTTGAACCAAATATTTAAATTGCTATTAAAATATATTGTTTTCATATTGTCTATACCCTGCCAATTCGTTTTGTAAAAATCGCAAATGGCATCAATCGGAAATTCGCTAAATCTCTGCATACAAATTCTTTTCGATGCTATATGAAGAGGGACATGCTTTCTATCTAATCCATTTTTAGAAATATTCACTAGTGGAATATCCTTTAAAATACGAATTTGCTTCATTTGATTTACACTAAAAAGCTCCATAAATAATTGAGATAATAAGAGGTCATAAAATAAACGTGATGGTATATATAAATGAAAATTTTCAATTGCATTGTAAATTACAGAATTATCTATTTCTATTACCCATGGTTTAAATATAAAATATCCATCATATTCATTATCTGATATTCCAAACAGTTCGAATCTCATCCATATCTCACTATTATATTTACTTATAAATGCACTAAGAATAGGATTATCAATATTAAAAAATGAAACTGGTAAATAAGTAAAACAAGCAAAATAGTTCTCACCAGTATTATCCTCTTTCTCAATATTACAACCTGTGTTAGGTTTTTGAAAGTAAAAAAAATCCCTATACATTTTTTCAGTCAGAATTACTTTTTTCATAATTGGCACTTTTTTATTTTTAAGCTAGTTGGTAACGGCCGCAGCTAGCCATAGTGCGGGAATAGATTGCTGTTCAACTGTCTGCAAGTACAAATGTTTATAAAGATTTCCAATGTTTCAACCACCACCAAACCCCGCATTATGGCTAGGTGCTGTTAACCACAGTGTTTTTCTCTTTTTACTTAATTACCATTTCGAAATTATAAATTTGTCACTGGCTAAAATTCTATTGTTCTCGGAGAGTTTATAAAAATATATTCCTGTTGGTAAGTTGTCCCGTCTTAATGTAATTGTCTTTCCTGTGATGGATGTTAATTGTCTGACAACTTGCCCAAACGAATTGTAAAGTATCAGTGTTGCGTTATTTAAATAATAATCAGTTTGTAAAACTGCAAGCTGTGAAAATGGATTTGGGGTAACAGTATGATTTACTAGCTTTTTAACATCCTTAATATCAGTTACAAGTGTGCAGAAACAATGATCACAATCGGGGTTATTGAGAAAATAAATTATTTCATTTTGTTTAAAGCACTCAAACCTGAAGTTATCACCATTAGTTGCCATGGCATTAATTAAAGGATTGAAGAGGCCTTTCCACAATATGCTTCCAATTCCTTCAACGACTAAATCGTCTGTTGAATTAAACCCGACTGGAGCAAAAGTATATTGTTTCCGATACTCTCCATTGAATAAGAGCACCGAATCAATCTTAGTTACTTTTCTTGCGAATTCATCCGTATTATTAAAAACTAGAGAATAATGATAATTTATAGTATCACCTACAACTAGGTTGAAGTCGTATAAAACTTCTTCTGGGAAGTTCCCTATAAGGGTATAAATTCTTTTATCTTCCTCCCTGATAGCAGCAAAATAATTAGAATTAGGATTTGTTAAGGTTGAATCAGCCAATGAATAAACTTTGGTATAGACTTTCCCGTTAATTGTTGTATCTCCGTTTAAACCATAACGAGTATCGTAACAAATAGATCCATTAAAAATGTTACTTCCATCATCTCCCCAAAAAGCATTTGATACGGGAAACGGGTGGTAAACATTGGATTGGCCATAACCTACTGTCAACGTTAGAAGGAAGGCTGTCAGAATCATTAAATTTTTCATAGGTTTCGTTTTTTTAACATTGTGGTTAACGG
>Ga0335397_10009177_pt1 | contig 12383 bp, 14 predicted proteins | sample MAT04_FD_205740 | JGI IMG/M metagenome (GOLD analysis project Ga0335397, IMG submission 205740) | Freshwater microbial communities from Lake Fryxell liftoff mats and glacier meltwater in Antarctica - MAT-04 (spades assembly) (version 2) ...
CCCTGCTGTTGAACTCCCTTCGTGCCGCCCTTCTATCAATTCAAACGTTTACCTCCAGGCCAATCCATGAATTTCTCACGTCCAACCCAATTAAATCAACACGCCGGTGAGGCCCCGGAAAAGGGGTTCGTGCAATTGAAAGGCCCGGAGGGCCGACACACACCGAAGATACTCAATCGGAGGGCTGACGCCCTGCCGCTCGCAAGTGTGGTGACTCACAGTGGTTTCGCCTCCGGTGTCTTCGGCCACAGGTTCCCGGCATCCACTTCCGATGGGCCGAGTTCCTGATCAAAGGCATCGATGTCCTTCTGAATTGATTCCCATTCGGTTGCGGTCGATGACGATGAACCATCACTGTTCGTTGTTTCTTGCCTGACCGATACTGCTTTGGAGTCCGCCACAGGATCTCCTTCGCCAAACATCGATCTGCTGATGCTGTAGATTCCGGCGATGGCAATGGAACCGACGACGATCAACGCCGCGTTTCGAACGGGTCGCGACAAGTTCGGCCACACCTCTCTCCGACGTAGCGGCACGCTGCATTCATCCGGCAACTCCACAATTGTCGGTTGCTGAATATGAGCGAGACACTTCTGCAGCAGCGTGGCCAAGTGGTCGGCAGTCGGAATTCGATCATCAAGCGATTTCGTCGGCAGCCGCTGAATGATGTATTCCAGCCACTCCGGGATGTTTGCATTCACTTCTCGGATCGGACGAGGCTCGGTATCTGTAATTCTCCGGAGAATTCCATAACTCGTTTCCGCTCGAAACGGCGGACGACCGGTACACATCGCGTACATTACGCTGCCGGGGCTAAACAGATCACTGCGGCCATCCACCTTGTCGCCGCGAGTCCCGACGCCACCTGTTGCCCGATCCGCAGGATTTCTTCTGTCTGCAACGGCCCCTGGCGATCCAGTCGCCGCTGCAGTGATTCACCACGAATGTAGGGCATGACCAGAAACGGCAGCGGCCCGTCGTTCAACACGCCGTGAATCACGATAACGTTCGGATGCAGCACTGTTGCAGCGGCTTTGGCTTCGCGGGCGAAACGTCGGCGAGCCGCACCGCTCGATGCGAGTCGCGGCGCCAGCACTTTGATGGCAACGGTCCGATCGAGCGGTCCGTCGAAGGCTTTCAGCACGACTCCCATTCCCCCCGATCCAATCACGCCCGACACTTCATAGCCACCGATTCGTCCCAACATCTCCGGATCATCGGTGGGATTCAGCATGCCCAGTACCTGCTGAGCTACATCCTGAGCATCGGCATCCTGCAAACCTCGCATCCGTTCAACGTTGTAGACAACTGGGCGATAGATCCGCGCAAACTGCTCCCACGCACTCTGATCGCTTGGATCGGCGACTCGAATGAGCAAGCTGTCTCGCGTATCTGGAACGTCCTCCAATTTCAGTCCTCCGGCCTTAGAACACAGGTCGAGGACTATTCTGACAGGTGAAACCAGAATTTTCCGGTGTCGGCAGACAAATACTCCCCAGCTCGCCGGGAACGGGCGAGCCGCGAGACGTCAGTCTCCGGATTTTGTGATTCTGTTGTTCGGAAAATCTTCTCAGCAATACAATTTCCAACTTTTTGCGGTACAGGATACGCACTCTTCAATGCAATACTGATCTCAATTCTGTGCCAATCCTGTAAGCACAAATACAAAAGTTTCTTCGTTTGACGGCTAGCTGAAGGCGTCGGGTTTCGAGTAATTTGCCTACGCCTACGGCTCGCCGTTAAACGAATTATGCTTGGTTTTAACTAAACGTGGCGATGTCCAACCAGGGAGATTATTGTGGCAAGACAACCAAACTATGACCCATCCCGCCGCAGCGTTCTGCGATCGATGATCGGCGGCTCGATGCTTTTTCCGGGATTGATGTCGCAGTTGCTTGCAGAAGAAGCGACCGCGAGTCCCGATGATCCACTTGCTCCGAAATCAACGCATTTCCCGGCCAAAGCGAAACGCATCATTCTGCTGCACATGAGCGGCGGTGTTTCGCATGTCGATTCATGGGATCCGAAGCCACAATTGTTCGCGGATGCTGGCAAAACAATCCCCGTTAATGAGTTTCAGGGCCGGAAAGGGGACTTCAATATGTACCTCAAGCGGCCGCAGTGGGAGTTCAAACCACACGGTCAATGCGGGACAGAAGTCAGCTCTTTGTTTCCGCATATGGCGGAATGCGTCGATGATCTGTGCGTCATTCGCTCAATGAAGTCCGATCACACGAATCATTATGAAGCGACTCTGGGAATTCACACCGGATCGTTCACGTTCGCGAGGCCCAGTATCGGTTCGTGGCTCAGCTACGGACTGGGGACGCTCAACCGCAACCTGCCGTCGTTTATTGTGATTGCTCCTCATTCGCCGTACGCTGGCGGACAGGTCTGGGGCAGCGATTTCCTCCCCGGTGCCCATCAGGGAACGTTGGTGGTCCCCGGGCCTGAACCGGTTGCCAATATCCAGCGACGATCACCCGCAAGTCGACTGCAGGAAATGGAACTGGCCGCGATGGCGAAGATGAACAAACGGCATTTGGAAGTGAGACCCAATGATCCGCTGCTGACAGCACGCATCAAATCGTTCGAGACTGCGTTCGGAATGCAGACCGAAATGCCGGACGTGTTTGACCTGTCCAAAGAAGACGATGCGACGCTGGAGATGTACGGCCTGCCACGTGGCAGCACGAACGGATTTGCGTGGCAGTGCCTTGTGGCTCGACGATTGGCGGAACATGGTGTGCGTTGTGTGGAACTCATTGACGTCGGGTCCTCTTCCAACTGGGACGCACACGGCGACATGCTGACGCATGCTCCGCTGGCAAAAAACGTCGATCAACCCATTGCCGCGCTTTTAAAGGATCTGAAACAGCGTGGAATGCTGGACGAAACTCTGGTTGTCTGGACTACAGAATTCGGACGCACCCCATTCAACGCAGCGGCCAATGCCGCCGGTCGGGAACATCATCATTGGGTCTTTTCCTCGTGGATGGCTGGTGGCGGGGTAAAACCAGGCATTACTTATGGAGAATCTGACAGCTACGGCATCGATGTCGCAAAGGATGTCGTGCATATTCACGATTTTCATGCCACGATTCTGCATCTGATGGGTCTCGATCATGAACGTCTGACATACCGACATACTGGCCGAGATTACCGCCTGACTGATGTCGCCGGACGCGTCGTGCATGAAATCCTAAGCTGATCCGGTGAGCGGCTTGCGTCATCCTGCCGGTACATGGCGTCCTGTCGAAAGGAAACGCAGAAATTGACTTATTCGGTTGCCCCCATTCGGCTGACAAAAATTCACGATGACATCTACTGGATTGCCGCCCGCTGGCAGGACATCTTTTCGCGATCATGTAAAATCGCCATTATCCGCAGAATGGCCACCGGATGCATTGCCAGATACAGGTGCCATGAACTGATTTCGATCTTGCGACTTGCAAGTGCGACCGACTCTTCGATTGTAAGAATCTGTTGAATGCCGGCGTTCAATTGCGTGTACCTGATGACCTGACGGTTTTCGTCGGAGTCTTCCGCACTGCCCGGAATAACTGCAAGAGCCATGAATGTGACAATTTTCCACATGCGGTTGTGCTCCAACATTTCTAAAGGGGCGAGACGACGAATGATTCCTGCCTTTTGAAACTGACTCGAAGGTTTGAACAGATTGACTGGTCCGTCTGAATCAATAGATTGCTTTTTCTGCATCTCCTGTTCTGTCCCGTCTCACAAAAAAAAGGCTCTGCGGCTTTTGAATCTTCGATTGGACTGTATCATCCGGCCAACTCCTGACCGGACGTCGATGTGTACCGAAGATCGTCGTTCGGTATCAGGGCGGCAACAATGCGGGTCATACCGTCAAATTCGGCGGAACGACTTACAAGCTCAGCCTGCTGCCAACCGGAATTCTGCACAGTCGGGCGTTCTTATGCCATTCGAGTCGGCGATCTGGTCAATCGCGATGCGTTTGCAGCGAAGGTTCGCGAAATTGCCCCGTTCAATCAGATCATTCTGAACGCTCTCAATCCGGATGGGGAGCAAATGAATGTCGATGCGATTACCGCCGACTATACAGCTGCTGCCGACAGAATTCGTTCGATGGTCGCGGATTCGACAACCTATCTTCTGGATGCCCTTGAAAACGGCAAGGCGCTGCTGTTTGAAGATGCTCAGGGCAGCTTGTTGGATGTCGATCATGGCACATTGCCATACGTCACCACTTCGAACAGTTCCGGCTGCGGTATGCACAGCGGCAGCGGTGGGCCGTCTCGCGAAATCCAGAAGATGATCGGCGTTGCCAAAGCGTACACGACGCGAGTTGGTGGCGGTCCGTTTCCATCGGAACTCGACAATGAAATCGGCCAACGCATTCGAATTGCCGGTAACGAATTCGGAACAGTCACCGGACGCGCTCGCCGCTGCGGCTGGCTCGCCGCCGTTGCAACGCGCTACAGCGCACGGATCAGTGGAGTCAATTCGATCGTGATCGCGCTGCTTGAAGTACTCAGTGGTTTCGATGAATTGTTCATCTGCGAGGCGTACAACATCAATGGTTGTATCACACGAGATTTTCCGAGCCGATGTGAAGATCTTGCGGCGGCAAAACCCGTACTGCGACGAGTTCCCGGCTGGAAAGAAGACATCACGAAATTCGCCGATCTGCCCGTCAGCGCGCAGCAATACGTCAATGACGTAAAGCAGCTTGTCGGAAAGCCAATCGAAATGGTCTCCGTCGGTCCCGATCGCCGGTTGTTGATTTAATCGTAACCCGATGGGTCAGCGAGGGATGTGTGACGAAGAACCCAGGCGATTTCACCCTGACTCACGTACACCGCTGAATAATTGTCGCCTTCCTTCACATATTCCTTCCTTTTCGACGGCTTCGTGCCAAGTACCGAAACCCACTGCCCCTGCATCACTTCCGTCACGCCTATGTTAAACGTTTTTGTGATACGAACTTTCTGCTGACTGCCTACGTCTTCACTGCGACCCGGCTCATCGGACTGCGAGCCCACCAGAAACTCACCCGCAGGAATCAGCTTTATTTTCATGCCAAGGCTTTTGGATCGTCAGATCCTTGTCTGCCACTTTGTGTCACCGGCTTCGTGGAGGCATCTGGTTTCATCGTGGGCTTGACGATGGCAACTTTCAGCGTGATCTGCAGATACACAATAACCGTTCGGATATTGGTCAACGTTTGTTCATTTTTCGCCATTTATTCCTTTTGATGTCGAACCACACTTCCCGTGTTGTGCTGCTGCAGATAGCATCGACAGGCTTCTGCAATCAGTATTTTTGCTGGAAAAAAATCTCAAAATGGGTCAGCAGATGTTCCGTGGTGCCTGTGACCGACGGCGATTCTTACAGCTCGCAGGAGCATCTGTAGCACTTGGACGTTTGCGGAGGATGCCTTACGCGACGGTCCTGGCAGAGGATCCTCCAGTCCAAAAGCCTCGGATCGCCGCCATCGTGACGGAGTATCGTCCGATTTCGCACGCGGACCTGATTGTCGGGCGATTCCTGCAGGGACATAGCCTGGCAACCTCCGAAACATACCCGGCCAGAACTCAGATTGTGTCCATGTATCTGGATCAATTCCCTCCAAATGATCTAATCCGCGCGATGGCAGAAGCCTGCGGAGTAAAGTTGACCCCCACGATCCATGAAGCTCTGACACTCGGGACGGATCGCCTTGAGGTGGATGGCGTTTTGATAATCGGTGAGCATGGTGCATACCCGCTGAACACGAAAGGTCAGCACATGTATCCGCAGCGAAAATTCTACGAGGAAGTGGTTGAGACATTTGAAGCGACGAAGTCAGTTGCTCCGGTGTTCAACGACAAGCACCTTGGTTTCGCATGGGACGACGCGAAGTGGATGTACGATAAGTCACGACAGTTGAACTTCCCCCTCATGGCTGGTTCGTCATTGCCGACAACATGGCGAAAGCCCGAACTGGAACTGTCGTTAGGATGTGAGCTGGAGGAATGTCTGGCGATCGGATACGGAGGTACTGAGACTTACGCATTTCATGCCCTGGAAACCCTGCAATGTATGACGGAGCGCCGCAAAGGCGGTGAAACTGGCGTCAGCGCCGTCACGTGCCTGAATGCAGCTAACTTATGGAAGGCAGCCAATCAGGGCCGCTGGTCACGAGCATTGCTTGATGCAGTGACCACATGCGTCGAAAAGAAGAAGCCTGGGACTCCCGAGGAGCATTGCGAAAATCCGGAGTTGTTTCTGATAGAATACACAGACGGCCTCAAGAGTTCAGTGATTATGTCGAACGGGTATAGTCAGGCGTTTGGCTTTGCTGGTCGATTCAAAGACAACCCTGATCCTGTCGCGTCGCACTTCTGGCTGCAGGAGCCGTCATTTGGACATTTTGCCTGGCTGACTCACAACGTCGAATCGATGTTCCTGACCGGAAAAGAGACGTATCCACCAGAACGAACGCTGTTGACCACCGGAATCCTCGATGCAGTCATGACGTCGCGGGTGGAAAATTATCGTCGAATTGAAACACCGTGGTTGTCCAACATCAAGTATGCAGTCAATGGCGAAACAGGACGCCGGGCTTTCTTATGTGAGAACAAATGACTGACGCGACGCGAAACCATGCTATCGACTCCGACAAAGGGTCTTCAGATCCAGAGGAAACCCAGGAGTGGCTCGATGCACTCGACGATATCCTCCGACGTTCGGGTGGTGATCGCGTGCGAACATTGCTGGATGTATTGCAGACGCATGCCGTCTCTCGCGGAGTTGATCCACCTGCTTCACTGAATACGCCCTACGTCAATTCGATTTCACGGGAGAAGCAACCGCCGTATCCCGGTAGCCACGAACTCGAGCGACAGCTGCGGAATATTCTGCGCTGGAACGCTATCATCATGGTGGTTCGCGCTAACCTGAGGGATCCCACGATCGGTGGTCACATTGCAACTTATGCTTCGACAGCCACTCTGTTCGAAGTGGCTTTTAATCACTTTTTGCGAGGACGAACAGATACGTTCCTGGGCGACCAGGTATTTTTTCAGCCTCATGCAGCTCCCGGTGTTTATGCTCGCGCTTTTCTTGAGGGACGACTGTCTGAGACACAGTTGATCAACTATCGGCGAGAGTTGTCACCGGGCGGCGGACTGTCGTCGTACCCGCACCCATGGTTGATGCCTGACTTCTGGCAGTATCCTTCGGCATCAATGGGACTCAGTCCCATCATGGCAATCTATCAGGCGCGGTTTAATCGGTATCTGGAAGATCGAGGTCTGATATCCCATTCCGACGCGCGAGTCTGGGCATTTATTGGAGATGGCGAGACTGACGAACCGGAGTCTCTGGGCGCGATTTCTCTTGCCGCCCGTGAGAAACTCGACAATCTGATTTTCGTCGTGAATTGCAACCTGCAGCGTCTGGATGGCCCCGTCCGTGGCAACGGCAAGATTATTCAGGAGCTCGAGACATTTTTTCGCGGTGCCGGGTGGAACGTCATTAAAGTGATTTGGGGGAGTGACTGGGATCCCCTGCTTGCGCAGGATCACGAGGGGCTGCTCGCGCGGCGCATGGGCGAGCTGGTCGATGGCCAGTATCAAAAATACAGCGTTTCATCAGGAGCCTGGCAACGTGAGCATTTCTTTGGAACCGATCCGCGCCTGATGGAAATGTCACAGTTGCTGACTGACGAGCAGATACGCGGCATTCGGCGGGGTGGACACGACCCGGACAAGGTCTACGCCGCTTACAATGCCGCCGTAAATCATTCCGGAGCACCTTCGATCGTGCTGGCTAAGACGATCAAAGGCTACGGTATGGGCGAGATAGGTGAAGGACGGATGACTTCCCATCAATTGAAGAAACTGGATGTGCAGACATTGCGGCAGATTCGTACACGATTTGGAATTCCGATTTCCGACGAGGACGTTGCGCAACTGCCGTTTTATCGGCCTCCAGAAGACAGTCCGGTAATGCGGTATCTGTTCGATCGTCGCCAGGCACTGGGTGGCTTTGTGCCGCAGCGAATCGTGCAGCCAGCTACGGTGCAGGTTCCGGCGGCAGACCTGATGGACGAATTCCTGGCCGACAGCGAAGGACAAGCGGCTTCGACAACTAAGGTGTTTGTGCGAATTCTGACCAAACTGTTGCGAGACAGAAATTCTGGAGCAAAAATCGTCCCGATTGTGGCAGACGAAGCGAGGACGTTCGGGATGGAATCGCTGTTCCGGCCGCACGGCATCTACTCACATATCGGCCAACTGTACGAGCCAGTTGATGCCGAAAACCTGGCTTGTTATCGAGAAGCGCGTGACGGACAACTGATTGAGGAGGGGATCACCGAAGCCGGCGCAATGTCGACGTTTATCGCAGCCGGGACATCCTACGCGACGCACGGCGTGCCGGTTCTGCCGTTCTTTATTTTCTATTCCATGTTTGGTTTTCAACGCGTGGGTGACCTGATTTATGCGGCCGGTGATGCACGAGCCAGGGGATTTCTGATTGGTGCAACCTCGGGCCGGACGACCCTGAATGGTGAGGGATTACAGCACCAGGATGGCCACAGCCATGTGCTGGCACTGAGTTGCCCGCATGTGATTGCTTACGACGTCGCTTGCGGATATGAACTCGCCGTCATCATCCGGGAGGGAATACGACGTATCCTGGCGGAACAGCAGGACGTTATCTATTATCTGACCGTGCAGAATGAACAAGTTGAGACGTTACAAATGCCTGAAGGTGCCGAAGCCGGAATTCTGCGCGGCATGTATCGGTTGCGACGCTCATCACTGTCGCAGGACAAGCCTCGAGTCGTTTTGCTGGGGAGCGGCACGATTCTGTATGAAGCACTGCGAGCGAGTCAAATTCTGGAGTTGCAGTTCGGAATATCGGCAGATGTCTGGAGCGTAACAAGTTTCCAGCAGATGTACCGGGAAGCGACTGACACGGACCGCAGAAATCGGTTGCATCCCGAACAGCCTCCAGAAAAGCACTGGATCACGGAATGTCTGACCGAAACGGATGCCTCGTATGTGGTGGTATCGGACTTTCAGCGAGTTCTGCCTAACGTTGTCGCCAACTGGTTTCCGGTTCCCCCTGTCACTCTAGGAACAGATGGATTTGGCCGCAGTGAGTCCCGAGAGACATTGAGGCAGTACTTTGAAATCGATGCGGCAGCGATCGCGTATGCGGCACTCGCCGATCTTGGACGCCGAGGCGTTATACCATCAGAGAGAGTGATCGCATCGCAGCAGCAACTTAGAATCGATCCGGACCGCCCCAACGCCATGTTTACCTGATTCGCAACAGAAAATGCTGCGAACATTTTCTCAGTTCATGAGGATGATGCTGCGAAATGCACATGTCCTTCGTGCAACGGTGAACTGACAAAGGCAGATACCGCGAGACTATCACCCGGCGTCATTAGTGCCGCTTCCAAGCCAAAACGCACCATCCAGAGGCTGGGGTGAAGATTTCTGGGTCAAAGTTTCAGAACGCTGTGACGACCAGTTTCGAGGCACTGTGGACAATTCCTTTGGATCGCAACGCTTGCCTGTCTGACTTCTCCATTGTCGGTGCAATGGGCGACATTTCCGTTGCCAGCGTCGTTTCGATGGCTGGGTATTGTCACTGGGATTTTATGCTCAATCCTGATGTACTGCCTCCTCGGAAGAATTTGTGGGTGAAACTTGGGAAGGAGAGGTCTCGGAGGTTGTGATAAAGGGCTTGTTTTGTTGTTCGGTGTTTTTCGGAGCCCTACTTGCGGGCCTTGATTTTAGTGCTGCCCAGCGAGTACCGCAGGCGAGCCATTGGGATCGTCGCGTCGTCGCTTGCGTCCGCTCCGATGTAGTGAATTTTCACGTTCTTCCCCTTACGCTCGAGGATTCGAGCGGGTCGCCACACCTCGTCGGTGCTCAATTCGACGGGGGAAAAACCGCCCGTCTCATCCAGATACTCATTGGATACGGAACGATCGGGTTTGGAGTACCTCGTCGCCACCTTGCGGCGGTCCCAACCCAAAAACTGGACTCGGGTCTCTTCACTGTCCTGGCCTGGTTTGAGGGCACCTCGCCATTCGTCGTCATCAACCACCGTGACGCGATCGGCCGCAACTTCGCACAAGGGGCGATCGAAAAGATCCTCGCTGCCGCGAGCCAACACGGGCATATGCTCGTCCGCTTCCGTGTTCCGTTCTTCGTCGGTCATCATTTCGCGGAAACGATCGGGAACGTAGTCGATCGCTTCTCGGATCGTGACTTGACCGTCGTCGTTGCTGTCGCCAAAGCCCATGATCGCCTCGCAAAATCCAATATCGATCTGACTGCCAGCGGACTTCTTTTTCTTGCAGCCGCAGAACGCCACCAGATTACCGGGGACGGGAACCTCGTTCGAATTCGGCTTGGCCTGTGCCGTAAGTTGTGCAGCCAGGTTCTCGGAACAAAAATTGAAGTCGTTGACGTTCGATCCGGGACTGGAGTCACCGTTGAACGAGACACCGACAAAATTCTGATTTTACGCCGCACGCGCAATCGGGTGGTCAAGTTCTGAAGGTTGAAATGCGGGAAATGCTGCTAGCTCGTTCTGCGACGTTCATCATCTTAAGGCGACATGGTGATAATGGAACATGCGATGCCGGGCTGTCTATTGCTTCGCTAGTGCGTGTCCGGAAAAGGGTTTGGAGTGGAAAAAGTCTGAGGACAGATAAAAAAAGCTCCGCGAAGAGGAGGAGGTAAACCGTAAAGTTGATTGAAAACATCAGCAAAACGGAAAAACTTCGCTCACACTTCGAGGAGCCACGGATGCGAAAATTATACTCGACACAACTTTGTCTGGACAGTCCCCCGATCGATCAGGTCAAACTCAATTTTGGATGCCGCGACGCCATCATCCCTGTGCTGCGATCCCTGCAGCACGTGGATTCGAAGCCGGACGTCACAGAAACAATCATGCAGCTCATTCAGCGCGACATCAATGGGAAGTCGTCGGCGAAGCGAGGTCGCGAAGGCATGGACTACTGACACATTCTGGTACTGGCGGGTGTTCGTCTCGCGTGCAATTACGCGTACGATCAGGTTCATGACCTGCCCGAAAACCACGCCAGGCTGCGAGCCATCCCGTCTGTGGCCACCATCGCACGCATCCTGTCGCGAAGTGGAGCGTTGGATGGCCGCAAGCGAGTCCGTCGACAGGCTCCGCATCCTGGTTGGTTCTTGCCCGATGTGGCCACACTTCGCTCTGAGATGGACAGCTTCGATGCCATTGAAGACCTGGTCATTCGTGGTGGGATCGATGTCAATGTTCTGACCGGTATCAGCCTGCACGGCGGGTTGTGTACAGCTTGGCCTGACGCACAAATCACCGCGAAATTCACAGTCGATTGCTTGTTGAAAAATTGGCGTGAGGTGGGACTTCCCCGATACGTGAAGTTCGATAACGGTACTGTGTTTCAAGGGACTCATTGATGGCCCGACAGCCTTGGACGTGTCACCCAAATGTGCTTGTCGCTGAAAGTCACCCCGGTGTTTGCACGGCCGTTTTTCCGAGGCTTTCAAGCCGATATCGAAGCGTTCAACCGACGCTGGCAGGACGCTGTGTGGTCTCGTTTCACTTTCCAGGATCGTGAAACCCTGATGGCTCAATCGCTGCCGAGTTTGTCAATTACTTTTGATCAAATGAATATCGAACCAATCTGCAAATTCCTGAATATCAGGCGAGTAATCCTGCCATCCGTGGTCTGCTCCCGGACGCACAAACAATCGACACGGAACCTTGGCTGCGACCAATTTTGCAATCAGGTCTTCAGACTGTTGAATGGGGACAACAGAATCCTTATCACCATGAATGATCAGAGTTTGCGGATAATCTGCTGAGACATGATTCACAGGAGATATCTGTCGACCAATTTTAAGGATCTTCATTGGATCTGTGATCGGTGTAATCGTCCGGCCATCCTGAATCGTACGAAACTCGAACGCTGAATGAAACGTTGGCAATAAGCCTCGTTCCAATACGTTTTCGCTCGGTCGACCGTAATTCCAACAATCCGTTGGCAGGCACAGGCAGGCGACTGCCTGAACCTGAGACGAAACCCGATCAACTGCACGTGCATCGGGCAGAAGAATCGCCCGTTAATTTTGTGCGGGTTCGAACCTGGGCCCGATTTCGCTGACATAACGATCCAGCCGAGACACCATCGCCGCGTAACAGGTTCTGGTAGTATCTCGTCCGGAAATCGTTAAAGTGGAACCTCAACTGCTGCGATCGTGACGCGGGGCAATGCGCCTCGCTTTACCAGTCTCCTCAACACAGGGAATCACTCTCATGTTTCCGACAGCCACTTCCAGTTTTCGATTTGACTGGTTTCTCCGGAATGGTCTGGC
>Ga0335397_10009179_pt1 | contig 12381 bp, 12 predicted proteins | sample MAT04_FD_205740 | JGI IMG/M metagenome (GOLD analysis project Ga0335397, IMG submission 205740) | Freshwater microbial communities from Lake Fryxell liftoff mats and glacier meltwater in Antarctica - MAT-04 (spades assembly) (version 2) ...
TACGGTGCTGCCTAAACAGTTACAAAGTTTGTTTACCAACCTAGAAAATGATGAAAAATAAATGACTGGCTTTTGACAGCAGTGCAGCTGAGCTTGCTGGCCTGGTCCGGCGCCACTTTGGCGGCCGACAAGGTGCATGTCCTGGCCTTGCCTAACGGTGCATTGGCATCCCCTCGTGCGCTGGGGGCGTTCCTGGCCCCTGGATTTTATAAGGCAAAAGTGTAAAGAAGACGGCTCTTTGAGCAGGCCGACAGGTAACGGGTTTCATGGCCGTTCCTTGCTGCGACTACACAGCACTTGCCTGGGATGCCGTCCACTCCAGGGTAAACAGGTAACCGCTCAAGCGGGCGGCGATGCGCTGACGCGTTTGGTCAGCGAGGCCCGCCTGGGCAGCGGCCAAACCGATGCTTACGATCAAGCCTCGCCCAGGCTCTTCCCGCACGTCCAGGACTGCGATCGGTTCATCCTCGAGCACCTGCAGCAAGTGCCATCGTGTGCAGTCTTGACGCAGGGCGGGCTTGTAAATCTTTCCCACGGCCGTCATGGGCAGCTGCTCGAGGACGAAGATCTGCCGGGCAAGCGCGGGCGGCTCGTTGATGGTGGCTTTGGCGAAAGTGAGCAGCTCGTCCTGCGTGACACCCATCCCCTGCTGCAGCGTGACATAAGCCACCGGCACTTCGCCTGCGTAGGCGTCGGGCATGCCTACAGCGGCTGCTTGGAGCACTGCGGGATGCTGCATCAAGCACGCTTCAATGACGGTGGGGTCGATATTGTGGCCGCTGCGGATAATCAGGTCCTTAGTGCGTCCCTTGATAAACACACGACCGTCACTGTCGACGCACCCCATGTCCCCGGTGATGAGCCAGCCGTCTTCAGTGAAGAGCATGGCGGATTGAGCACCATCCTTGTAGCCAGGGGTGACGTTGGGTCCGCGAACCACGAGCACGCCCAGTTCACCGGGCACGCAGAGGTGGCTCGAGGCGCTTGCTCCATCTGGTGCGCGTGCTTCGACCTCGCAAAACGGTATCGGGAACCCTACAGACCCTATGACCCGTTCGCGTGATACCGCGTCGACGCAGATCACCCCACCGGACTCGGTCATGCCATACACCTCACGCACGGGCTTGCCCGTGAAGTGCTCTATCTGCTGGGCAACACTGCGGGAAAGCAATGAGGCGCCGCTGATGTTGATCCGCACGCAACTGAGGTCTACACCTTTGGGGTTTACCTTTACCACGGCCGAAAGCGCTGTCGGCACGCCGCCCACGATGGTCGTTCCAGTGCGCTCCACAATGCGCCAGAAGTCGGCAACAACCTGCGGATTGCGAAAGCCCGCTGGCGAGAGGATCACCACCTCAGCGCCGGCAACGAACATGGCCAGGTGGCAAAAGATCGCGGATGCGACATGGAACATCGGCAAGCCGTTGGCGAGGACATCGTCGCTACTGGCACCGGCAGCCCAGGCCCCCCCGTAAGCGGCTGCCAGCTGGTTACGATGGGTGTGAATGACCAGTTTGGGCGCGCCAGTCGTGCCGCCCGTGTGAAAGTACGAAGCCACATCGTCCAGCCCGGGCCTGTCGGCAAAAGCGAGCTGCGGCAGTTGCGACTGCACAAGATCGCTCAACAAATGAACTTCGGATGCACCAACAACCTTGTGACCTCCCACCTGGATCAGTGCGCCGATGGCCGGCACCAACGCTTTAACCTGCTGGGCCTTGTCCCAGATCTCGGTGTCTGGCACAGGGCCCAGCGCCACCAGAGCCTTGACACCGGCTGCGCGGCAAAGGCTGGCAATCTCCTCGGCCCTGAGCAATGGGTTGAGCGGCAAGGCCGAAGCAGCCGTGGCCGCGCCCCACAGCACAAATTGTGTTTCGACCAGTGATGGCAGCATATAGGCCACCACGTCGCCTCGCCGCAAGCCGAGCGAGCGCAGCGCGTTTGCGGTTCGTGCAATCCCGTCCAACAGCTCGCTGTAGCTGAGCCTTTTGGGTGGCGTTTCCAGATCCGTTCCCAGAAAAGTGATGGCTGTCTTGCCGCCCCAGCGCCTTTGCGTGCGCTCGATGGCATCGAACACATTCTTTGCAGGCACCCAGTCTTCAAAGCGCATGCCGTTGCCGGGAAGGTCAATCGTCTGCAAGGCGACGCGCAGCGTAGTGTTCATTGTGAACTCTTGTGTCAGGGTAATTTCAAGCAGCAGCGCGCACGGGCAGCGCTTGGGAGTCTTTGAGCATTCGCACGAATTCCAGGGAGCCGACAGCGGAAAAGCCGCCATCGATCGGAATCACTACGCCGTTGATGCAGCGGCCTGATTCGCTGGCCAGGAACAGCGCCAGATCAGCAATCCCCTGCTTCGATGTGCCACGGTCTGACGGAACTATCTGGCACTTGATGCCGTTGCCCCCGCCTGTGATGAGCACAGCCTTGTTGCGCAGCAGGCCGACCTGGAAAGTGTTGGGGGTCCTCATGGCTTTGCTCTCAATGCGCGCGCAGCGCTGCAGCGACAGCAGCGAAAGCTCGCCGGTCAAGATTGTGCGTGACGCTCGTATCGCCCACCGGGTGGGAAGACAGTTTGATGATGACGAGCTCGGCCGCCGGGTTGATGTGCATGTGCTGTCCATTCAAACCCTTCATCTCGAAGGTGCCGTCGCGGTCGTGGGGAACCCAAAAATGGTTGTGGTACGAGTAGCCCGATCGCATTGCCTGCCCGTTGGCCCTGAACTTGTCGATGTCGCCGCCCTTGCGAATTTCCGCGAGGACACTTTCGGGAATCACCTGCCTGCCATTGGAGCGCCCTGCTGTGCGCATCGTCTCGCCAACCCGTCCGAGGTCGCGCAACGTTGCGTTGAATCCAATGCTGGTAATTTGGCTGCCAATGGGGTCGACCCAAACATAGGCGTCCTCTTGAGCACCGATTTTCGACCAGATGCGTTCCGACAAGAGTGCGGCATAGCTCTTGCCTGTGACGCGCTGCAGGAGCCAGCCTATCACTTCGGTATCAACGGTCTTGTACTTGAACCCCACACCATGCTCGCCCTCCTTCTTAAAAGTCACCAACAGGTCGGGAATGGTCCGGGGCCCGCTGTAGGTGGGCGGAGCCGGCACGATGCCGGCTGCAAACAGGTACTGGAAGATGCCGGAGTTGGTGTCGCGGAAGTCTTCCTTGTAGGCAACGCCCGTGGTCATGTCAAGCGTTTGCTGCACGGTGGCATCCGCCCACGCGCTATCCTTGAGCTCGGGAAGATACTTGGTGACTAGTGCGCTGGGGTCGATGACCCCTTCCTTGATGAGCATCGTCGCGAGTAAGCCGGTAAACGATTTGCTCATGGAAAAAAGCGCATGCGGTTGATGCGCGGCCATGCCCGAATACTGCTTTTGGTAAACGACAGAGCCCTTTTGCAAAACGAGCAGGCCGTCGGTGTAGGTGGCGCGCTGCCAGTCAGCCAGGGTCGTCTTGCCTCCCTGGTCGTCCTCGAACTCGAGCTTGCCCAACTCTTGCGGCATCTCGCGCAGAGTCGAAGGCCGATCGTCGCCGCGCCAGACCTGCGCCGTCGGTCCAAGCTCGCGCAAATGGTGGAATCCCCAGCGGCCGTTCGGAAACTTCTGGAGCGTGGCCAGCCTGACGACTTTTTCGGCCGGTGGCGGAAATCCTTGCATGAGTTGGAGCTTCACCGGATCTGTCGCTTCTGGCGGGGGCTGCGGAGCCTGAGCCATGGCTGCCGAAGCATTGATGAGGAGGGCGACCGCGATAGCGACGCCGCGAATGGATTTCGATGGGGTATGCGTGATCATGTCTTTCCAGGGTTGGGTTTCAGGTCTTGCGGGGGGTTGGGTCAAAAAGGTTTCTTGCCGACTTGCGCGGTGGCACGCGGGGGATTGGCTTGTCGGCGCTGTTTACGCGAACGGGTGCTCCACGGGTACCGCGCACCAGGGCCGACATGGTCATGTCGTGAAGCTGGCGCAGCTCGGTGTCGTCGGCGACGATGCCTGAGAGCCGCAGCATCACGAGGCCGTGCGCCGCTGCCCACAGCATTTGTCCCAAAGCCTTTGGCTCGCCGTGCAGGATCCCCCTCTCGACCAGGGGGGCCACGTACGCCACCATGCTGCGGCGGGCCCGCGCCAGCGCCTGGCATAACTCCGCATGGCCGGTCTCGTCGGCTTGGCTGATGTCAAACATCATGCGGTAGGCGCTGGCGTTCTGCAGGGCAAAGTCCAGGTAGGCTTGGCCGACGCTGCGCGCGCTGATGCGCGGGTCCGTGCTGGAGTCATTCGCTTGTTCAATCACCGCGCAGAACCGGTTGTATGCGGCGGCTCGCACGGCAGCGAGGATTTCTTCCTTGTTTTTGAAGTAGCGGTAGGCGGTGGTTGAACTCCAGCCCAACTCCGCGGCGATCTGCCGCATGGTGACGCCTTCAACGCCATGACGGGCAAACAACACCTCGGCGACGCGGCAGACGTCAGCACGGAATTGCGCCACCTCTTCATCAGTCAGTACAGGTCTCATTAAATTAACGCCGTTAAATAAACAGTGTTAAATATACTGCTATTTCGGCTTTTGTCAAAGTTTTTGGATGATTTTCACCATCGCGCTAACGCGCTTGCAAAGCATCAAGGCGGTCTTCGCCACAAAAATGAACTTAGGCCATGGCACACATCCCACGCGGGTTCAAAACTCATCCACAACTTGATCCACTGAGCCTTTAGCGCGTTTGGAAATTGCACCCCTATAGGAAGGCCATTGGATCCACCAAGCACTGTCTCGCCGGGCAGTTCAGTCCAGCAAGACGCATCTGCCGCGCAGGCGTCATTCAGCCTTAATGCACGTCACGGACCTCTGGTGAAAACTTGTTCAAGCGTTGAGGTCTACTCAATACCCGGGGGGATGCAAAACTGCCCATGGAACGAAGTCATTTGTATGCCTGTGTATCCACACCCGCGGCGATACACAGCATTGCGCAGGGCAGCGCGCAGGACACATGGGCGATACCTAAACGCTTTCCAATGGCCTTCACGGGATAGTGGCTTGGCCATTGCCCTTTTGCTTCGTGATGGTCATCGCCGGCTCGCGAGGCTTTCCTGCTTGTATCGACCCCCAAGGACTTAGAACATGAATTCCCGCCGTTTGTTTGTCGCCACCGCTGCCGCGGGGGGTGCTGCTGCTTTGGCTTCGCCATTCTTTTCGCTGGATGGCGCGCCGGGCAACAGTCCGTCTGTCGCGCCAGAGTTCATCGGCATCGACACCTGGCTGAACTCCGCGCCGCTGCGCATGGCCGACTTGCAAGGCAAGGTGGTGCTGGTTGATTTCTGGACCTATACGTGCATCAACTGCCTGAACCACCTGCCGGCCATCAAGTCCTGGCATGAGAAATACCAGGACAAGGGCCTGGTCACTGTGGGCGTGCACACGCCTGAGTTTGCGTATGAAAAGCGGACCAAAAATGTGCAAACCGCCATTGAGCTGCTGGGCATCAAACACGCTGTGGCGCAGGACAACAGCTACGGCACCTGGCGCGCTTTCAACAACCATTACTGGCCCGCCGTTTACCTGATTGATAAGCAGGGCAAGATCGTCTACAGCCATTTCGGCGAAGGGCGTTACCAGGAGACCGAACAGATGATTCAGGTCCTGCTGGCGCAGTGAAGGCCTTTTTGATGCGCCCGGGTAGGCGCAAAATCCGTGATTCGACCCTTTCGAATGAACCCCATGCACGCAGACCATATTCTCATCGTCGACGATGACCGCGACATCTGCGAACTGCTGGGCACGTATCTGGAAAAAAACGGCCTGCGTGTTACCAAGGCGCCGACGGGCAAACACATGCGCGCCGCGCTGGACAACGTAGCCGTCGACCTCATCGTACTCGACCTGATGCTGCCTGGCGAAGACGGCCTGACGCTGTGTCGCGACCTGCGCGCCGGCAAGTTCAAGGCCATTCCCATCGTGATGCTCACCGCCCGCAACGAGGAAGCTGACCGCATCCTGGGCCTGGAGATGGGAGCGGACGACTACCTGGCCAAGCCCTTTGCAGCGCGCGAACTGCTGGCGCGCATCCACGCCGTGCTGCGCCGCGCGCGCATGCTGCCGCCCAACCTGCGGGTCGATGAAGCGTCCCATCTTTTGTCTTTTGGCGCTTGGCAGCTCGACACCACCGGCCGCCACTTGATCGACGCCAGCGGAACCTTGGTGCCGCTCAGCGGCGCCGAATATCGGCTGCTGCGCGTGTTTCTGGACCACCCGCAACGCGTGCTCAACCGCGACCAGCTGCTCAACCTCACACAAGGGCGCGATGCCGAGCTGTTCGAGCGCTCTATCGACCTGCTGGTGAGCCGCTTGCGCCAGCGCCTGCAAGACGATGCGCGCGAACCACGTTACCTCAAGACGGTGCGTAGCGAAGGTTATGTGTTTTGCGCCGCCGTGCAGGGCAAGGCCTCTTGAAAGCACCAGCGCAACCGGGTCCTGTCACCAAGCAGTCCTGGCCGGGCAGTTTGTTTGTCCGTCTGCTGCTGATCTTCTTCATCGGCATCGTGACCGCGCAGGCCATGGCCTACGCCCTGGTGATGTACGAGCGCACCATGGCAGGCCGGGGCCTGATGCTCGAGAACCTGGAGCGCGACTTCGCCAGTTCCATCGCCATCCTCGACCGCGTGCCCGCAGACGAACGCGCTGCCTGGCTGCCGCTGCTGGACCGCATCAATTACCACTACCAGCTCGGTGCCGGTCTCAAGGGGCAAGGCCCCGACACCGCACTCGCGCAGCGTGTCAGCGCGGCCATCGCCGACACCGTGGGGCCCCGTCACAAGGCGGCTGTGCGTGCCATACCTGGCGAGCCCGACCGCGTGCAAGTTCACTTGGTACTGGGCGACGGTGCGCCGGTGACGATAGACCTGCAGGCCTCGAGCATGCCGGTTTCGCCCTGGCTACCTGCGCTGCTGCTGCTGCAGCTGGCGCTGCTGGCCATTTGCGCCTTCTTCGCGGTGCGCATCGCTACCGAGCCGCTGCAGCGGCTTGCGCAGGCTGCCGATGCCCTGGGACCAGACCTCAAAGGCACGGCGCTACCTGAAGACGGCCCGACCGAGGTGGCACGCGCATCCACCGCCTTCAACGCCATGCAAAAACGCATTGCCGGCTACATCAAGGAGCGCACCCAGATACTGGCGGCCATCTCGCACGACCTGCAAACGCCCATCACCCGCATGCGGCTGCGCACCGACCTGATGGACGAGGGCGAGCAGCGCAGCAAACTCCAGCACGACTTGGATGAGATGGTGCTTCTAGTGCGCGAAGCGCTGGCCTATGCGCGCAGCCTGCACGGCACTGACGAATCGCCCCGCAGGATGGACCTGGACGCGCTGCTGGACACAATGCGCTGCGACTACGACGACGCCGGCAGCCCCGTCAGCGTGACAGGCCAAGTCAGCCGCCCTGTGATGGGGCGGCCCTTGGCCTTACGCCGCATCCTTGGCAACCTGACAGACAACGCCCTGAAGTTCGGCCACGACGTGAAGCTCACCGTACAGGTCAACGTCCAGGAAGAAATAGAGATCAGTGTGCTTGACCGCGGCCCCGGCATCCACGAGTCCGAACTTGATGCGGTGCTGCAGCCGTTTTACCGGGTGGAAAACTCCAGAAACCGCGAAACGGGCGGCACGGGCCTGGGCCTGGCGATTGCCCAGCAACTCGCTGTGTCCATGGGCGCACGCCTGACACTGTCTAACCGGACTGGTGGAGGGTTGTGCGCACGGCTGGTGATGCCTGCAGCCTGGGCAGATTGACGGTATTGGGTGGTGGGCGGGTGAACCGGGACTGTGCGATAAACGGCTTTAAGGGCTTGGGCCTGTCCTGTGCAACGCTGTCAATAGCAGCACGGCCGGACCCTTGGCCGGACCCGCTTGCAATCCCACACCCCTATCGGGCGTGCTTGCGCCCTTGTGCTCGCCACACCACCGCATGGCGAGACGACACGCATTGGCAGCTGAGCGGGTTGCGAAGTTCGTGCGCTACGCCGCCTGCAAAAAACAACAATGCCCACCAGAACCGTTTCATGGCTGAATCTTTGAAATGCGGCGAGTGTTCAGCCGAAGGTGAAGGCATAGGCATGCGCACCTGGGTCCAGAAATTCGATCTCGAAAACATGCTCGCCCGCTGAAGATGGCAGCCGCACCAGTTGGTAAAGCTGGTGCGCATCGACTACGCCTTCGCCCCGGGCATTCACATCGGTGCCGTGGCCGGTCACGGGCGGCTTGCCGTCTACCAAGATGCGAAAGCGCACCGGCTGGGCACCGGCTTCGCGCCCCAGCACCAGGTGCAGGTCGCGCGCGCTGAAGCGGGTGGCCAGGCGCCCCCCGGCCTGCCGTGCCACGGCGCGTTCACGCTCTATCGTCCACAGACCTTCCAGCGTCCACTCGTTCAGCTTCAAGGTGGCAGCAGACCGGTAGTGGTGCGGGCGGTCGGGCTGCATGCCGCCTGCCGGTACAAAGCCGCCCGCCTGCGCATGGCCTAGATAAGTTTCCATCGACAGCGTCCCACCACTGCCCGGCGCGGCCTGGGTGCCCTGGCCTTCAACGGCCACCAGGGCGCCAGCCACACCAGCTTTGCCATTTTCAGCCAGAAGCTGCTGGATCACCCGTTCAGCTTTGTCGTACTGGCCTTCGCCAAAAATATGATGCCGCACCTGGCCCTGAGCATCGACAAAATACAGTGCGGGCCAATAACGGTTGCCAAAGGCGCGCCAGATCGCATGCTGGCTGTCGATGGCTACGGGGTAAGTGATGTTCAGATCCTTCACCGCCTTGCGCACGAGGGCGGGGTTCTTCTCAAACGCAAACTCGGGCGAATGCACACCCACAACGACGAGGCCGGCATCCTTGTACTTGTCGGCCCAAGCCCGCACGAAAGGCAAGGTGCGCAGACAGTTGATGCACGAGTAAGTCCAGAAGTCGACCAGCACCACCTTGCCACGCAGGTCTTCGCTTTTGAGCTCGGGCGAGTTGATCCAGCCCAAGGCGCCAACCAGTGGCGCCAGCGCGCCCTCACGGGGCAATTCACGGCCGCTGTCCGACTCGAACTTCGCGGCGACCAAGCCAGCATTTGAAATAGGGAATGCGGGCGCCGGGCGCCGGTCAAGAGGCGTGAAATAGTCGAGCAGCTTTTGCTCGACCCTGGCCGTGCTGCTTATCGAGAGCTGGCTCAGCAGCCCAGTGTCCAGGCCAGTGGCACTCAGCACCACACTGCCCAGCACGGCCAGGCCCAGGCCGCGCCGCGCCCATTGGCTGATGCCCAGTGAGTGCCGCAGCGCGGCATGCACCCGCCCGCCGACCAGCAGCGACAGCGCCAGTGAAGTAGCTGCGCCGCCCGCGTAAGTCAGCAGCAACAGCGAGGTGCCCACGTTCGCGCCCTGGATGGCCGCGCCCGTCAGGATCAGGCCCAGCACCGGGCCTGCGCAAGGCGCCCACAGCAAGCCGGTGGCCACGCCCAGCACCAGCGATGAGACAAAGCGGTGACCCTTCAAGGCACCACCATCGACTGAAAACGCGATCTGCGAGCCCAGCGCCACCAGCGGCCGGGTCAACCGCTCCGCCAAGGCCGGGCTGAGCAGCGTCACCGCAAAAACCACCAGCAGCGCCAGCGCTGCCAGACGGCCGTATTCGTTGGCCTGCACAGCCCAGCCGCCACCTACTGCGGCCAGGCTGGCGACCGCGGTGAAAGCCACCGCCATGCCCAGCAGCATGGGCAAACCACTCTTCAAAAACGGCTGGTCAGCCCGTGCCAGCACAAAAGGCAACATCGGAAGAATACAAGGGCTGAGGATGGTCAGCACGCCGCCAACATAGGCAAGGATAAGAAGCGTCATGGTGTGGGCATTTCAAGGATCAATGAAGTCGGGCGATAGCAGGCCGCTGCGGCTGGTGCGGTGCTTTCTGGAAAAAAGCGCGGTGTGGCATTGCCTGAAGGCGCTGCTGGCCGCTAAGTTGAGGGTGATTTCAATGTTGAAGTTGCCGCGCGTGGCGTTGGAACGCGGCTACGGTCAGCACCGGGTACAACACGAAGTCAAGTGTCTTGCTCATGGTCATTTTTTCGGGGGTAGTTGGTGATACCGCAATTACGGCTCACGCGTGTATCACCGATGTGTCGAGCAGCCTGAACATTGCAATCGCGTGTATGCATGCTGTGCTGTACACCTTGGGATACAAATATGAATGGAGCTTGCCGTTTGCGAGATGTACCTGCGCCAAAAAGCGCTGACCGGCTTGCATTTCTTAAGGGGCGCAAAGCGAACCGCCGTGCCCGGCTCCGAAGGCGGTACAGCAATCGCCTTGGATGCTTCCTTTAGCCTATTGCCCTAAGCCTCAAAACTGCGCTCTCCTCGGCCACGCGCCGACGCAGTACAGCGCCCAAAAGATGAAGACCGGTTGAAACAATGGACGAATCCAGAAGTACCATGCGCCAAACTCCAGCCCTTGCACTGTTTGTCCCTTCAGTGCGACGTTGATGTTGGCAGCCACCACACAGACCAACATCACAGCGAGCCAGATGCCCGCTTGCTTTTGCAGGTTTGGTAAACCGAGACGCCGGTACACCTGGATTGGGATCAAGAGGCCCAATCCACCTGCCAACTCAGCCACACCCGTCAGATAGACCCAGGCAAGGGCGTGTTCGGCAAGTGCGTCCGGGATCATAGGCGCATAGCGTGTCGAAGCGCTCAGGAAGTGATCAACTCCCGTGAAAAGGAAGCCTAGACCCATTCCCCATCGCAAGGCTGAACGTAGGTCCAGCTTCTTGAAAAAGTTTGATACCGTCCATGCCAGGCCTGCGCCCATGCAAATCAGCACGAAAAAGCTCATACATCACCCCAAAAGTTTACAATGGAAACATTGTTCCATTTAATGTATACACTGTCAACTTTAGGAAGGAGTTTATGAATGCTTCATATCACCACGGTGACCTGAAGACGGTCCTTCTCGCTTTCGCGCGGGAGCAACTGGAGCGTGCTAGCCTGGACGGTCTTTCAATGCGGGAAATGGCCAAGGCTGTAGGGGTTTCACACACTGCCGCGTATCGACACTTTCAGGACAAGCGAGCTCTGTTGGAAGCAGTCGCAGTTCAGGGCTTCGAGGAAATGGTTGCCGCGGGTCGAACCGCTGAGGACACTGCTCCCTCTGACGCCAGAGCAAAATTGAAATCTCTTGGTTTAGCGTACGTTCGCTTTGGCTTGAGGCATCCGCGGCGCCTCGCGCACATGTTCAATGCAGTCTCAAATCCTCAAGCCACCGCAGAGCTTATGCATGTTGGTGCGCAATTGTTCGAGCTTCTCTTTCAGTTGGTGCGTGAAGGCCAACAACAAGAGGTTTTCAGGGGGGATGACGCGAGGCAAATGACGCATGCTTGCTGGGCGATGGTGCATGGACTTTCCAGCTTGCTAAGCATCAGCATTTTGCAAACTCCCGAGGTAGATTTGAATGCTCAGATGCTCAGCGCTGGACAGTCGCTTGAAGTCTTCCTTGACGGGCTATGTACCAAGCGCGTGAAAATTTGATAATGATGCAACCTCACGCGGTGGCACAAAAGAGGTGCAATGACCCGGCATCGCCGATCCATCAGTCAAGTTTGGCTTGCTTGGCATCATTTTCGGGAATTTCTCATCGGATGCTGCCATTCGGTGCAGTTGACGTAGGTCCGAAGCTTGGGGCTTAGGAATCCCTGAAGATCAATGCCTTGGTACCCGCTGCCTGCGGCAAAGACACGGCCTCTTCAATTCGAGGCTCGGACTTCATTCTTATCGCTGGAATGGGGCATGATCTCCCGTCTGCGCTCTATCAGACGCGGGCTGACCGCATTGATAGGGTTGCACGTCGGTCTATCAACACTGGAGCGGATGATTAGAGCGTAATCACCCTGACTGGCAATAGCCGCAATGGCGAATGTAGCGCTCGCATTCATCGGGGGGAAACCGATCAAGCAGTGAACCGATGGCGCTCCAGAGCGTTTCGAGGGTACGGGCCTGGGTGGTGCGCAGCAATGTTTTGAGCTTGGCAAACACCTGCTCAATTGGGTTGAAGTCCGGACTGTACGGCGGTAAATACCGCAGCGCCGCGCCTGCCCCCTCAATGGCAGGCTTGACACCGACGACCTTGTGAGAGCTGAGGTTGTCCGTAAGCAACCGGGCAACACACCTTGAATCCAGTGCCCTCATTGTGGCAAGGGGGGTGCCTGAGCGGGTTGCCAACGGTGAGGCAGCAGCTGTGCAATCTGGCTGTTTTTTTGCGTGGGCAGCCGGGTCAGCACATCCTTGAGGTAGGCGTAGGGGTCATGCCCGTTGAGCCGGGCGCTTTGAATCAGGCTCATGATGGCCGCGGCACGCTGGCCGGCCCGCAGGGAACCTGCGA
>Ga0335397_10009182_pt1 | contig 12380 bp, 5 predicted proteins | sample MAT04_FD_205740 | JGI IMG/M metagenome (GOLD analysis project Ga0335397, IMG submission 205740) | Freshwater microbial communities from Lake Fryxell liftoff mats and glacier meltwater in Antarctica - MAT-04 (spades assembly) (version 2) ...
CGCTCGGCGCAACGTCGCTCGGCGCAACGTCGCTCGGCGCAACGTCGCTCGGCGCAACGTCGGTGGGCGCAACGTCGGTGGGCGCAACGTCGGTGGGCGCAACGTCGGTGGGCGCGGTGGGCGCGGGGGGCGTAGACCTCAAGCGCCCCGCCGCGCATCTCGTTGTCCCGCATCTCGTTGTCCCGCATCTCGTTGTCCCGCATCTCCTTGTCCCGGACGTCGATGCGGCGCGACTCGCGGCACACCTCGACGGGCCCGTCGCCGACGAGGCGCTGCTCGACGCGGCGGCCGCCGACGCGGACCTCGCGCGGTTCGTCGCGGACGTCGTGGACGCGCGCGCGGAGGCCACGCCAGCGTTGGCCATGCCCGGCGCGGTGGCGGCGCGGGCCCGGGCCGCGTTCCGCGCCGCAGCGCCGGCCGCCGTCGTCGGGGGCCCGGCGATCCGGGTGCACCTCGACCGGCGCGGCCGTGCGGGCGCGCGCGGGCGACGCGCCGCGATCGCGGCGGCGGCGCTCCTCGGGCTCGCGCCGCTGGCGTGGCTCGGCGTCCGCGCGGCGGGGCGACCTGCGGCTCCGACGGCGACGTTCGACGTCGCGTCCGTCGTCCGGCTCCATCGCGACGGTCGGCTCGAGACCGGCGGCGCGCGGACGTTCGACGTCGGCCACGCGGTCGCGCCGGCGGCGGGCGAGCGCCTCGCGCTCGCGCTGCCCGGCGGCGCGCGCGTGATTCTCGGCGACGACGACGTGGTGGAGGTGGCGTGCGACGTGCGTGCCGCCGACGGGTGCGCGCGCACGGCGCTCGCGCTCACGCACGGCGAGGCGCTCGTGGCGATCGGCGACGCAGCGGTCGGCGATGCGGCGTCCGGCAGCGCGGTGCTGCTGCTGCCGGGCGCGGGGCGGCTCGAGGTGACGGCCGGCGCGGTCCACGTGGCGCTCGGCGTCGCGGCCGTCGCCGAGGTGGCGTTGCGCGCCGACGGTCGCGTGCGCTGGAGCGCCCCCGGGACCGCGGCGCGCGAGTGGGCGGGGCCGGGCCGCCTCGCGCTCCACGACGGCGCCGGCGACTGGGACGCCTCGGGTGCGGCCGCCGCGAGCCTCTTCCGCGACCTCGCCTTCTTCGGGGGCGCGCCCGTCTCGGCCCGCCCCGACCGGCGCGTCTCGGCGCGGGCCTTCACGGTGCTCGAGGCCGGCGGCGGTGCCCGGGCCAGCGACGGCGGCGCGCCTGCCCTACGCTTCGACCTCCCCGCGGGCCGCGTCGCGCGCCTCGGTTGGACGCTCGACGCGGTCGCGGCCGACGCGCAGGCCGTGAAGGTGCTCGTGCGGGTCCAGGCGCGGCACTCCTCTCCCGAGGGCGCGCCGCTGCCCGACGTCCCGTTGCCCCGCGTCGTGTTCGAGGTCGAGGGCGTCCCCGGCGCGACCGCGACCTGGCTGCCGGCCGAGGAGCACGACGGGCGGCCCCGCGCGGCCCGTACGCTCGTCCTGCCGTGGCCCGCCGACGCCGCCCGGCCCCGGGCCGGCCAACCGGTGGTGCTGCGGGTGCGCGCGGAGCGGGCCGACGCCCGCGTCTGGTTCGACGGCGCCGCCTTCACGTTCGTTCCGGCGAGCGCGCTGGGCGCCGACAAGGGAGAATGAGGCCGCCCATGCCCACGCCCGCCCCCCGTCCGCCCTCCGCCGCCCTCTTCGTTTCGCGCACGGCCGCGCCCCGCCCTTCGTCCTGCCTGTCTTTCGGCCGGGGGCCCGCGGCGCCCCGGCGTCCGGAGTCGCCCATGATCCGCCCCGTCGCCCGCGCGCCCCGCGGCATCGCGATCCTGTCGGTGATCACCGTGCTCGTCACGCTGCTCATGATCGCCATCCCGTTCGTCATCTCGATGAAACTCGGACGCGACCGTACGCAGTCGTCCGCCGCGCGCAACCGCGCCGCGTTTGAGGCCGAACTGGTCGCGCGCGCCGTGGCGTCGTTCCTCCACAAGACCCACCCGGGCGTGGAGCAGACCGCGCGGCAGGGCGGCACCGGGGGCGTGTTCGCCGACGACACCGTGGACAGCCTGGCGGAGATCGTGCCGCCGCCGAGCTACCGCAAGACCCTCGGCGACCTGATCGCCGCCGGCGGCGGCGTCTCGGACGCGCGCGGCAGCATCTGGTCGTGGGACGTGCGCGACGCGAACGCCCTCGTGAACCCGAACGGGGCCAAGGCCGACCTGATCGCGAACCTGCTCGGCGCCGCGACCCTCGCCGAGGACGTCGACCCCGGCGCGTCGTCGATTGCCGTGCAGGACGTGATGCCGCTCCCGGCCATGGGCCTGACCCCCTTCCGCGAGGACGGCGGGTACGTCCGCATCGGGGCCGAGGTGATCCAGTACACGTCGTTCCGCGACGGCGCGTTCCAGGGCTGCTCGCGCGGGGCGCTGCGCGACGCCCCGTCGCGCGACAACGGCCCGGCCGCCGAGCACAAGAAGGGCGACCGCCTCGTCGATTACACGGCCTACAAGCTGGCGACGCACCTGATCTCGGCGAACCCCGGGACCCTGACGTCGTTCGAGACCCTGGAGGACCTGAAGAGCATCCAGCGCTGGGGCGGCGGCGGCGTCATCGAGGCCGACCGCTTCGAGGCCCTCGTGCGCTTCTTCACCGTCTGGTCGCGGCGGGAGTCGGCGGAGACGTTCCTCGAGGGGCAGACGTCGCTGACGTCGCTGCCCGCGTCGGCGAGCGAGGCCGCCGGCGAGGCGATCACGCTCCGGGACCGCACGTTCCTCGCGGGGCACACCGCCTACTTCAACCCCAACACGCTGATCCGGGTCAGCGACGGGAGCCAGACCGACTACGCGACGGTCCTCCAGCGGGGCGACGACAAGGGCGGCCAACTCGAGTCCCTGATCACCACGACGTCGAAGCTCCCGGAGGGGCGGCAGTACGAGGGCGGCCAGGCCGTCGTCCAGGCGCTCGCGCCGTACCCCGTGAACCTCAACACGGCCCCCCGCGAGGTCCTCGCGGCGGTGTTCGCCGGGCTGCGGCTGCGCGGGGTCGAGTCGGACAAGGACGTCGTGTCGGCCACGGTGGCGTGGGACCTCGCCGAGCGGATCGTGAAGTCCCGCGAGGGCGACCTCCAGGTGGCCGGCGAGGCCGCCGACCGCAAGTCGGGCCCGTTCCGCCACACGAAGGACTTCCTCCGGTTCCTCGAGGAACTGCTCTCGACGAACCTGCTCACGCAGAAGCAGGTGATGGCGCTGGCGCGCAACGCCGTGAACCCGAACGACGGTGAACTCGCGTTCGGCACGACGAACTTCTGCTTCCGCTCGCTCGACGTCTATCACGTGGAGGGCCGCGCGGTCGTCAACGACGCCGCCGGCGCCAAGGAGGCCGAGGCCGCGGTCCGCCAGATCGTCGAGATCGGGGCCGACGCCGAGACGTCGTGGGTGCTCGACAGCCAGTCCGACTTCGAATTGGGCCTCGCGCTCGGCGCGGGCGGCAAGTACATCGAGACGTACCCGTTCAACGTCGGCTATGTCTCCGACAAGCTGGCCCGCCAGCAGCCGCGCCCGCGCGCCCAGCAGATGGTCGAGCGGAAGATCTACCCGAGCGACGAGCGCGGCGTGGACATCGGCGACGTGCGGCTGCAGGCCTCGCGGGTGAAACTCTTCGGCTCGCCGGTGCTCGAGGAGCACTTCGACGGGTCGTACTACGCGGACGGCTGGTGGACCCCGGAGTCGGGCGCCTACCAGCAGCCGGTGAAGAAGTACCTCCGCAAGACCGGTACCGACGACCCCTACGTCCACCCGTTCACCGTGGCGTTCTGGATGCGCCCGTGGAGCGACGGCAACTGGTTCGCGTTCGACACCGGCAAGGAGTCGGACCAGAACCGCATCTCGCTCTACGTCCGCGACGGCGACGACGGCAAGGAACTCGTGCTCCGCGTCTGCGACAGCACCCTCGAGCAGCGCTCCGCCGAGATCGTGTGCCCGCTCGCCCGCCTCGGCTACCAGCCGCAGACCTGGTACCACCTCCAGGCGCAGGTCCGCGGGTGCGACGCCACGCAGATGGAGCTGTTCGTCGATGGCATCGCCGTCGGCCGGCGCATCGGCGTCACGTACCTGACGGCCGGGCTCTCGTCCGACCAGGACCAGGTCCCGGTCGAGGACACCGACGGCTTCGAGGCCGAGGGCGCGCTCGTGATCGGCACGGAGATCGTCGAGTACGACCAGCGGCAGGCCGACGGCTTCACCGAGGTCGTCCGCGGCGCGCGCGGCACCCGCGCCGGCGAGTGGCCCACGGGCACGGCGGTCCGCCGCCTCGGCTACTCGCACCCGCTGACCCTCGAACTGCGCCGCGGCGGCGCGGGGCTCGAGCAGCTCAACTGGGAGGTGTGGAACTACGTCCAGCTCTCCGCCGTGAACCCGGAGGAGCAGGAGCCGGTCACGATCAACGGGGTGAGCCTGACGTTCTTCGGCGCGAAGGAGGACGCCTCGAACTTCACCTTCACCGCGGTGAACCCGGACCCGAGCAGCACGACAGCCGCCCAGCAACTGGCCGACGCGTTCCACTCGAAGGGCTTCGCGATCCTCGCCGTGCGCGACTTCGACCCGACGCCGCCGGGTCAGGCCGGCGGCGGCGGCGGGAGTGGCGGCACGTCGTCCGGCCCCAAGATCGGCGGCTGGGAGGTCGTGTACTACACGCGGTCGGGGACGAGCTTCACGATCGACCGGTACCAGAGCACCGCGAACCACCCGAACAGCGGGCAGCCGTACTTCGCCGCCACGCGCGTGATGACGCCCAACGGCGAGCAGGTGTGGCCGGCGTACCTGATCCCGATCTCGGTGTTCGGCCTCTCGGCGGGCCGTACGGGCCTCGACTACCTCGATCCCATGAACCCGTTGGACCAGCAGAAGCTCGCGAAGTACGCCTACGACGGCGGCGGCGGCGGGAACGACCTCTACTCGCGCCCCCGCTGCGCGGTGGGGACGGCGGACCCCGAGGGGAAGACCGAGGTGTTCACGTACGACTCCATCGACCGGCAGAAGGCCGCGCCCGGGGTCCTGTTCGTGCGCGACCTCGAGGCCGACCTCCTGGCGCTCGCGAAGGAACTCCGGTTCGACGACACGCCGACGACGGCTGGAGACCTCGGCGTGCCCGCGACGCCGGCGACGACGGCCCCGGTTCCGCCGCCGAGCCCGGTGGTGGCGTTCGCGCCGACCGTCGGGACCCCGACGTCACCGGCCGCCGCATTCGAGGTGCGCGCCGAGGAGGCCCGCGGGCCGTTCGTGCCGCTGCCGGTCGGCGGCGAGCCGGTCCCGATGCCCGTGACGCCGGCCCCGGCCCCGGCCCCGGACGGGGGCGGCGGCGAGACGGCGGGCACGCCCACGCAGGGCGGCACCGGCCCGGGCACCGGCCGCGAACCGCCGCCGGACAGCTCCGGCGGCGGCGGCACCGAGCCGCAGCCCGGCACGGGGCCCGGGAACAACCAACCTGAGCCGGGCGCCCGCCCGCCCGCCGACCCGCCGCCGCAGAGCAGCGGCGGCGGCGGCGGCGGCGGCGGCCCGGTCGTCCCGGTGCTCGCCGACCTCAAGGGCGCGTTCTCGTTCCGCGGCGTGAACGGCACCGTGGACCTCCGCCACCCGGCGAACGCGTCGTCCGACGAGGAGTCGTTGATCCTGCCCTGTTTCCGGATCCTCCGGCTCCACGACGGCACGGGCCTCCCGGTCGGCGGGCCCCACGCGGGCTTCAACGACGTCGTGACACTCTCCACGGGCAAGGAGGCGCCGCGCCGCGAGCAGCTCCGCGTCCGCTGGTCCCACGGCCTGCCGGGCGGCGGGTCGTCGTCGTGGGTCGCCCTGCGCAACTTCATCGAGGCCGACATCTACGAGGTCGATGCGGACGCCGACGGCTCCCTCTACAAGCAGGACTACCGCGGGTTCACGCGCATGATGAAGTTCCCGTCGGCGGAGATGCCCGACGAGCACGGCGAGAACATCGTGTGGGGGCGCAACGACGTGGGCGGCGGCTCGGTGGTCACGGCGTTCTTCGACGAGGTCCACCTCTGGCGCCACCAGAACGGGACCCCGATCGGGATCGTCGCGAACAACGAGAACCTGACCGAGACCGAGAAGGAGATCATCGTCCGGGCGCTGCCGCCCGCGACGACGCTCGTCGGCGTCGAGGGCCACGACCAGGACTGCGGGGTCGTCGACATCGACGGCGAGTTGATCGTCTACCGCGGCACCCGGACCGACGGCCCCGACACCCTCACGCTCGAGCGGTGCCGCCGTGGCGCGCTCGGCACGAAGGCCCGCTCCCACGCGACGGGCACCACCGCCCGCTTCGTGCCCGACGTCTGGGTGTCGTTCCTCGAGGGGACCCTCAACCGCGACGCCTCGACGCTGCCCCTGGGGCGGACGCGCCTGTGGCCCAAGGAGGGCGCGGTGCGCGTGCTCGGCGACGAGACGGTCGAGATCATGCACTTCACCGGCATGTCGGAGAACGGACTCCTGATGCCGGAGGCGCTCGACACCGACCCGACGGTGCGCGGTCGTGGCCTGCTGCGGGGGCGCTTCGGCACCGAGGCGATCCAGCACGACAACGACGAGATCGTCGTTTTCCACCCGTTCCGCTACTGGGACCGCGCCATGCTCCGGCGGGCGGCCCAGACGGGCGCGTTCGTGGGGGTCCACGACCACCCGGAGGCGTCGTACGTCGAGTTCGCCAAGACGGTGCGGGACGCGTACTGGATCGGCGTCGGCTGGACCGAACAGCTCGAGGGGCGCGTCGCGGTCGAAGGCGGGAGCCGCGACCAGGCGACCGGCGGACGCGGCCGCGAGACGTCGAAGGCCGACATCGTCTGCGTGGTGCGCTTCGACCAGGGCGTCACCTGGGACTCCGAGCGGATCGTGGACCTGCGCGAGGGGCGCGCGCTGCCGGCCGAGGCCCGGGCGGAGCCGCGGCGCTTCCTGTACGTCCTCGACAAGCCGGGCACGGACCTCCCCGACCAGGTCAACGCGCTCGGAGTCGAGGCGTCCACGGCTGAGTACCGGCTCTACTTCCTCTACCTGCGCGACGCGTACCGCAACCAGGAGGCGGCGGGGACCGACCCGGCGGAGCTCGTTTTCGAGAACGAGTGGAAGAACACGCCGTGGCTGCGATCGTTCACGGCGAAGTACGCGAACCGGACGAAGGTGCGCTCGTCGGCCGAGATCCGCTGACGCGCGACGACGCCCCCGTGGAGCCACGGGGGCGCCCGCACGCGCCGGACGCCTCCCGCGGCCCCGCCGCGGGGGGCGGGGTCGTCCCCCGGGGGCGACGCGCCGGACCCCCTGCGCCTCGGCTGGCCTCCGGGCCGGCGCGGGGTACCCTCCCGGCCTTCGACCAGGAACCCCTCCGATGAACTGCAACGACCTCCGCAAGGGCATGATCGTCATGTACCGCGACCAACTCTGGGTCGCGGTCGAGGTGACCCACCGCACGCCCGGCAACCTGCGTGCGTTCGTGCAGGCCAAGCTGCGCAACCTCAAGTCCGGCGTGGCGATCTCCGAGCGGTTCGGGTCGACGGACACCATCGACCAGGCGTGGCTCGACAAGCGGACGTGCGAGTACCTCTACGACGAGCCCATGGGCCCGGTCTTCATGGACGTCGAGAACTTCGAGCAGTTCTCCCTGCCGAAGGAACTCCTCGGCGAGTCCATGCACTTCGTCCCGGTCAACTCCCGCATCGACGTGTCCTTCCACGACGGGACGCCGGTGACGATCCAACTGCCGGCCAGCGTCGAGCTGAAGATCACGGCGACCGAGCCGGGCATGCGGGGCAACACGGTGAACAACACCTTCAAGCCCGCCACGGTCGAGACGGGGCTCGTCGTGAAGGTGCCGATGCACATCAGCATCGGCGACGTCGTCCGCGTCAGCACCGAGTCGGGGGAGTTCCTCGACCGCGTCAACAAGTAGGCCGCGCGGCCCGCCCGGCGCCGGGGCCACCGGCCCCGCGGCCGCCGTTCGGGCGCGCGCGCGTGCGGGGGGCGCCGGCCGGCCGTGACGTCGGGTCCCTCCCGCTCCGCCGCGCTCCTTCGCGCCCTCCTCTTGGGGGCGTTGCTCGCGGCGTCGGGCGCCGCCGCGCTGGCCCACGAGGCGGCGTGGCCCCGGCTCTTCACGCCGGTGGTGGGGGCTGGCCCTGCGACGACGGCCGCGGTGGTCGCCGGCGCGCTCGCCGGGCTCGCCCTCGGGGCGGCCCTCGGCGGACCGCTCGCGGACCGGGCCGCGCGGCCGGGCCGGCTGCTTGCGCTCGCGGAGGCGCTCGGGGCCGTCGTCGGGCTCGCGATCCCGTGGGCGGTCGACGCGTTCGGCCCCGCGCTCGCCACCGCGCCTACGGGCGTTCGCCTCGCGGCGGTCGTGCTGGCGTGCGGCCTCGGGATGCTGCCCCTGGGCGCGTCGCTCCCCGCGGCGGTCCGTTGCATCGACCCCGTCGGCGAACGCGCCGCGCGGATCCTCGGGCGGCTGTACGTGGTGAACACCCTCGGGGCCGTGCTCGGCGTCGCCTGGCCCACCGCGATCGGCTTCGAGGTCCACGGCACCCGCGCGGTCGTCGTGGCGGCCGCCGCGCTGCAGGGCGCCGTCGCGCTCGCGGCCGCGCTCGGTCTCGGGGGGCGACGGGCGCCCGCGGCGCCCGCGGCGCCCGACGCGGGCGCGGGGCCGATCCCGACGACGCGCGGGCCTCGCGTCCCCGCCGGCGTGCGGGCCGCGGCGTGCCTCGCCGGCGCCGCGGGCCTCGCGGTCCAGGTGGCGTGGGTCCGCCGCCTGAGCCCCGCGCTCGGGACCACGTCGTACGCGTTCGGCGCGGTCCTCGCGGCCTATCTCGTCGCGATCGCGGTCGGGACCGCGCTGTTCGGCCCGAGGTCGCCGCGCCCGGCCGGGCGCCGGCCCGCGCTGGTGCTCGCGTTGTCGGCCGTCCCGGTGGTGGTGCTGATCCCGTGGTTGCTCCCGGTGGCGCGCGGGGCCGGCGACGCGCTCGGCGCGGCGCTGGCGGAGGGGCCCGTGAGCGCCCGCACGCTGCTGGGGATTCGGGCCGTCGCGACGATCTTGCTCCTCGGCCCCGCGGTGGCCCTCTCGGCGGCGGCCCTGCCGTGGCTCGTGCACGCGGTTGCGCCCGCGCGCGCGCGGGCCGGCGCGGCGTCCGGCACGGTGTACGCGTGGAATGCCGCGGGCAGCGCGCTGGCGGCGCTCGTCGCGGGCCTCGTCGCGATCCCCGCCCTCGGGACCGCGGGCACGCTGCGCGCGGCCGCGGGCACGCTCCTCGTCGCCGCGGCGTGTGTCGCGGCCGGCCGCGCGCGCGCGGGCCTCGCCGTCGGCGCCGCGCTCCTCCTCGCGTCGGCGGCGCTCCCGGTCCCGGACGCCGCGGGGCGCGACGCGGTGGGGGCCACGTTCGACCCCGGCTCCACCGACCCGGCGGCCGCGCCCGCGCTGTTCTTCGAGGAGGGCCGCGCGTCGACGGTTGTCGTGCGCGAGCGGGACGCGCGCACGGAGCTCTGGGTGGACGGGAAGGTCGTCGCGTCGGCGTCGCCGACGGACCGCCTCCATCTCGCGCTGCTCGGTCACCTGCCCATGCTCGCGCACCCCGCGCCGCGGCGCTGCGCCGTGATCGGCCTCGGGACGGGCATCACGTCGACGGCGGTCGCCGCCCACGAGCCCGATCGCCTGGACGTGTTCGAACTCGAGGCTGCGGTCGTGCGGGGGGCCGAATACTTCCGGGCCGTGGGCGGCGGGCTCCCCGCGTCGGCGCGCCTGCACGTCGTGGACGGCCGGCACGGGCTCGTCGCGGCAGACGCGCCGTACGACGTGATCACGAGCGACCCGATCCACCCCGCCGCCGCGGGCAGCGCCGAGCTCTACACCGACGAGCACTACGCGGTCCTCGCGCGGCGGCTGGCGCCGGGCGGCGTGGTCTGCCAGTGGCTGCCGCTCTACGAGCTCGAGATCGACGACGTCGCCATGGTGCTGCGCACCATGGCGCGGCGGTTCGACGTGGCGGTCTTCGTCGCCGGCCCCGACCTCGTGATCCTCGCCGCGCGCCCGGGCGAACTGCGCGTCGACGAGGCCGCGCTCGCGCGCCGCCTCGTCGGCCGGGTGGCGGACGACCTGCGGACGCTGGGCCTCGCGTCGGCGGGCCGGCTGCTTGGCCTGCTCGTCGCCGGACCGGCGAGGGTGCGGCGGCTCGCGGGCGCGGGGCCCGTGAACACCGACGACCGGCCGGTGCTCGAGTTCGCGTCGGCCCGGTCGCAGTACACCGGGTCGTCACCGCGGAACCTCGGCTGGCTCTCGGCGTTCCCCGAGGACCCGACGGCGCTGCTGACGGCGGCGCCCGCGGACCCGCTCGGGTTCGCCGCGGACGCGGCGCGGACGCGGCGCCAGCGCCGCGCGTTCACTCGTTGGCTCCCGGGCGGGGTGGACGCGTGGGCGACGGCGCTCCCGCTGTTCGAGGCGCTCGCGGAGGACGACCCGACGGACCGCCTTGCGGGGTGGATGCGCGACGAGTGCGCGTCGCTGTGGGCGCTCGCGGGGGCGTCCGGCGACGACCCGGAGGGGGCGGCCGTGCGCGCCCGCGAGGTGCTCGCGCGGCCGGACGCCGAGGTGCGCGCCCGGCTCACGGCGGCGCAGGCGCTCGCCGACGCGGGCTTCGCCGACGAAGCGCGGTCCGCGGCGCGCGCGCTGCTCGCGGCGGCGCCGACGTCGGCGCGGGCCCGACGCCTCGCGCAAGCGCCGTGAGGGTGGGGTAGGGTGCGCGGGTGCGTCTCGGCAAGCGAATCCTCGGCAGCCGCGCGCTGCGCACCGTCGTCGCGACGGCGATCCGTCCGTTCCGCGCGACGATGCTCGCCGGTTCGCTGCTCGACGGGGACGTGCGTTTCGCCGGGTACATGGCCACCGGCCGGCCCGCGGTCTTTCTCTGCTGGCACCAGGACTTCGTCTCGACGCTCGGCTACCTCTCGCGGTGGTCGCGCACGCGGCGCATGGTCGCGCTCGCCAGCCCGTCGCGCGACGGCGGGCTCGCGGCGGCCGCGGCCCTCGGGCTCGGCTTCCGCGACATCGCGCGCGGGTCCTCGCGGGAGGGGGGCGCGGCCGGGCTGCTCCGCCTCTCGCGGCTGTCCCGCGGCGACGCGCCGACGTCGGTGGTCGTGGTCGCGGACGGGCCGCGGCCGCCCGCGCGGGTGCTCAAGGCCGGCGGGTTGCTCGTTGCGCGCGACGCGGGGCTGCCGGTCTGGCTGCTCCGGACGTCGTGGTGGCCGTCGGCGGAGCTTCGGCGCTCGTGGGCGCGGTTCCACGTGCCGCGGCCGTGGGCGAACGCGGTGTTTCGGGCCGACGGGCCGATCGCCGTGGACCCCGCGCTCGACCGGGCGGGCCTCGAGGCGCTCCGCGTCGAGGTGGAGGCGCGGATGATCGCGCTGGCTGGCCGTGCCGACGCTGACGCACGGGCGGTCTGGGGCGCGTGACGCGAGGCCCGGGCGCGGACCGTCGTCGCCGCCGGTCGTGGCGTACCATCGACGCCGCGATGCCGTTGCCGCCTCCGCGTCCGCCGAACGCGCCGCCCCCGTCGGGGGCGCGGCCGCCGCTCCCGCCGCGGGATGACGCGGGGCAGCGGCGCGTGTGCGGGACGTGCGACCTCTGCTGTCGGCTGCTGACGATCGACTGGCCTGAGTACCCCGAGTTGCACAAGCCGGCGGACGTGCCGTGTAAGCATTTGATCTCGGGCGTGGGGTGCCGGATCCACGCCGACCGGCCCATGCACTGCGCGTCGTTCCAGTGTCTTTGGTTGATGGGCTTCGGGCCCGACGAACTGCGGCCCGACCGGATCGGGGGGTTTTTCGACGCGGTGGACGCCGGGCAATTGCTGCTCGTGACGGGGCGAGGGCTGCCGGACCCGCGGTCGTTCCCGGCGGTGGAGCGGTTTATCGACGCGTGGTGCGCGGCGCGCAAGGCGAAGCTGGTGGTCTACCGTAGCGGGCGGGAGGTTCGCGAGCCGGGGCCCGGCGGGCCTCGCCGTCCGCGCTGACGCGCGCGGGTCGGGGTTTCCGCAACGCCTGCGGCGCTGCGCCGTGAGGAGAGTGGAAACACGCGCCGCGAGTCCGCGTGCTTGGCGAACGTCGATTCCCGCGGCGCCCGCGGGTGCGCCGTGCGACGTCCCCGTCTCGGGCCATTCCGGTTCGATGCGGCGCCTATGGCCGGTTCGACGCGTCTTGCGGGCACCCGCGGAACCGCGCCGCGTGGAAACACGCTGCGGCGCCTACGGCCGGTTCGACGCGTCTTGCGGGCACCCGCGGAACCGCGCCGCGCGGAAACACGCGCCGCGAGTCCGCGTGCTTGGCGAACGTCGATTCCCGCGGCGCCCGCGGGTGCGCCGTGCGACGTCCCCGT
>Ga0335397_10009183_pt1 | contig 12379 bp, 11 predicted proteins | sample MAT04_FD_205740 | JGI IMG/M metagenome (GOLD analysis project Ga0335397, IMG submission 205740) | Freshwater microbial communities from Lake Fryxell liftoff mats and glacier meltwater in Antarctica - MAT-04 (spades assembly) (version 2) ...
TCCTCGCCCCGGCCGAAGGGGTGTCCGAGGTCGGCGAGCATCGTGGTGGCGGCAGGGCGGATGTCGAGCTCCTCCCAGGTGATGCCGAGCGACTCCATGAGGTGGATGGCGTTGCTCTTGGTGCCGGCGCTGGTCGCGAACCCGGGCATGGTGAACCCCAGGATGTGGGTGCGCGGCAGGCCGAGCCGGTCGCACGCCTTGGCCGCCACGATGAGCGCGTGGGTCGAGTCGAGCCCGCCGGAGACGCCGATGACGATCGTCGGCATCCGTGCCGGGTCACCGCCGCCGATCGCGCGCATCCGCTGCTCCAGCCCGGAGACCTGGATGTTGTAGGCCTCGTAGCAGTCGAGCGCGAGGCGCGCCTCGTCATCGGGCACGAACGGGAAGCGGTCGACCGCACGGCGCAGGCCGAGGTCACCGGTGGGCGGTCGCAACTGGAAGGGCACGACGCGGAACCCGCCCTCGTCGGCGGCGTACGCCTCGGCGTTGTCGCCGAAGCTACCCACCCGCATCCGCTCCTGGCGCAGCAGGTCGAGGTCGACGTCGACGACCGTGCGACGGGGCCCGTCGGGGAAGCGCTCGGACTCGCCGAGCAGCATCCCCATCTCGTAGACCATCGTCATGCCGTCCCACGACAGGTCGGTCGACGACTCGCCCGCGGACGCCGCGGCATACAGGTAGGCGGCGTTGCATCGGACGCTCGCCGAGCGGGCGAGCAGGTGCCGGTCCTCGGCGCGGCCGACGGTGATCGGGGATGCCGACAGGTTGAGCAGGACGGTGGCTCCCGCGAGCGCGGCCTCGTGGCTCGGCGGCACGGGCACCCAGACGTCCTCGCAGATCTCGACGTGCACGGCGAGGTCGGGCAGGTCCTCGGGGGTGAAGATCAGGTCGGGGCCGAAGGGGATCTCGCCGTCGGCGTCGGCACCCGGCCAGTGCGGGCGCAGGAGGAACTCGCCTTGGTGGCCTGCGCCGGAGGCGAAGTGGCGCTTCTCGTAGAACTCGCGGTAGTTGGGCAGGAAGGACTTGGGGGCGACCCCGAGCACCTCACCGCGGCAGATGACGACCGCGCAGTTGTAGAGCCGGTTGCCGTGCCGTAGCGGGGCGCCCACGGCGACCAGTGGGAGCAGCTTGGCGGTGGCCTCGGCGATGGTGACGACGGCGTCGTCGACGGCCTCGAGCAGCACGTCCTGGAGCAGCAGGTCGTCGATGGCGTAGCCGCTCAGCGACAGCTCGGGGAAGAGGGCGACGACCACGGCCTCGTCGTGGCACTCCTTGGCCGTCGCGATCACCCGCTCGGCGTTGGTCGCGGGGTCGGCCAGGGCGACGGGCAGGGTGCACGCGGCCACCCGGGCGAACCCCTGGGCGTAGGCGTTGCGGAAGTCCATGGCTGCGAGCCTATTGCTCCGGCCGCCGGGCCAGGCCCGGCCGCCGGCTGCCACACTCAGCGGTATGACGCGATGGCGCGGTTATGCCTGGGTGTTGATCTGGTTCGTGAGCATTCCGTTCGGGGCGGAAGCTCGGGGGTCCTGGGCGGCGCTGGCAGCCTTCGTCGTTGGGGCCGCTTTGGGGGCCGCCTGGCAATCGGTCGCCCGCAATGACGTCGTCGACCGGCTCACCTGGTTTGCCGTGGTTGCGCTCGCGTCCGGCTTGACCTTCCTGCTCGATGCCGTGATCCGCAGCGGCACTGTCAGCCTGGCCGTCGGCCCCATGGCCTACTTCGTCGCGGTGGCTGCCTCCGTCATCGTGACCGAGCAGGTGCTGCGCCGCCGTGACCTGGGGCCGGTCACGCTCGACATGGTGCACGCCGCCGACGAACCGGGAGCCGGCGGCATCCGACCACCCGGCCCGGTCCGACGCACCGAGACCTGACGCCGGGCGACGAAGGTCAGTCGACGAGCAGCACCGCGGTCATGAAACGGGTCGCCGTCTCGGCCAGGTCGTCGATCGAGGCGCGACGCGGAATCCAGGGCGCGCCGCCCGATCCCGTTGGGCCCGCCGACAGCGCAGACGGCTTCGAGGTGGCTGATCCGCTGCACCCGCTGCACCCGCTGCACCCGCTGCACCACGCGCTGCCCATGTCGTACGCGGTCGATGGTGTGCGGCGTCTCACGCACGGCGGTCCGCTCGGCCAGCGCTGGCTCGACATGGCGGTCATCACCGCCTGGGCGGTCGGCGCCCTGGTGCTCTCCTCGCTGGCCGCGCGGCGGCCGGCACCTGGACCGCCGCCCGGGTCAACCCCGAGCTGGTCGCCTGACGCCGACGGCCCTGCGGGGGGTCACGGCCGCAGGCCGGGGCGTCTGCGGCACGGGGGAGATCAGTCGTCGTCACCGCCGCCGGAGGGCACGGTGGTCGCGCCGACGTCGGACCACGTGGTGGACGCACCGCTGTGCCCGATGCGGAAGACCTGCACGGTGGTGGCCAGCACCGAGAGCACCGAGAGCACGACGACGGCGGTCAACAGACCCGAGCGTGCTGCCGGTGCCGGTGCGGCGTCCACACCGTCGGACGCGGCCGAGGCAGCAGCCGCGGTGGCCTGCGCGCGACGGTCGAGGAACCACAGCGCCCACGCGAGGATGGCGAGGACGATGACGAAGTAGAGCAGGCTCTCGCCGAGCTCGGCGTGCTCCTCGAGGGCTGCGGTCTCCGCGACGCGCTCCTCCAGCGCCTCGCCGCTCTGGGTGGCGAGCGGCACCATGACGAGGGCCAGCGTCGCGGTGATCGGGGTGAGGATGCCGGCCCAGTGCCGGATGCGCGGCGAGAGCGCTGCCAGGAGCAGCAGGAGCGAGGCCAGGGGGACGAGGACCACGACCGCGTGGACGATGAGCGGGTGGAGCGGGATGCCGCCGATGGTGTCGAACACTGTGACCTCCGAGTCCTCGGCGCGCGGCCAACCCGCGCGGTCCTGCCCCCATGCTCGCGGGTGACCTCGGTCGCCGCCTCAAGACACTCCTAAGGCAGGCTCAGGGTTGCGCCGGACGATGTCGGGTGCGTCACGGCGTGAGCAGGGTCTTCCCGGTGGCCCGGCGCTGCTCGACCGCCGTGAGGGCCGCGACGACGTCCTCGAGGTCTCGCACCTCACCGATGACCGGGTCGACCGCGCCGGACTCCAGCAGCGGCAGGAGGTCGTCCCACTGCTGGCGCAGGAAGGCGGGCCCGGGGCCGCCGCGACCGGTCCACCACGCGCCCCAGCCGACCCCGATGACCGAGGTGTTGCCGAGCAGCAGCCGGTTGACCTTGACCTCGGGGATCGACCCGGCCGTGAAGCCGATGACCAGCAGCCGACCCCCCGGCGCGAGCGAGCGCAGCGAGTCGGTGAAGCGGTCACCGCCGACCGGGTCGACCACGACGTCGACACCCCGGCGGCTGGTGAGCCCGGCGACGGCATCGCGAAAGCCTTCGGCCAGGACCACCTCGTGCGCTCCTGCTGCGCGCGCGACCTGTGCCCGGTCCGGCGACGACACGACGGCGATGACCCGGGCGCCCCAGGCAGCGGCGAGCTGCACCGCCGCGGTGCCGATGCCGCCCGCTGCACCGTGCACGAGCACCGTCTCGCCCTCGCGCAGCCGCCCGCGCTCGCGCAGCGCGAAGTGGCAGGTCAGGTAGTTCATCGGCAGGGCCGCACCCTGCTCGAAGGTCACCGAGCCGGGAAGCGGGAAGACCATCGCAGGGTCGGCCTGCACCACCTCGGCGAACCCGCCGAGGAAGGGGAACGCCGCGACCCGGTCACCCGCGGCACACCCGCTGCTCACGGGCGCGGTTCGCACGAGGCCCGCCACCTCGGACCCGGGCACGAACGGCAGGTCGGGCGTGACCTGGTACAGCCCGCGGGTCAGCAGCACGTCCGGGTAGCAGACACCCGCCGCCACGACCTCGATGACGACGCCCTCGCCCTCGGGTTCGGGGAGGTCGACGACCTCCACGGCATCGGGTCCGTCGAGTCGGGTCACCTGGGCTGCGCGCACCCCGCCATCGTAGGGACGGATGAGCGGTGTGCGACATCACCACGAATCACGCGTCAGCCGGGAATGCGCACGGGGGTGCCGCGCGCTTCACGACGAGTGCCACTTCCCCGCCACGCCACGCTCGCGACCGTCGCCCTGATCCTGGGCGGCGTCGCCATCGGCACCACCGAGTTCGTGACGATGGGGCTGCTCCCCGAGATCGCTGCCGGCGTCGGGGCCGACATCCCGACCGCGGGCCACACGATCTCCGCGTACGCCACCGGTGTGATCATCGGGGCCCCGTTGCTCGCGGTGCTCGCCGCCACCTGGCCACGCAAGGCGCTGCTCATCGGGCTGATGGTGGCGTTCACGGTCGGCAACGCGCTCAGCGCCGTCGCCCCGACCTACGGCCTGCTCGTCGTCTCGCGCTTCCTCTCCGGCCTTCCGCACGGGGCGTTCTTCGGGGTCGCCGCGCTGGTGGCCGTCGACCTCGCCGTGCGCGGTCAGGCGGGCCGGGCGGTGGGCAAGGTGATGCTCGGCATCCCGATCGCCAACGTGCTCGGCGTGCCCGGCGCGACCTGGCTCGGTCAGAACCTCGGTTGGCGCTCGGCGTACTGGCTCGTGGCCGTCATCGGCATCGCGACCGTCGCCCTCATCGGGTATGCCGTGCCGCACCTGCCGCGTGACCGCACCCGGACCGTACGCAGCGAGCTGAGCGCGCTGACCAGCCTGCAGGTCTGGCTCACCCTGGGTGTGGGCGCCGTCGGCTTCGGCGGGATGTTCGCGATGTACTCCTACATCGCCCCGACCGTCACCGAGGTGACCGGGCTGCCCGCCTCCGCGGTGCCGGTCTTCCTCCTCGTGTTCGGCCTCGCCGGCTTCATCGGCAACCTCGTGGCCGGGCGGATGGGCGACTGGTCGGTGATCCGCTCGGCCGTGATCGGCATGGCCGGGCTCGGCATCTCGCTCGGCCTGTTCGCGCTCGCTGCGCCGTATGCCGTGCCCGCGCTGATCGTGCTCTTCCTCGTCTCGCTGATGGCCTCGGTGCTCGTCATCAACCTCCAGCTGCGGCTGATGCAGGTCGCGGGCACCGCGCAGACGCTCGCCGCCGCGAGCAACCATGCCGCGCTCAACCTCGCCAACGCGCTCGGGGCCTTCATCGGCGGAGTCGTCATCGCCGCCGGATGGGGGTACACCGCACCGTCCTGGGTCGGCGTCGGGCTCGCGGCCCTCGGGCTGGTCATCCTGGGCCTGTCGTTGCTCGTGCACCGCCGTGACCACCCCGACCGGGTGACGCTGCGGCCGGTCGGGGTGGTCGGGCCCTCGCCGCACGCCGAGATGGTCGCGAAGGTCACCTGAGCGCCACGGCGGGCGCACGGCATCCGTAGGCTGGCCGCATGCCGAGCACCGTGACGTGCCGGGTCGAGGGCGGCATCGCCCAGGTCCGGCTCGACCGCCCAGACAAGCTCAACGCGCTGACCCTCGACACGCTCGAGGATCTCGTGACCACCGCACGGGACCTGTCCCGTGACCGCACCCTGCGCGGGGTGGTGATCGGTGGTGAGGGTGAGTCGTTCTGCGCCGGGCTCGACTTCGCGACGGTGCTGAAGAACCCACCGCGGGTGGCGCGCTCGTTCGTGCCGAACCCGTGGCGGGGTACCAACCTGTTCCAGGAGGCGTGCTGGGCCTGGCGCCGGGTGCCGGTGCCGGTCGTGGCCGCGGTGCACGGGCACTGCTACGGCGGCGGGCTGCAGATCGCGCTGGCCGCCGACCTGCGGATGACCACCGCCGACGCGCAGTGGTCGGTCATGGAGGCCAAGTGGGGGCTGGTGCCCGACATGAGCGGTGTCCAGGCCCTGTCGCAGCAGGTGCGGATGGATGTCGCGAAGCGCCTGACGATGACCGGTGAGGTGGTCAGTGGGCTGCGGGCCGTCGAGCTGGGGCTGGCGAGCGAGGTGCACGACGAGCCGTTCGTCGCGGCGACCCGGTTCCTCGAGCAGGTGGCGCAACGGTCCCCGGATGCCGTGGCCGCCACCAAGCGGCTGTTCGGCCGCACCTGGGCCTCGAACGACCGGCGCACCTTCGCGCGCGAGCGGCTCGAGCAGGCCCGGTTGCTGGCCGCCCGCAACACCACGATCGCCAGGGAGGCCGCGATGCAGCGGCTCGCCCCGGTCTTCGAGCCGCGGCGCCGCTGACCCCGCGGTGCTTCCGACTTGGTGCGATGTCCCACCTCGGGCGGGCCCGTGGGAGGCTGTCGAGGTGGGTGAATCGCAAACGGTCGGCGACGTCCGGCACGTCACGTGCACGCTCTGCGAGGCGATGTGCGCGCTCGAGGTGCGCCTCGGCGGCGACGGTGCCATCGCCTCGATGCGCGGGCACGAGGCCGACCCCCTCTCGCGCGGTCACATCTGCCCCAAGGCCTATGCGCTGCAGGACGTGCACGACGACCCGGACCGGCTGCGGCGACCCGTGCGCCGCACCGCCGACGGCGGCTGGCGCGAGGTGTCGTGGGACGAGGCCGTCTCGTTCGCGGCGTCGCGGCTGGTGGCGGTGCAGCGCGAGCACGGCGACGACGCCCTCGCGGTGTACCTGGGCAACCCGAACGTGCACAGCCTCGGGGCGCTGACCCACAACACCACGCTGGTCCGCCTGCTGCGCACCCGGAACCGCTTCTCGGCCACGTCGGTCGACCAGCTGCCGCACCAGGTCATGGCCTGGGCGCTCTACGGCCACCAGTTCCTCCTGCCGGTGCCCGACATCGACCGTACCGAGCTCCTCGTGCTCGTCGGCCACAACCCGATGGCCTCCAACGGGTCACTGTGGACCGTGCCCGACTTCCCCCAGCGCCGCCGCGAGCTCGTCTCTCGCGGAGGGCGACTCGTCGTCATCGACCCGCGGCGCACCGAGACGGCCAGGGTCGCCGACGCGCACCACTTCGTTCGCCCCGGCACCGACGCTGCCGTGCTGCTCGCCGTCGTGCGCGAGCTGCTGCTGCTCGACGACGCAGTGGCGCCGGCCGCGTACGTCGACGGGGTGGACCTGGTCCGCGAGGCCGTGGACGCGTTCACCCCTGAGCTTGCCGAGCGGGTCAGCGGCATGTCGGCGGATGCCGTGCGCGGCCTCGCGCGTGACCTCGCCGCCGCGCCGTCCGCAGCCGTGCACGGGCGGATGGGCGTGTCCACCCAGGCCCACGGAGTCGTGTGCCAGTGGGCGGTCCAGGCGATCAACGTGCTGACCGGCAACCTCGACCGGCCCGGGGGAGCGATGTTCACCACCCCGGCCGTCGACATCGTCGGTCGTGGCGTGCTCGGGCCCGGCGGGTTCAACAAGCGCCGCTCCCGGGTGCGGGGGCTGCCGGCATTCGGCGGCGAGCTGCCGGTGTCGGTGCTCGCCGAGGAGATCACCACGCCCGGTGAGGGGCAGGTGCGCGCGCTGCTCACCATCGCCGGCAACCCGGTGTCGTCGACGCCATCGGGGCACCGGCTCGACGAGGCGCTCGCCGGACTCGACGCCATGGTGGCCATCGACTTCTACGTCAACGAGACCACGCGGCACGCCGACGTCATCCTGCCGCCGACCGGTCCGCTCGAGCGCGACCACTACGACCTGGTCTTCCACACCCTCGCGGTGCGCGACACCGCCCGGTGGTCGCCCGCCCTGTTCCGGCCGTCTCCTGACGCCCGGCATGACTGGGAAATCGCCCGAGACCTCGGTGTGGCGGTGCTCGGGGAGCGCTCGAGCGGCCTGCGCGAGCGGTGGTCGCGCGCCACGCTGAAGATGGAGGCCAGGCTGCGCCTCACCCCGCGGCGCCAGCTCGACGCGCTGCTGCGGTCCTCCGGCGCACGGCTGTCCGTCGCCAAGCTCGAGGCGATGGCCGCTGGTGCTGATCGGGGGCCTCTGAAGCCGCGGCTCCCGGAGCGCCTGGCGACACCGAACCAGCGCATCGACCTCGCGACGTCGTTCGTGCTCGACGCCCTGCCCGGCCTGCTCACCGAGCTGTCAGAAGCGCCGGTCGCAGGCGACGGCCACCTGCTGCTGATCGGCCGCCGCCACCAGCGCGACAACAACTCCTGGCTGCACAACTCCCCGCGGTTGACCCGGGGGCGCGCGCGGCACGCCCTGCTGGCGCACCCCGACGACCTGGCCGGGCGCGGCATCCGCGACGGCGACACCGTGGTGGTGCGCTCGGCGGTCGGGGAGGTGCAGGTCGAGGTGGAGTCGACGACGGACGTCATGCCCGGGGTGGTCTCCCTGCCGCACGGCTACGGCCACCGGCGACCCGGGGTGCGGCTGCGCCACGCCGAGGAGCTGCCCGGTGTCTCGGTCAACGACCTCACCGACCCCTCCGTCGTGGAGGGGCTGTCCGGTAACGCGGTGCTCAACGGGGTTCCGGTCACGGTCGAGCCCATCGTGTCGGCTGCCCCATGATCTCCCACCCCGTCGGAAGTGCGGAAGTGGTTGCCGGGGCGACCACTTCCGCACTTCCGACGAGGTCGTCATGACTCCGGAGGACGTGCGGCGGCTCGCGCACGACCTCCCCGACGTCGTCGAGCTCCCCCATCACGGTTTCCCCAGCTTCCGAACGGGCGCCCGGGGGCGGATCTTCGCCACGCTGCCCACCGACGAGGTGCTGCGGGTGATGCTCGAGGAGGAGCCGATCCGTGCGGCGGTGGCGCAGTGGCCGTGGTGCCGCGAGGGCTGGTGGGGGAAGCGGCTGATGACGGTCGAGGTGGTGCTCGCCGACGCGGATGCCGCCGCCGTCACCGAGCTGCTCGACCAGGCCCACGCACGCGCCCGCCCCTGACCCAGGGCCGGCCCTGGAAGGTCAAGGCCTACCGGATGCGGTGTCTGGTTGAGCCGGGTACTCGGGCCGGGTCGCCCCGGCAGCCGTCTCAGCACCCAGCTCGCTCGTGCTGGTCAGACCGCGAGGTGATCGGTGACCTTCGGTGCCGGCTCGGTCGGGGCCGGGCACGCCAGCCCTCCGCGCAACCGGGCGTGCAGGGCCCAGGCGACCAGGGCGACTCCGGCCACGGCCAGGAACGGTTGGACCGGCGCGAACCAGCGCAGCGCACCCGCGTACCCGAGGGCGACCAGGACGAGCTTGTTGCAGACCGGGCACCCCACGGCGAAGAAGGTCAACAGGCCGCCCGCGGCGCCGCGGCGGTCGATGGATGCCGTGGTCGCGGCCTCGGCGCCCGGCTCCCGCACGTAGGTCGCGAGCAACAAACCGCTCAGCACCGAGGTGAGACCCAGCACCGGCCAGGCCCACCACGTCGTGGGGACCTCGCGGCCGAACACCGGCGTGGGCAGCATCGCCGTGGGGACAGCCACCACCAGGGCCGTCATGACGGTCGCGGCGGCCGCGGAAAACCAGCGACGAGGAGACCAGAGGCGCAGTGCGACGAGCATCGCCGAACCATACCCCACTGGGTATGTGGACCTCGCCTCGAGTGCGGAAGTGGCTGCCCTGGCTACCGTTTCCGCACTCGAGGCCGGAACCAGCCCGAGTTGGGTGCTCAGGCGGTTGCCCGAGCAGCCGTCTCAGCACCCGACTCGGCTGGGCGGTCAGGCGGGGAGGTCAGGAGGGTGAGTGCTCGGGCGCAGTGGTCGACGAGAGCTAGCCGGCCGGCATCCCGCTCGGCTGCCGGCAGCGCGGCCCACTGCAGCGCGCGGTCCTCCAGGTAGGCGACCCAGCCGTGCACGGCGGGCAACGCGGCATCCGGCAGATCGGTGGCGCGCGCAACGACCCCGGCCACATGCTCGCGCACCGTCTCGACGGGGTCGTCGCCGGACGCTCGCGCGATCGGCGCCTGTCCCAGCACCAGGGCCACGTACGACGCGCGCCGTCGCGCCACCTGGTCGAGGAACCGCTCCACGACCTGCCGCACCGCCGCCTCGCCGACCGCACCGGGGTCGGGGGAGACGTTGCGCCCGACCCGCCGGCGCGCCGCCTCGACGACCGCCCGGTGGTAGTCGGTCTTGGTGGGGAAGTAGTGGAAGAGCAGCCCGCGCGAGACCCCGGCCTCGGCTGCCACCTCGTCGAGCGAGAGTTCCTGCACCGGGCGCTCGACGAACTTGCGCAGGCCGATGCCGACGAGCTGGCGGCGCCGGTCCTGCGGCGTCATCCGGACCCGCGACGGAGCTGCCATGCTATTGAGCATTGCTCAACAACGGTCTAGGGTCAAGGACATGGACTTCGCCCCCTCCCCTCGCGCCGCCGACCTCACCGCCCGCGTACGAGCCTTCGTCGACACCGAGATCGAGCCCGTCGAGCCCGGCATCCTGCGCGACGTAGCCGGGCGGCGTGCTCGCGGTGAGGACGCCTGGCCGCCGCCGGCCGTCGTCGGGGAGCTGCAGGCCAAGGCTCGCCAGCAGGGCCTGTGGAACCTCTTCCTCCCGGCCGGGCACGGCGACGCGTACGCAGCCCGCTTCGGCACCGACGGAGGCGCCGGCCTCACCACCACCGACTACGCGGCCGTCGCCGAGCAGACCGGCCGGTCGGCTCTCGCGCCACTGGTCTTCAACTGCAACGCCCCCGACACCGGCAACATGGAGGTGCTGCTGCGCTACGGCTCGCCGGAACAGCAGCAGGAATGGCTCGAGCCGCTGCTCGACGGCCGGGTGCGCAGCACGTTCCTCATGACCGAGCCCGGGGTCGCGAGCTCCGACGCCACCACCATGGAAGCCACGGCAACCCTCGACGGCGGCGACGTCGTGCTCGACGGCCGAAAGTGGTGGTCGACCGGCGCCGGCCACCCCGACTGCAGGGTCGGCATCTTCATGGGGCTCACCGACCCCGCCGCGCACCGGCACGGCCAGCACTCGATGGTCGTCGTCCCTCTGCAGGCCCCCGGCGTCACGGTCGAGCGGATGCTCACCGCGCTCGGCCAGTACGACGAGCCGCTCGGTCACGGCGAGGTGACCCTGCGCGGGGTTCGCCTGCCGAGCAGTGCGATCCTCGCGGGCCCCGGCCGCGCGTTCGAGATCGCCCAGGGGCGCCTCGGTCCGGGCCGGGTGCACCACTGCATGCGCCTGATCGGCCTGGCCGAGAAGTCGCTCGAGCTGGCCTGCGAGCGGGCCAGCACCCGGGTCGCCTTCGGCAAGCCGATCGCCAACCTCGGCGGAAACCGGGAACGCCTCGCCCGCGCCCGCATCGCCATCAACTCGGCCCGCCTGCTCGTCCAGCACGCGGCCTGGAAACTCGACACCGTCGGTATCGAGGGTGCCCAGTCGGAGGTGTCCGAGATCAAGGCCGCGGTGCCCCAGATGGCCTGCGACGTGATCGACCTCGCCATCCAGCTGCACGGTGGCGGCGGCATGAGTGAAGACTTCCCGCTCGCGGCGGCCTACGCCGGCGCCCGCAGCCTGCGCCTCGCGGACGGCCCCGACGAGGTGCACCTCGGCGTCGTCGCCCGCCACCTGCTGCGTCCGTATGCCGTGCGGGCGGCCGCCGCCGCGCCGGCGGGCGCGACGCCGGCAGCCACCCCCGCCTCAACCCCGGAGGTCGCCCGATGAGCCGCCGCGTCCTGGTCACCGGAGGCGCCTCGGGCCTCGGGCTGGAGCTCACCGAGCTCATGGTGGCCCGTGGCGACACCGTGCTCGTCGGCGACCTGGCCGACCAGCGGCCCGACACGGTGCCCGAAGGTGCCGCGTACCGCCGGCTCGACGTGCGCTCGCAGCAGGACTGGGACGCGGCCCTGGCCTGGGTCCGCGAGACGTGGGGCGGCCTCGACACCCTGGTCAACAACGCCGGCATCGCCACGGGCGGCCGCATCGACGTCGAGGCCATCGCCGACTGGGAGCGGGTCGTCGACATCAACCTCCTCGGTGTGGCCCGCGGCTGCCACACGTTCACCCCGCTGCTGAAAGAGCAACGCAGCGGCCACATCGTCAACGTCGCCTCCCTCGCGGGGCTCGTGCACGGCCCGGGCATGGCGAGCTACAACGCCAGCAAGGCCGGTGTGGTGGCCATCAGCGAGACGTTGTCGTTCGAGCTGGGCCCGTGGGACATCGACGTGTCCGTGGTCTGCCCGGCGTTCTTCCGCACCAACCTGCATCGCTCGTTCTCGGGCAAGGATGCCGCGGTGCAGGAAGCCGGGATGCGGCTGATCACCCAGGCCAAGGTCGACGCCAAGCACATCGCGGCGATCGTGCTCAAGGGCGTCGACGCGCGCAAGAAGATCATCCTCACCGAGCGGCTGGGCCACCAGGCCTACCTCTCGAAGCGCTTTGCCCGCCCTCTCTACGACCGGATGCTGACCGCGCAGGCCAAGCGGCTCGCCCGGCGGGCCGGCACCGACCCCGACGCCGTCGTGCCGTGAGCGCGGTTGCCGGTGCCGCGCCAGTGCGCGAGGAGGACGCCTTCGACGTCGGCCGCGTCGCGACCTGGCTGCGCGACAACGCACCTGGCGAGGGGGGCATCGACGGGAACCCCGAGG
>Ga0335397_10009186_pt1 | contig 12378 bp, 12 predicted proteins | sample MAT04_FD_205740 | JGI IMG/M metagenome (GOLD analysis project Ga0335397, IMG submission 205740) | Freshwater microbial communities from Lake Fryxell liftoff mats and glacier meltwater in Antarctica - MAT-04 (spades assembly) (version 2) ...
GGTTGGCTCCAGCGGATGCAGCGTGTCTCCGGTAAAGACCAGCTCCAAGGCTGACTGGTTTCGAGTCCAACCGTGCAAACGCGAAAGCGGCTGTTAACTGGTAAGAGATGTCCCACTACAAATTGATGGAATCCATGCGCAGGTACCGTGGCAGAGCCGAGCGGCCAATCTCGCGTGAAACGTATCGGGCTCTTCAACCTCGGTGCCCATCCTGCAGTTGCCTGGATGGGCAGGCAAGTCAGGCCACCCAGCCTGGAATCCAGCGCTATTTAGGTGCGTCAGCTAGATAGTCGGCCCTGCAAAACGCCTGCAACCCGCATGAATGCTAGGTTTTCAGGGTAATTTCGGTAGCGCCAAACTCTCAGAAATCTCAAAATATAGATTGAGAAACTGAGAGTTTCCGCAGGTGTTTTGAAGGGCCAAGCTGAATCGCCCCGGGTATGAACTGACCCGGGGCGATTCAGCAAGCGACCTCTATCGTCTGGAGCAGATAACTCGAAGTGATTTTCTGTCCATTGCGTAGATGGTGAGTCTGGCATTGAAGAATTAACAAGCGAGCCGGTACACATGGTCGTATTCGCGGTTCGGGTTTTATGAAGCGACCGATCCATATCAGACTCAAATTCCACACTGCTGCCCAATCTCCCACGACACGCTTCTGCCACGAACGACCTCTGCCATGACTTGCCCCAGCCGCTGCTCGAGCACCGGCTTCCACGGCACCAGCCTGAATCCCAAGCCATCGTCCAGCATGGCAACCGCCCGCTGGCGAGCATCACGCTACGCCGATAGACGCCGTTGACGCGTTCTCCATCAGCCAAACTGCAGTTTCTCGTCAACGACGATAAAGCAGGGAAGGTGATGTAGTTCTATAGCACACCTCATTGTTGTCTTCCCGTTTGAATGCAGAAAACACACGTCGTATTGGACATTTAATGATTTTCGAATTCATTTGGCGTATTTCCTTGCCCCCGCGACACAGATTACTGCACCCATCGTGACGACCAACATCGTCCAACTCACCTTTTCGTTTAGAAGAAGCGCGGCAAGGCCAAGCCCCATGAAAGGCTGGAGCAACTGGAGTTGTCCAACCGCCGCAATTCCACCCTGCGCCAAGCCTCGATACCAGAACACGAAGCCGATCAACATGCTAAAAAGCGAGACGTAGGCGAGGCCGATCCAAGCCGACACGCTGACATGCTCGAAGGATGCAGGCCAAGTCAGCAGCGCAATCGGCAGCATGATGGGCAGCGACAGAACCAGTGCCCAGCTAATGACCTGCCAGCCCCCCAACGTGCGGGTGAGGCGTGCGCCCTCCGCATACCCCATGCCACACACGACGATGGCAGCCAACATCAGCAGGTCGCTTTTTAGCGAAACCTCCACTCGGTCCATAGCTGCATAACCAACAACGAAGGCAGCCCCGACGATGGAGAACAGCCAGAAAGGCAAACGCGGGCGTTCGCCGCATCGCAGCGCGGCGAAGATCGCCGTGCAAAGCGGCAGCATTCCCAAGAAAACAATCGAATGAGCGGACGTGACGTGTTGCAGTGCCAGTGCGGTGAGTAGCGGAAAGCCGATCACACCGCCCAAGGCCGTCAGTGTGAGGGATGGTAAATGCGCCAGCTTTGGCCGTGGCTGTCGAAGCGCCACCAAAAGAGTCAATCCCAGCAAGGCGGCAATGGTTGCCCGCGCACAGGTCAGGAACGTCGGGTTGAGATCTGCGACCGCGACACGGGTTGCCGGTAGCGAACCTGCAAAGATGGCCACACCGATAAATCCACTTATCCAGCCACTTGTTGTTTTTTGCATAAAAACTCCTTAAGAATCAGTTCTCAGTAAACATCAATAAGGCTGATCGTTCTAGATACAATCCAGTACAATTTTAAATAACTGTAATGCATATAAATACAATACGGCAGGAAATAAAATGAGGCGAAGTGGCACACGGATCAATGCGGTGATGGCCGAGATTCAGGCAAGAATTGCCTCCCGTACCTATGTGCCGGGGACTCGCCTTCCATCTGTGCGTGCGCAGGCGAATGCCATGCGGCTCTCAGTCTCGACTGTGGTTGAAGCCTATGAGCGATTGACAGCCGAAGGGGTCATTACCTCCCGTCGAGGGGCGGGGTTCTATGTCGTGGGACCAGTCGCACCCCTCGCACTAGCGGAGATCAGCCCCAGAATCGACAGAGAAGTTGATCCACTGTGGGTTTCACGCCAATCGCTAGAAGCAGATACCACCGTACACAAGCCCGGCTGCGGCTGGATGCCACCGTCGTGGCTCTATGAAGAAGGAATTCGCCGAGCCCTGCGTGCGCTGGCGAGGGCAGATATATTAGAGTTGACCGAGTACGCCACTCCACTGGGAAACCCAAAGCTACGCCAGTTTCTCTCCCGGCGCATGCTGGCCTCCGGCATCGAGGCAGCCCCGAAACAGATCATGCTCACCGAGTCAGGAACTCAGGCAATTGACCTGATTTGCCGTTTCCTGTTGGAGCCAGGCGATACCGTCTTGGTGGACGACCCTTGCTACTTCAATTTCCACGCTTTGCTCAAAGCACATCGCGTGCAGGTGGTGGGCGTGCCCTATACCCCCAATGGGCCGGATGTGGAACGGTTCAGGGCTGCTTTGCAAGCGCACTCGCCTCGGCTTTACATTACCAATTCAGGAATCCACAATCCAACCGGTGCGACACTTTCGCCAGTTGTTGCGCATCGGGTTCTGAAGCTCGCCGACAGTTCGGATCTTGTGATTGTCGAAGATGATATTTTTGCCGACTTCGAGACTAGTCCTGCATCGAGACTCGCAGCCTTCGATGGCCTCTCGCGTGTGATCCAAATTGGTAGCTTCTCCAAGACGATTTCGGCTTCGCTGCGCTGCGGCTATATCGCAGCGCGGGTCGATTGGATCGAAAATTTGGTCGATTTGAAGATCGCCACTACCTTCGGTGGCGGGCGATTGGCCTCCGACGTGGTATTGGCTGCGTTGACCGACAGCGGCTATCGTAGACACATGGAAACAGTACGGTTGCGGCTGGCAGAGCGAATGGAAAAGACCATCCCGCGTCTTGAAGCGATGGGCATCCGACCTTGGCTTGTACCCCAAGCTGGCATGTTCCTCTGGTGCCGACTGCCAAAAGGTAAGGACGCTGCAACCATCTCTCGATCGTGCCTGAAAGATAGTGTGTTGTTGGCGCCGGGTAATGCTTTCAGCCAATCGTTGAGCGCTAGCGACTTTCTGCGTTTTAACGTGGCGCAATCGACTGATGACCGGGTTTTTGATGTTCTGGCATGCGCACTTTCCGGTTAGCAACAGGCTATTCCAGCCTAGGTTTTAGATTGCCCACGCTGCTGCCCAATCTCCCACCACGCCCTGCCGTCCTGAACTTTGGCGGTCATCTGCTTGCCCAGCAGTGGTTCGGTCACCGACTTCCAAGGCACCAAGCTGAATCCCATGGCGTCATCGAGCATGGCGTAGCGTCCGCTGGCTAGCATGACGTTGCGTCGATAGATGCCGACCATGCGCTGGCCATCGGCCACCGGGCGATATGCTAGGCCTGTCTCCGTCGCCAAGCTCTGCGCCGTTGTTGCCAGCTTCCTCATACAGCGTCGCTGTAGTCAAACACAACTTATTTGGGAAACGATCCGACTATCGTGTAACTTTTGCTTGCCGTTGTCCCCACCAAACCCCGGCCAACGCAAGCAATCCGCCAACCGCGTGGTAAGAATGCAGTTGTTCGCCCAGAAGTGTGTAGGCTGCCAATGCCACGAAGACGGGTAACAGGTTCATGAACAGGCTAGCACGCGCAGGGCCCATTTGCTTGATGCCACTCATCCAGAAAAACGGTGAGCCTATTGACGCAGGAATGCCAGCGTACAGAATCAGTGGGAGGTTTTGCGCCGTGATGGGTGAGCTTGGCGCAAGGCACCAAAACGGCAGAATCACCAGAATGCCAAAACCGATCTGCACATAGAGCTGCTGCCATGTCGACAGTGGCACTGCCCAACGTTTGAGCAGTACGCCGTAGAGCGCATTGGAGGCAACCGCGATCAGCATCAGTGCATCACCCCAATGCGCTGCGCCGTTCAGCAATTCACCGGGATGACCTTGGGTGCTAAGAAACAATAAGCCAAGCAGTGACAGGCTTGCTCCACCCAGACGCGACGCAGTCAATTTTTCGCCTGCAAAAAAACTGGCCAGCAGAGCAGACATCAAAGGCATCAATGCCACGACAACGCCCATATTGATGGCAGAGGTGGATTTCGCTGCTTGATAGGCCAGCCCCTGGTACATGCCCATCCCTAGTAATCCAAGAAAAGCCAGTTTGGGCCAGTGCGCACCAACGACAGCACGTTGTCGCCAAACGCTGCGCAACAAGAACGGGCTTAATACCAGCCCGGCCAATAGCCAGCGATAGAAAGTAATGGCTGCGGGGTCGATCATCACCGCGGCAGCTTTGGTAACCAGAGTGTTGCCCGTCCAGATCAGGACGGCCAGTAACGGATAGATGGAAAAGTTAGCCGTCGATGGGGGCTGTATTGTTTGCGTGTGTACTTTTGCTTGCATGGCTGACTCCAGGTGAATCGTTGTTTCGAGGTGGCTCTATCGTCCGATGCATCAACCATTGTGTAAAGTGACATAATCGAAACCCACCAGTGCACCGAACGCACTGGTAGGAGCTGCGCTGATGAAAACTCCTGCTTTAAGTCATCTGGATTTCAATTTATTGCTGGACCTGGACGCCCTGCTCCGTGAAGGTAGCGTTGTGGGTGCTGCGCGTATCCGGTATCTGAGTGCACCAGCGATGAGCCGTCGCCTGGCGCGATTACGCGAAGCGATTGGCGACCCTCTGTTCGTCCCCGCAGGACGCGGTTTGGTGCCAACACAGCGTGCATTGGACTTGAGTGGCCGTGTGCAAGCGGCGATCGAAGACGTGCGTGGCGTTTTTACCCCCCAGGAAGTAGATTTCGCTCGACTCGAACGCACCATCACTTTGCGCACAAACGATGGCTTCGCAGGCACGTGGGCAACCAGGCTGACCGCTGCCTTGACCGCCGAAGCGCCGGGTATATCGCTGCATTTCACCCCCCATACAGACAAGAATATTGTCGCCCTGCGTAGCGGTGTCGTTGATCTGGATATTGGCGTGCTCAGAACGGTAGAGCCTGAGATATACAGCGAGCTGCTATTCCAGGCAGCTTTTGTAGGCGTCGTTCGAGAGAACCACCCCTTGCTCAGTACGCAAAAAAAGAGGCCGAGCGCCGAAGTTAGTTTGCAGGACTTTTTAGCATGGCCTCACATTTCTACTTCACCGCGCGGCATGGCAACGGGGCGCCTCGATATGTCGTTAAAAGAACTGGGTTTGCGCCGCCGCGTGGCCATTGCTGCGCCAGGCTTTCAGTCAGCTTTGGTCATGGCCGCTACGTCCGACTTTATTGCCGTCATGCCAGAACCGTTTGTCCGCTGGGCCATGGCGGATCATCACTTGCACATCTTCAAGTTGGCATTAACAATACCTCCTGTTGAAATTTCACAAAGCTGGCATGTACGCCAGCAGGCTGACCCTGTACATCGTTGGCTGCGCGGACACGTAAGATCACTGTGCAATACGGACGCATAGAAAATTCGCACCTAAAAAAGATTGGCTGATGCTGAAAAGATCTGCGAGCCGAATGGCTACTATTTCCCGTTTGTTTAAATTCTCAGTAATAGCACGAGGGGCAGCATACTGCTAAGTCTTGCTGGCGGAAAAATCCAAAAAATTCGCATTTCCACGCCCTTGTCGGTCACCTTGGCTGCGTTTGCAGTCTTAACTCCGAACAGCCTGTTTGGCAGTCCAGCCGTTTTCAATGCCGGTGCAGCGCCTGGGCTGTGGCCAGCGGCAGGAACAAGGTCATGGGCTGGCTGGGCAGGGCGATCAAGCCGTGGTGCCTGTAGAACGCTGCGGCAACTGCATCCTTGGCATCGACCACCAGGGCATAGGCGGCAATTTCCGCGCGCAGGGCGCGTGCCAAAGCATCGGCCAGCAAGGCGCCGCCCAGACCCTGACCCTTGAACGCCTGGTCCACGGCCAGGCGGCCCATGCGCACGGCCGGCACCGTCGGGTAACGGGGGAGCTTTTTACCCAGGTCCTCGGGCAACTGGGACAGCAGCAGGGCGGTAGAGGCCAGGGTGTAAAACCCGGCGATGCGCCCGTCCAGGCTGAGCGCCACGTAGCAGGCGGTCACGCGGCGCCGGACATCTTGCGAAACCTGCTGGAAAAAGTAGCGGTTGAGCGGCTCGGAGGCGCAGTCGAACGCGGTGCGGTCATGCCTGCTGTCGAGCAGGACTATCTCGAACAATGGCGTCACTGCGCGCCCAGGAGCCTGCGCCGGCGCTCAAAGGCGCGCTGCAAGGCTGGCGCAGGCTCTGGCGGGGACAGCAGCGCCTGCGCAAAGCATTCCTGGTCAGCCAGCGACAGGCGAATGATCTCGGCCTGCTCGATCGCCCGCTGCGCGGCTTCCTGCACGGCGCTGACGACGAAGTCCGTCATGGTGCGCCCTTCGAGCTCGGCGGCCCGCTTGAGCGTGGCGTGCAGGTCCACACTGATCCTGGCTTCCAGGCGTGCGGTGGTGGCTGTGGCCATGGCAAGCTCCTTAAAACCAAAAATTATACGGCAATTTGCCGTACAAATAGAGAATTGACATCTTTCCCTAAAGCCCAAGGAGGGCGGTTGTGGCAGCCGGGGTTGCGTTCCTGCCCTTTTCTCATCCAAACAAATTCGTCAGCTTCACTTTTTGGTTTTCGGCATCCAAAAATAAACTTGTTCGATTTCTGCCCCGAACGTCGGTTTTTCAGCTGAACGGACGATGCAATATTGATTTCCAGTTTTTGTGTCTGTGTGCTGTTCCCAGCCAGGCAGCTTGCAGCCAGCCACTTCGGCGCCGTCAGTTGATCCCGCCCAGCCCGCCCGCTCACGCACAGCTGCAAGCTCAGCGCTAATTTTCTTTGTTGTCGCTTCAACAGCCGCAGCCACCGCAGCAGCAGACCCAGACTCCGCCACCGTTGCCCGGTTTGCTGCTGCCTGGGTCGCCAGATGGGCTGCACCGACATCCTGGCGTAAGCCAGATATTTGCAGTGCGTTGGAGCCGATCCCCATGCCAACACCAGCAAGCAAGGAGGCCAGAAAAATTCCAATCCCAATGAAAGCGTACCGCTTCATCAAAATGGTTTGCTCACGGATGACCATCGCCTCGACGGTTGCCTTATCGACCGCTGCAATGTCTTTGCCTGCGTTGATCACCGCATTTTTTGCTTCTTCATTCAAGTCTTTAAAGACTTCCACCGCTGCCCTGTGCATGTTGCGTTTTGCTTGCGTTAACTGCAGCTCAATGGCTTTTTCTACCTTCTTGTCAACTTCATTGCTGACAAGCATTCCTGTCTTGTTAATCGTTTCAACATTCGTTGCACGGGCCGTTGCTATGGAACTTGAGACCTCCAGCAGCCGCACTAAAAAGGCTTCATTCATCATGGAGATTTGCCAGACCGGATCCCGGTCATCCAGATTCAAATCCTTGCGCATCCTGTACAGATGCTGCTTTTCTGCATCGGTAGAAGCGCGTTGAACCACCACGTCAAAAGGCGTCACATCCATTATTGGCTTTCGATCATTCCATCGAACATCAATTCAAGCCCGTTGGTGAACTGAAAGAGTTCTGCTTTGTCGCCAATCGTCATTGTTTTTTTCATGGCGCCAATGCTCTCGCTCTTGTTGTAAAAGCGCGTCACCACACGGTTGGCCAGCTTGTACATGTAGCCCGATTGACCGCCTGCTGCCTCAATCATTTTTTTGGCTTCTGATCCGTCGTAAATCTCAAAATCATCTTCATTGCCAAACACCCCGCTTTTGACAATGTGCAGTTTTGCCTGGGGCATGATTTCCATGAAATTGCGAACCAGATTCACAGAGTCGAGATTTGCATTGATGACCCAGAACATCACAATGTTGAAATGCTGCTGCTTCATCGAGTCGCTGAAAATCTTGTGAAATGCTTTCATGCCGGCTTCATTTCTGGCCCCGGTGTTGATCACAATGTCTTTGCCGGACTGCTCATCACAGAACGTGATCAAGTCCAGCCAGCCTTCTTTTTTATCCAGATTCAAGTTCCTGACAGGAATTTCATTTTCATAGGCATAAGCGACATCAGGATTGCTGGTGTCAGTTTCAACCAGTGCCACCTGTTTGTTTTTTTCCAGCAAATAGTGAAGCAGGCCGTTTGCCAGCATTGACTTGCCAACACCGCCTTTACAGCCACCGACAAAATAGATAGTTGACATTTTTATTGGCTCTTGTTTCTTAGACGTTGGTACGGCGGTTCAATCTGAACTCACCACTGCCTTGCTTGTGTGCTGGCGTAGCAGCTTGTGTTTCAGTTACTGCCTTTTCAGGTTCAACTGAAGACGATTCAGCCTGTTTTGTTGTGGGTGTTTTTGTACCCCGTTTGGGTACTGATGCTTTTGCACCCTGCTTTGCTTTGGATACTGGTTTTGCCCGCTGTAAATAGTTCTTGAGTGTCGGCGCGGTGATGGCAAGACCGCCCTTGGTGATTTCTTCTGCAATCATGTTCAAGCTGTACCCGCGAGTCTTCAAAGACTCAATTTCTTCGAGCATCGCTGTAACAACCTCTTGCCTGCTTTTGACAACAGGGCGTTCAATTTTCGGGAGCGACTTCAAGTGGTCAAACAGGTTTTTAACTTCTTCTTCTGTGTAGGAAATTTGCTTTTTTACTGATCTTGTCATTTTTATTTTCTTTGACAGTTGTTTGTGATTTTTGTAGGGTAGCAGAAATATTTGTTTACAGAATTATATAATTTGGTAACATTGACAGCAATGGTAAAGATACAAGGTGGGGGTTGTCTGACATATGAATCGCTTCGCGTTTCCCATGCCAAACAACCCACGTCAACCCATTCGGCGCTTCGCTTCTCACCGGTTGACTCCCCTTGCAATGGCTGCGCCCTTGAACCCGCTGATTCATATCCACCAACCCAGGCACCAGGAGCCCCATGCCATTCGAGAAAATCGGTGAAGACAGCCTGGACGACAAAATCGCCGTTCGCCTGACAGCACAAGAAAAGCAGCGCCTTGCACAAGATGCCGAAATGGCCGGCTTGTCCATGTCGGCGCTTGTCCGGGCGCGCTACTTTGGCCGCAAGATTGTGGCCAACACCGACCTCGTGATGATCAACCATTTGAACCGCCTCACGGGCATGCTGAAGACCGTTCACAACGAGAGCCATGGCGCCTACAGCGCCGACACATCGGCGGCCATTTTGCTCATCATCGAAACCATTAAAAAAATAAGCCGGTCGGCATGATCGGCAAAAAAGCACCGAACCCCAAGAAGTCCAGCAGCAAAGCGGTTCGTGTTGCAGCGTTGACTGCCTACATCACTCGTCCTGAACTGGCCAATGGCCGGGAAAAGTGCATCCACTATGAAGCTGAAAACTTCATCACCGATGATCTGAAGTCCCAGACTTTGGAGATGGTGGCGCTGTCGCATTCGGCCGTGCGAAGCAAGGACCCCATCGACCACTATGTATTGAGCTGGCAAGAAGGCGAGCAACCCAGCATTGAGCAGGCACGCCAAGCCGTGCACATCACGCTCAAGCACCTGGGCCTCGAAGGCCACCAGGTCATCTGGGGAATGCACTCGGACACTGACCATGTTCATATTCACATTGAAGTGAACAGGGTTCATCCGCAAACCTTCAAAGTGGTTGAAATCAACAAAGGCTTTCAGAACAATGCCATCCAGCAGGCTGCGGCCATTGTTGAAAAAGTTCAGGGCTGGAAAACGCACGCCAGCTCAAGATTCAAAACGGACGAGTTTGGACACTTGATCACTGACAGCAAAAAGCGCCCCCAGGTTTTTGACAAGCCGAACCAGCTAGACCAGCCAAAGGAGCCGACCGGGCTAGTTAAGGACAAGGAAATCCAGACCGGCGAAAAATCGGCCCAGCGCCTTTGCATCGAGCTGGCCGCGCCCATCATTGCAGCGTCCACCACTTGGAAGCAGCTGCATGCAGCACTGGCAATAGTGGGCATTGAATACAAGCAAGAAGGCAGCGGCGCCAAATTGTTTATTCACGGAATTGGTGTGAAGGCCAGTGATGTGGTGGACCGCAAAAACAATTTTGGCGCATTGCAAAGACGCCTTGGACCTTACCAATCACCCATCCAACTTGAGATCAAACATGACCCCTTCCACAGAACTCGACTTGTCACGGACAAACGTTTCAAAACCGGCTTTGACGAGCCGCACGTTGTTGCGGCTGGATTTACTACCTTCCACACTTTGCACGATCTGCCCGGCAGCCATTTGGATGTCACCCAGAATACAAAACGAAAACAACACCACACTGAAAATTTATTGCAGTCTGATGAAAGTCTTGATCACCGAAGAGTTGAGGGAGTGCGATGGGGAAGCCATCGCGACCGCGCAGATCGAGGCGCGAGAGAACGCCATCCTGGAGAAGCTGGAAGTCAAAGCGCACAGTTGGGCGAACGCACAATCGAAAAAAATGGAGAAGGAGCAAGTCAGGGCGGACAAGGCGAAGGCCAAAGCGGAAAAGGACGCGGACAAAGTGAAGGCCAGAGAGAAGGCCAAAGCCGAAAAAGACAAGGCCAAGGCGGACAAGGACCAAGCCAAAGCCGACAGCCGCTTGCTGGCCACCAGCCGGGTTGGCGCGAATACACCGCCCTCCGGGACGCCCTGAAGGCGGCCAAAACGCACGACACGATTGCGCTGCAACAACGCCACGGCGATGAACGGGCCGCGCTTCTGGTGAAGCTGAAAGCGCAGCGCACCGAGGCCCTGAAAAAAAGCGGGAAAGACAATGGCGCGGAGCGCAACGCATTGGAAAGCCTCATGGCACTCGTGCAAGCCGCTGAACAGCTCGAGCTGCAAGCGCGGCAACGGAATGAAAAAAAGGCTTTGCAAGCCACCTACAAACCGCTGCTTGTTTACAAAGCATGGAAAGCTCAGCCCCAAATTGTCGGCCTGCATGTCCTGCCTGCCAGCGAGCAACGCCCGGTCGCCAGCACCAGCCCGGTCGCCAGCACGCTGCGGTTCCTCACCAGCACGATGGATGCGCGTCAGCACACCACTTACCAGCTGTTCCGAAAAGACGTGTTCCGGGATGAAGGGCGAACGATTGTCATTTTGGATTTGAATTCCGACGCCGGCATTGCCGCCGCGCTGGCGCTGGGACAGGCGAAATTCGGCAACGTGCTAACCCTGACGGGCCCTGCAGCGTTTCAGCACAACGCTGTCGCCCTGGCCGTGGCCAACGGGTTGACCTGCCGGTTTTCAGATCCGGCCCTGCAGGTCCTGCGCGAGCGGCTGCAGGCCGATAAATGCCAAGCCGAGCGTCCGGCAAGCGGAACGCTGGAAAAGGCCGGCGAAGCGGTCTTGACGCCACCCAACCAATCTGCAGAGCAGGGCATGGCGCCAGGCCCCCGGGCCAAGCCCATAAAACCGGTCTTGGTGCCTACCCCCGTCAAGGAGGCTGTTACCTCCCAGGCGCCCGAGAATGACCAGCCAGTCGCCCAGGCCGAAGCGGCTCAAGCTCACCGTTTGGAGCACGAAGGAAAAGCCGAAACAGCCGAAGCTGAAGCCGAGCAAGCCGCCCAGGCCAAAGCTGCTGAAGCTCAAAAAGTCGCGGATGCCGAGAATGCTGCCGAAGAACACCGGCTTTCAGAACCCGTTCAGCTGGCCGATATTCACAAGCAGATTGATGCAGCCAAAGCCGCCGCCGAGCCGCGCAGCAACTTGGCGCAATCAACAACAACACAGGCCGACCACCAGGCACCGGCCAATGGCGTTGTCGTGGCCTCCAACGAAGCATTCGTGGCCGTCCGCTGGCGGGACGAAGTGAGGCTGTACAAGACGGGTGAACTCACTGAAAACCTCGAGTATGACGGCATCGACACCGGCCCCGGGCGGTTTGCACCCGGCAACGAGATCGAGCGAAAGCACGGCAAGGACGGCATGCGAACGCTGCTCAGCGAAGAACGCCAAGCCATGCAGACCGAAGAAAAAAAACTGCGTGCGCTTGCCAAAAGCAAAACCCAAGGACGCTAAGCCCAACCGGAATATTCATGAGAAATTTAGAACAGCCGCCGACGCCGCGCAAGGAACGAAAAATTCCTCACCTCACGCTGTATTTCCCGGTGACGGCAAAGATCGGGACCGTAGGGATATACGGGACTTCCCAGAATTTAACCGGCGGCTGGTGTTGCCGGGGCGGGCAGGATGTCAACAAACCATTTGCCCAGTTCGGGCAGGCGCTGAAGTTTGGTTTCCAGCACACACATGGCATCCTTGGTCAGC
>Ga0335397_10009190_pt1 | contig 12375 bp, 11 predicted proteins | sample MAT04_FD_205740 | JGI IMG/M metagenome (GOLD analysis project Ga0335397, IMG submission 205740) | Freshwater microbial communities from Lake Fryxell liftoff mats and glacier meltwater in Antarctica - MAT-04 (spades assembly) (version 2) ...
TAAGTGAGGTTTGGGTTGCAGTGTCTGTCATGGTCATCCCTGTTATTTATAATGAACTTATAAGTATTATATAACTTTAAAATTTAAAAGTCAACAACTTTCCCTGATAAGTTAATTGTAGCACATTCCTGACAGTCGTGCGTAGTCTATGTTGTAAAAATGTTACCTGACCACTCCCTTTACGGAGCTGCAAGTTAACGGTTTACTTCTTTGTCTTTTTTGTAGCTTTTTTGCGCTTGAAACCGCGTTTTTTAGCAGGCGCGGCTTTGAGTAATGCCTCGGCCTCGGCCTCTGTTAATTTGGCGGCATCGACGTCTTTGGCGATACGAGCATTCTTTTTGCCGTCAGTTACATAAGGACCATAAGGACCGTTTAATACTTTGATACCACTTGGGAACTCGTTGATGTTTTTGGCGGCATCTTTGGCTAGTTTTTCGACGTATAATTCGCGGGCTTCTTCCTCAGTGATGGTTCGAGGATCGAGTGGTTTAATTGATACAAAAGTTTTGCCGACTTGTACATAAGGGCCAAAACGACCGATATTGGCTTTGATCTCTTCGCCTTCAGCGGTTTTGCCGACTGTGCGCGGGAGTTTGAACATTTCTAGGGCTTGTTCTAGAGTGACAGTGTCGATAGTACTCTCGGCTGGCATTGGCGCAAAGGCTGGCTTCTTGTCTTCATCGGCGGTGTCGCCCTTTTGTAACATTGGGCCATAACGTCCAAAACGGGCGAAAATAGGCTCGCCAGACGCTGGATCGGTACCCAGTTCCCTGGCCTGTGAGACTTCGGCTCGCGAAATGTCAGCCGACTTTTCAATTAGAGGGTGAAAATCTTTATAAAAGTCGGCAATCATTGCTGCCCAGCCCTGTTTGCCATCGGCGATATTATCGAAATCGCCTTCTACGCGAGCCGTAAAGTCATAGTCGACAATGTTTGGGAAATATTTAACCAAAAAGTCTGTGGTAACTTCGGCGATGCCAGTCGGAACCAGTTTGTTTCGGTCGGCGCCATAGATAGTGGCGGTTGTGGTTTGATTAATTGTGCCGTCTTTTAGGCGTAACTCTGTTACATCGCGCTCTTTGCCTTCCAGATCGATCTTTTCGACGTAGCCGCGGGTTTGAACTGTAGAAATAGTTGGCGCGTAGGTGCTTGGACGGCCAATTCCCAGTTCTTCAAGTTTTTTCACTAAGGCGGCTTCGGAGTAGCGAGCTGGAGCGCGGCTAAAGGTTTCGGTAGCTGCTAAGTCTTTGAGATCGAGTTTGTCGCCCACGTTAATGGCTGGTAGCAAAACGTCGTCTTTGGTACCACCGTAAACTTTCATAAAACCATCAAAACGTAAGATTTCGCCCTTGGCGATGAAAACTTCTGGTTTGGTGCTTGGCTGAATTGTAACTTCTGTGCGTTCCAACTTGGCTTCGCTCATTTGTGAAGCTACTGCGCGTTGCCAAATCAATTTATAAAGTTTAGTCTGTGAGTCGTCGGCACCAGCTTCTAAGCGGTGGAATTCGGTGGGACGGATGGCTTCGTGGGCTTCTTGAGCGCTTTGATTTTTGGTTTTAAATTGTCGGTGATTGTAATATTCGGCGCCGTATTTTTCCTTAACAAATGATTCGATGGCGTTCAAAGCTTGGCTGGATAAAATGGTGCTATCGGTACGCATGTATGTGATGTTACCTGCTTCGTACAAACGCTGGGCAACCGTCATAGTTTGGCGGACGCTAAAACCTAGGCGACGGCTGGCTTCTTGTTGCAATGTGCTGGTAGTAAATGGCGCGCCTGGGTTACGGGTGGCGGGCTTCTGAGCGATGTTGGTAACACTAAAATCGGCACTTATAATGGCATCGAGCCATGTTTTTGCTGTGGCGCTGTCTTTTAGTTTGATCTGTAATTCGGCCGGCAGTTCTTTGCCGTCAGCCAAGAATACGGCAGTAACTTTGAATGAGCTTTTAGCGTCAAAGTCACGGATTTCGCGTTCACGCTCGACTGTTAGGCGGACCGTGACTGATTGGACACGTCCAGCACTGAGGCCGGTGCGGACTTTTTTCCATAAAACTGGTGATAATTCGTAGCCAACTAAACGATCGAGTACCCGGCGGGCTTGCTGAGCATCTACAAGTTTAAGGTCAATCGTTCGTGGATTTTTTATAGCCGCTTCGATAGCTGGCTTAGTAATTTCATGAAAAACAATGCGCTTAGTTTTGGTTGGATCAAGTTTAAGGGCATGCGCTAGATGCCAGGCAATCGCCTCGCCTTCGCGGTCTTCATCGCTGGCTAGCCAGACTTCACTGCCGGCAGCTGCTTTTTTAAGCTCGGCGACAACTTTGCGTTTATCGCTACTAACTTCGTAGTGCGGCGCGAAGTTGTTCTCAATATCAATGTTTAGCCCTTTTTTAGGCAAATCACGAATATGACCGAAGCTACTTTTGACCACGTAGTCCTTGCCGAGGAACTTTTCGATGGTCTTAGCTTTGGCCGGACTTTCTACAATAACTAGGTTTTTGGCTGCCATAACGTACTCCATCTAAGCGTATTGGTAGTGATTTTGCAACATTAATATAAGAACAGCCCTTATAACCTGATGCGGCCATTCCTAATGAAGCGACCAATGGTTGGCGCCCAACGAACGGATTTTGCCGCCGATTTCTAGCATTACAATAGCTTGATTGAACTCGCTACTAGTCAGACTGCTATCTTTGAGGAGTTCTTGGCCATCGTTAACACCGCTCACCAATAGATCAAGCACTTGTTGTTCGTGCTGGTTGCGACCCTTTACCTTCTTTGACTTTGAGTCGTCTTCTTCTAGTTTTAATGCGTGCAGCACATCCAAATATGATGTTACTGGCATAGCGCCGGATTTTATGAGGTTATTAGTGCCGACTGAGTTGGGGCGATTGATGTCGCCTGGCACTGCTAAAACGTCTTTACCCTGCTCTATCGCGAAACGAGCCGTGTGCAAGCTACCACTTTTTTCAGCTGCTTCGGTGATCAAGACCACTTGTGCCAGCCCGGCAATTAAACGGTTACGGGCGATGAAGTTACCGGCATATGGAATTGTAAAATTTTCCATAGAATATTCACTAACTAAAGCTCCGCCACTGGCCACTATCTTAGAAGCTAGAGTGCGGTGCGTGCGGGGGTAAACTTTATCGACTGGCGTTGGCAGTACGGCAATTGTCAGTCCTCCGGCGTCTAAAGCCGCTTGATGTGATATGCCATCTATTCCAAGCGCCAGACCGCTAATGATTACAATGCCCCGCTCTGCCAGCTTTTCAGCTAGCTGAGCCGTTACTTGGCGACCATATGGCGAAACGTTGCGGCTACCAACAATTGCCACGCGAGGACGGCTTAGAAGCTCATTTAGTAAGGATCCTTTATGAAATAACTGTTTTGGTGGTTGGGGTATCTGTTTTAAGGAGTCGGGCACGGGCACGGGGATAACCATAAGAGTCTTGCTTTCTCTCACTCATTGTTTTAAAGTATTGACATAACGTCATATGTTTGCTAAAATAGCAAATCGTGAGTCCTCATAATCAATATTATGGTGACCATGTACCTTATACCCCATTCTAACACCTGTGACTCTCGTAGCCACAGGAAATCGTTAGATTGTTTTAGAGCGTGTTAAGCCATAAGTTGTTACCCTCCACTTATTCTTACGCTCTTCGGCCCCAGGCTGAGGAACGCTCTAAAGCATACTAACCCCTTTAACTAGATTCCTCGACAGTGCTCGCACTATCCTTGGGTCCCCAATTCAAAGTGAGCCTAAATGGTAGCCTGTTACAGGGCTGACACGTGTCATTAATTTTAGACAACGATGTTTCGCTGGGGTGGGTTGAAGGGTTGCGGGAGTTTTTGACTCCCGCTGAAATAGGCCGGCGAGCGGTGCCCACCCCCTCTCGTCGGTCTATTTTAGTTTTAATATTTATTAAAGATGATAGAATAGGACATTATGGAACGAAAAGGCGACAGATTAATTTTTAATGAAACCGAACAAGATCTGGGAGGCGTGCCACCAGAAGAACGTACTACGGCTGCTTTACATCTCCAGGATTTAGTAGCTCTTAAGCTCCATGATGTCAGCGACCGCGTTACTGAACTTCACACTAGTCCTATTAGGGGTGATCGCCGAGAGCTAGATGAGCTTGAACCACGCATGGAAGTTTTGAGTGGCTTATGGCATGATCTAGATACAGTAGCTAATCCGTCTCCTTATAATACTGCCGCTGTAGAAGATTACGCTAATCGCAGTACTGGATTCGGCCAGCCTCGTGGTCATTAGTTAAGATTAAATTAAGAAACTGCGTGTTTCAGCCGTCAGTGGACCGCTGTACAAATGCTCGCTCAAAATCGCGCTCACTTCTTTGCGAAGATTAGTTATGTGCTCCATCTCGCTTGCTGAGAATTTTTGGAGTACAAAATCGGCGCTATCCATTTCTGGGTGTGGCTTTGGTCCGATTCCAATCCTTATGCGGCCGTTGTTCTCTCCAGCGTGTTGAATGATAGATTTGAGGCCATTATGACCAGCGCTGCCACCGCCGGTTCGCAATCTAATCTGTCCAAATTCCACATCCAGTTCGTCGTGAATAATCGTAATATCTTCGGGACTGATTTTATAAAACGATGCGACGGCCTGCACCGCTTCACCACTTAAATTCATAAAAGTTGTCGGTTTGATGGCAATGACCCGGCTATCACCTAGGCGAGCCGAAGAGAAATGGCATTTTAAGTCTTTTTTGATCATCCAGGGCTCAAATTCGTCGGTGTGGTTTACGAAGTAATCGAGACAGCCAAAGCCAATATTGTGGCGGGTGCCATCGTATTCTTTGCCAGGATTGCCCAAGCCGACGATCAGCTTGGTTTTGCTAAGGCTGGTATTATAAAACTGAATGCTGTCACTAACTTGAGGTCGTTTTTGTAGCCAAGACATGGGCTAGTGATCTTCCCTTTTGAAGGTTGGCGAGACGCCGTGTTTGTGAGTGACGTGCTTTTCGATGAACCATAATTGCAAAGCGGTGCCGGTAAACTCGTAGGTATCGCGCATGCTGCGCTCCAGATAACGGCGATAACTCCAGTGAATGTACTTGGTGTGGCTGCCAAAAATTTTGAAAGCAGGAGTAGGATTATCGTCTTCTTGGACGATGTAATTTAGCTTCGGAGTGCGGTTTTTGAGACCGGCCGGCGGATGTTTGTCGACGGCTTCGCGTAACCATTTGTTGAGGGCGCTGGTGGCGATGCGTTTGTGGCGCTGCTCGTCGATATCCATAGCTAGATCAAACAATTTTGTAACGTTCTGGCCGCTAACGGCGCTGGTGAAAATAAGCGGTGCCCATGGCACGAATTGATAATCATGAGAAATACGTGGCGCCATATCGTCTCGAGTAAAAGCGCCTTTTTCTTCGGCGATATCCCATTTGCTAACTACGATTACTAGTCCCTTGCCGGCTTCTTTTACCATGCCAGCAATTTTTTGATCTAGTTGCACACTAAGCTCGTTAACGTCGATTAATAAGAAGCAAACATCAGCTTGTTCGATGGCGCTAAGGGTACGGATAACGCTAAAATGTTCGATGCCCTGCCCGATTTTGCCTGGACGGCGGATTCCGGCGGTGTCCATAATCTCGACCTCACGTTGTTTGTAGCGAACGTGCGTGCGGTTGATGTCGCGAGTTGTTCCAGCACGGTCGGCAACCACGGCTTGTTGCTTCTTGGCCAAGGTGTTAAACAAGTATGATTTGCCAACATTTGGACGGCCTAGTATAGCGATTTTGAGGCGAGTGTCGTCATCCTCTAGGCTGGCTTTCGGGATAACTGCGATAAGCGTGTCGAGTAATTGATCGATGCCCTTGGTTTGAGTGGTGGCGGTACGAATGATTGGTTTGATGCCTAGGCGATCAAACCCAGACAAGTCTTCGCCTTTGGCTTTGTCAATTTTGTTGATTATTAGGAAGACTGGCTTGCGGCTTTGGAGCGCCATTTTGGCGACCCGGCGGTCTTCTTCGGTGATCGGCACGTTAGCCTCAACCATTACCCAAATAACATCGGCGCTGTCGGCGGCCTGGATGATTTGCTCCTGGATGGTAAACTCAAAATCGTCTTCTGGATTTTTCATACCAGCAGTATCGACTAGCCAAAAGTTTTGGTCGTTATGCGTGGCTTTGGCCATGATGCTGTCACGGGTGGTGCCGGCTTCGACAGCGACAATCGCTTCACGGCGTTTTAGAATCGTGTTGAACAAGCTGGACTTGCCCACGTTGGCCCGGCCGACTATCGCCACGATTGGTAATTTTTTGCTCATTGCCTACCATTATAACAGATGTAGAGCTATTGACAAAGCTGCTTAGTAGTTGTGATATTATTTTGAATTTAAGTATCGGATTGATCTGAGGTTTTTGACCACTCGCCAAGCTCTAGTTTCCCGAGTTTATAAGGCCCAAATTGTTTGCGGTGCAGTTTGGTTACCCGGTAGCCCAGAGCTGCGAAGGTATAACGGATCTGACGATTGTGCCCTTGCGTCATAGCTACACGCCAGTGCCCGTTAGATAAAACAGATAATCGTAAGTGACTAATATAATTCTCGACCGGCACACCCTGCCCTATCTTGACAGCATCATCCGGCCTAAGAGGCTTGTCCAATTCTATTTCGTAAACCTTTTCTTTTATATAACGGGGGTGAGTTAACTCGTTGGCTAGAGCGCCATTGGTAGTCATGAGTAATAAACCCGATGAATCTTTGTCGAGCCGTCCGACTGTTTTGAGGTGATGAAGGTCAGTAGGCAATAAATCATAAACCGTTTTACTACCTTGTCCGTCACGCGAACATACATAACCGATTGGTTTATTGAGCATGATAGTAGTGCTATTGACATCGGGTGTAATAGGACGGCCGTCAAGTAGTACTTTGTCGCTGGGCTTGATGTCTTGTCCGGGCTCGGGTATTTCACCGTTAACTGTCACTTCGCCAATAGCGATCACGCTATCAGCTACCCGACGGCTCATGCCGGTAGCTTGGGCAATATATTTGTTTACGCGCATACAGTTATAGTAGCCCTTAGCTGCGGTTTCGTCATCCTAAAATTCTTACAGTTGTTGTTAGAGGGCGATGCTGTTTGGGTCGACTGCTGGCGCTGTGTTGCCGGCTGTGGTTGCTGCTTGACCAGTTGGTTGTGTTGGGCTGGCTGGCTGTTCTTGGTTTGAGCCAAGCGGTGAAGATTTTGGACCTGTCTCGTTATCGGCGATTATAGCAGTTGGGGCTGATGGCGGCGCGGCGGCTGCTTCCCTGGCTTCTTCCAGAGCTAGTAATGTATTGATATCTTGCTTTGGCTCACTGTCTAGAGGCGTTATGATCTTTTTGTGAGCGATGGGCACACTGCCCGTGTTAGATGTGTCAGGTTCAGCAACGGTTTCGACGTCTGAAGTGGGCGTGGTAGCTGGTGTTTCTTCGGGCGCTGGGGTGCTGGAAAAACCAGCTGCAGGCGTGATGGTGACCGCAGGCTCAGCAGTGTCATTAACTAGTGTGTTGACTGCTTCGGCCATGACTTTATCGTCATTAATGCTATTGGCTCTAGCGTTAGGTTCTGTTGATGTAACTGGTGTTTCTGTGGTAACGGGAGTTGTCGGTTCGGTGCTGGCACCGGACACTAAGTTTTCGATTGGGCTATCGCTGGATGTTGACATTGGCGTAACAAGGTCAGCTGGAGCTGTGCTATCGGCCGGTTCTGGAACAGGAGCAGTCGTAGCATCGGCAACTAAACTATCGGTATTATTAGGAGCTGATCCGTCACTTGGTGCGCTAGCAGCTGGCGGCGCCGGAATACTGACGATTGTTTGAGCTTGTGTCTCGTTTGGCGGAGTCGTGTCGGTGATTGGAGTTGGCGTCAGGGATGGTGGAGCTGCTTCTGGAGTCGGGGCAATATTGGTAGCGGTTTCCTGTGGAGCTGGGTCCGGTTCGGATGCGGTAGTTGCTGGAGCTGGCGTCGTCATTTCGGCAGCTTCTGGGCTTGTGCTGTCTTGCAATAATTCGTGAGCGACCTTGACGATATCTTCCAAAGTAACTTGCGATTTTACCAGGTAGCGGTCAGCACCTAGGCGATCAGCCCGTTGTTGGTCGTCGGACTGGCCGAGTGCCGTTAGCATGATCACTTTAACTTCTTTGAGGCCTTCGGTATTGCGTAAAATATCGAGCATTTCAAAACCGCTAATTTTAGGCATCATTACATCAGAAATAATTAAATCAGGCTTTTCATTCTTTGCTAGCACCAAAGCTTCTTCGCCATCTTTAGCGGAGACAATGGCGTAGCCTTCGGCTTGTAAACGGGCTTCATAAATCTCACGTAGGTTGTTATCATCCTCAACCAGCATTACTTTTGACATATGTATCGTTCCTTACGCTGTTTTACGTTTATGCTTATAGATGTGCTTATTGTATCACGGCGAAGCTAAAGAATTAACCGGTTCCACGCCAGGGGTGTTACCAGCGACCTTATTAAGTTCGGTAACTTTCTGACTGCTCAAGCGTGGCATATTGATATAAAAGCTGCTGCCCTTGCCGACTTGGCTCTCTACCCAGATGCGGCCATTGTATAATTCAATAATTTTTCTGGAAATAAACAGGCCTAAACCGCTGCCGCCAATGGTGCGGGTGGCGGAGTTATCGACACGGTAAAACTTCTGGAATAAATGCGGTACGTCGTCGGCTGGAATGCCCGGGCCGGTGTCTTGGACGTAGCACTGCACCACTTTGTCGTCCCCGGTCAGGCCAATGGTAACTTTGCCTTCGGGGGTGTATTTGACGGCGTTGTCGAATAAGTTGGTAATTACCTCTCTTAGCCGGTCGGGATCGGCTAGAATATAGTATAAAGGTCGTACTACCCTTTCGCCGCCAGTGCTCTTGCTGGCATTGATTGTGCCGCTAGAGCCCGAAACAAACTCTACAAATAAGTTCTTTTTTTCGGCCACAAACCGCAAATCACCCGATAATTGCTCTAAAAAGCTGCCCAGCTCAACAACTTTTGGATGGCTGGTAAGCCGGCCGTCTTCGGCTCTGGCGCTGGTAAGCAAATCTTGGAATAATTGCCCAAGGTGTTGTGTGGATGAATGGGCTTTATCTAAGTAATCGCGGGCTCTCGTGTCGATAGTAGAAACTTTGTCGTTGAGCGCTAACGCCAGGTAGCCTTCGATTGCCGCCACTGGCGTGCGCATCTCGTGGCTGGCGGTGCTGATAAAGTCGGCCCGTTGTTTTTCTTCGGCCCGTTCTTGGCTGACGTTACGAAATACTGCTACAGCTGCTGTAACCTCGTTCGCATCATTAAACAGTGGCGTCACACTCAGGCTGACAGGTACTTGCTTACCGTCCCGATTCAATATTATTGCTTTGCCGTCCCGGATAGTCTGGCCGGTGTTAAAAATAACGCTAAATGGGCTGTCACTATCTTTGATGACCACGCCTTTTTCGTCCACCAATTTGATGACAGTGCTGGCGGCGACATCAGTGGCTTCGTCGATTGGCCAACCGCATATTTTGCTGGCGCCCGGATTATAGAGCCTAATGGCCTGCTGATCATCGATCAAAATCACGCCATCTTCGATGTTATTGATAATGACCTCGAACTTCAGCTTGGTGTCGCTCAGGCCTTTCGGCATGGAGCTCGTCTCGTTGCTAACGGTTTTTTGCCAAGGTAATTTCACGCCAAAAAACGCGGAGATATGAATCGCCGGCCCACACTAACGATAATTAACGAGTTATTACACATAAATAGATGTAACCCCATTATCCGTGTCGGGACTGATTTATGCAAATTGCTTATGTTTATTTAAGCGAATTTGGTTTTTAGGTAGCGAAGGTCTTTTTCGTGAGCTTTGACAATGTATTCCAGGGTGGTTACCCTGCTCTCGGTTTTATCAAGTTTCTTGTCGATACGTCTAATATCACTTTGAATGTTGGGTATTTCCTGGACATACTCAAGAATAACTTTAAGCTCATCGGCCAACACTTCGCCAAGAGCAATTTTTCGTTCGTCATCACTTAGAGATTGCATATCCTCATTCTAAACCTGATAATTACTAGACTCAAATTAAGATGGCTCAAACCTTAACTAATTTAATAATCACCCGGAATGGGTGATTAAATATTTGTGGTGATCCCTGCGGGATTCGAACCCGCGATCTTCAGGATGAGAACCTGATGTCCTAAACCGCTAGACGAAGGGACCGTCTGAATGTAAGTATAAAACTTAGCCCAAGTAGCTTAACACATCTGTTAGCGAGCGTCTAGGCGGCGCTTATTGACGGGACTTATTTGTGGTAAGGTTGGCCGGAATTGATGGTGCTGGCGCGGTACAAAGCTTCTAGCACCAAGACCATGGCAACATCGTGTGGGAATGTCAGGCTGCCCAGGCTCCAGCAATAATCGGCTTGGTCGATCACATCTTGCGGCAAACCTTCTGGACCACCTATCAGGAAACAGACTTCTCTGCCCTCTAGAGCGCGTTGGTTTAGGAAGGTCGCCAGCCTGGGGCTGCTGAACTCCTTAGCATCAATAACTAGGGCGACTTTGTAGGCTTTACCGGTGGCCGCCAATAGATGCTCGGCATCATTGTGCTTATCGGCAATGTGAGTGACGCGCATTTGGTGGTAGTGCTCTAGACGCTGCCAATACTCGCTCCAACCTTCTTTGGCGAAGCTTAGACGCGGTTTACCGATGGTAATGATATGTAACTTCATAACTTAATCATAATGTCATATTTAGCCCACAGCGCAAGCTTAAGGGGTTTGAATGCGCCTAGACTGGATGATTGGTAGTTCTTGCCATTGAGTGGTATAGCGAGGGCTGCCCAGGGCATGCTTGGGCTTCCAGGCTTGGCTGAGGTCTTCGGCGGCAAAACGTAGTGTTCCCTTGCCATAGCGTCCATTTAGGCTATCTACGGCGGCCATGCGAGCCTGGCTGGTATGAGCTGTCGCTAGGTTGACCTCACCGAATAAGTCGGGTTGCAGGCCTTCCTGCGCGATCAAATCGTAAAGCCCAATGTTGGCACGGTGGTGCAGCATATCTGGCCTAAAATTATCGGCTAAAATCTGAATTAACTGAGTAGTTAGGCGGCCGCTGTCTGCGGTGGGCTGTTTAAGTTTAATAACCCTATGGATCTGTTGATAATCCGGCTTTTTGCGATTACTGCTCAGTGAAAGCACAGCTTGGCGAGCTAATAAGCCTTCGCGGCGCAAACGAAAGCAGGCCCGGGCCGACAGATTGGCGATGGCCGCCTCGACTACCGAAAACTGAGTGGTATCCTCGCCGAACGTCCGGCCGCACATAATGCTTTGCCGGACTTTATGGATTGGTGCTAGGGCGTGGCAGGCAGTGCCGTTCAGCTCGGCGACTAATTGGCGGCCATGAATTCCCATTAATTGCTGAGCAAACTGGGGTCGCAATTGGCTGACAGCTAGTGCGGTGTGAATGCCTTCGGCGCGCAACTTAGGCGTTAAGCGCCAGCCGATGCCCCAAATGCTCGAGATTGGAGTCTGTTGCAAATATTGCTGTCGCTGAGCGGGCTGAGTCATAAAATCGAGGGCGCCATTTAACGACGGCTGTTTTTTGACATGCTCGGCCGCCAGTTTGGCTAGAGTTTTGGAGGGGGCTAGCCCGATCGAAACTGGCAAGCCGATCTGTTGCTGGATTCGTGTGGCCACCCTCCTGCCCCATTGACCATAATCATCAATTTCGAGCTGGCTGAGATCCAGAAACGATTCATCGACCGAATATACTTCGGTGCGCGGCGTAATGCTGGTAAGTACCCGGGTAATGCGTTGGCTAATATCACCGTACAGCTCAAAATTGGCGCTAAACTTCACCACTCCCTGGGATCTAAAAATATCGCGGTATTTGAAGGCTGGTGCGCCCATTGGTATGCCAAGCGCCTTGGCCTCATTGCTGCGTGCCACGACGCAACCATCGTTACTGGAAAGCACCACCACTGGCCTGCCCTCCAGATCGGGCCGGAATAAGCGCTCGCAACTAACAAAGAAATTATTGCAATCAATTAAAGCAAAGATGGGGGTGGGCATGTTACTGTCTTTCGTACTGGTGGATGATAGCCGTTACCACACCCCACGGTCGCTCATCTGTGGGGTTGCTCAGGCGGCGCTCTAAGCTAAAAGCTGTATCATCCCAGCGAACTACAAGATCGGTGGTGCGGGCTCTGAGCGCCCGGTCTATAACGGCTATGTCGCCATCATAAATACCCTGATCAGCCCACTGGTGTCCGCTAATACGGAACAAGTAAGTGCTATTGGGGCGGCGGACGAGTAAGCGGTTGATATCGAGCGCCAAAGAGCTGGATTGGCCACGACGGTCTAGCGCTGGGTTGGGAAATCCGGAATGGA
>Ga0335397_10009195_pt1 | contig 12373 bp, 7 predicted proteins | sample MAT04_FD_205740 | JGI IMG/M metagenome (GOLD analysis project Ga0335397, IMG submission 205740) | Freshwater microbial communities from Lake Fryxell liftoff mats and glacier meltwater in Antarctica - MAT-04 (spades assembly) (version 2) ...
GCACGAAGCCGAAGAGGTCGATCTCGAGGAAGCCGCTGGCTCGCAAGGTCTCGCCGAGCGCGCCGTCGATGTCCAGGTCCAGGCTGCTGCCGGTGCCGGTCAGCACGCTCAGCGCGGTGGCGCCGGCGCTGTAGTCGATGACGGTGGTTGCCGTGCCGCCGGCCTGGTTGACTGCGACGTCGATGCCGCTGGCTTCGAGCACCATGCCGTCGGGCAGGCCCACCACGCTGACGCCGGTGGCCGTGGCTTGCAGTGTGGTCCACGTGCGCGCAGTCGTCGCCGGGTCGGTGTCGGGCAACTCGGTGGCCAGCGCCAGGCCGAATTCCAGGCCGGTGAGCCGCAGGCCCATCTCGTCGGCCGTGCCGCCGTTCACGCCGGCAAACGCGCTCAGGCCGGTGCCGCCGATGCTCAGCAGTTCGACGTCGATTTCTTCACCAACGGTCGAACCGCCAACCGGTGCCAGGGTAACCGTGGCCGCAGCCTTGCGCACAGCCAGGTCGCCCGTCAACTCGACGAATCCGCCGACCGACAGCGTCAAGCGGCCGCTGGCCTCGACATACTCGCCATCGCTGCCGGCCATGTCCAGAGCGATGCTGCCGGCGCTGCCGGTGGGCACGGCCAGCACCGTGGCGCCGGCGGCATAGTCGACCACCGCGTCGCCGGCCGCGGCGGCGCTGTTGAGCCGCACCACCAGGTCATTGCCGGTCAGCTTGACATCGGAGATGCCGCGCAGATCTGCCTCGTCGGCGCTGGCCACCACACTGGTCCACCTGCGGCTGGGGGTGTCGCGCGCGCTCATCAGCGCCACGCCAAACTGCACGCCGGCCAGTTGCAGCGACGGGCCATCCACGATGCCGGCACTGGCCGCCAGGCCTGCACCGCCCAGCGTGAGCAGATCCACCAACAGGCCGGCGCCGGCTTCATCGACCGCCGTGCCCGCCGTGTCGGCCGCCAGCTTGACGATGGCGCTGCTGCGCACAAAGGCCAGGTCACCCTGCACCCGCAGGAAGTTGCCGGCCACCACGCGCGCGTTGTCCAGCGCCACCTCGCGGCGGCCGGCGTCGAGCATGCCGAAGGTGTAGCTGCTGCCAGCCACGTCAATGGTGTTGCCGCCGGCGTTGGTGCTGCCGGAGTTCCAGCGCACTGTCACCAGGTCTGCCGCCACCGACAAGTCGCTGCCCAGCGCCGCGTCCAGCGCGCCGCTGGCCTCCAGCAACGTGCCGCCGCCGGCCTTGGACACCAGCGCCACGCGGGCAGCAGACACACCGGCGTGGTTGTCGCCCGCCTTCAACAGCACGCTGGCCGAACTGGCCAGCACCTGCAGGTCACCACTGGCCGCATCTTTCTCGAACGAGAAGTTGCCGCTCAGGCGGAACCCATCGCCCAGCGACGCGTTCAGACCGACGATGGCCACCACCGGTGAGGCCGCCGGTGCGCTCTGCGCAAAGCTGTAGCTGAAGTCGCCGACCGCCAGCGTGCGCGCCGCCTGGGTGGCGCCGGTGGTGTTGAGCCGCAGCGCCACGCTGGTGGCGCTGGCATTGGCAAAGCTGCCGCCACTGAGGAAGAGCGCGCCGCTGGCTTCCAGCGCAAAACCAGGGCCGCTGGCCGGCAGCAGCAGGCCGAAACTGCCGTTGTCCAGCCCCAGTGACACACTGCCAGCCGTCAGGCGCGCCTGCAAGCTGCTGCCGGCCACCAGCAAGCCGTCGGCCGACGAAACCAGGCCCAACGCGCCCGCCAGGCTGATGCCGACCGGCAGGTTGAGCGTGGCACTGCCGGCCACGGCCACGCGCTCGGCGCCGTCGGCGCCATCAAAGCGCCAGGTCTGGCCAGCCACGGTCCATTCGCGCAGCGACAACGGCCCTGACGCCAGATTGATCAGCGTGTTGTTGCCGGTGCCCAGGCCCAGGGCCACGTCCAGCGACAGGCTGCCTGCGGTCAGCCCGATGCCGGTGTTGCCTTGCAAGGCCAGCCCGCTCAGGTTGCCCTGCGCCCACAGCCAGCCGTCGGTGCTGCTGCGGCTGTCCAGCCACATCAGCGCGGCATCGGCATCGGAAAATCCCAGCGCCGGGCTGCCATCGGGGCCCAGCCGGCCGCTGCCATCGGCGATGCCGACCTGCCAGCCGTCCACCGTCTGGCCGGCCAGCGTCAGGCCCTGGTGGTAGCTCAGCGCCAGCGTGCCTGACAGTGACAGCGCCCCCTCCAGCGCCAAGGTGCCGGTGACCGCCAGGCTGGCGCCCGGGGCCAGCTGCGGCGCAAAGTAGCCGGCATTCATCGCCATGCCGACGATGTCGTCATCGACCAGCGCGTGGCTGTTGACTGTCGCCGAGCCGCTCAGCGACTGCACCATCGACGCGGTGGCGGTGTCCAGGCGCTGCACCACCAGGCGCAACGCGTTGCTGGTCTGCTCCAGCCTGTAGGTCAGGCCGTGGCCCAGGTCGACCATGCCACTGGCGGCATTGAAGCCACCGCTCACGCTGTCGAAGCGCAAAAACTCGAAGCTGTCGCCGACTTGCGGCACGAAACCGCCGAACAGCTGCACCTCGAGCTTGCCGTTGAGTGCCGCCGCGCCGGTCACCGTCAACAGGTCGAAGCCCGTCTCGGGCGTGGTCCCGCCCAGCTCGATCTGCGTGACCGCGCCCGTGCCCAGCGACAGGCCGTTGTCGAACTGGATGCGGCCGGGTGAGTAGCCGGGCGCCAAGGTGCCATCGGCCCGCACCGGCCCGCCCAGTGCGCCGCTGCCAGCCAGCGTGGCGCCGGTATCGACCCAGAGCGAACTGGAAGCGCCACCGGTCACCAGGGTGGCGGTGTCGAAGCGGCCTGCGTCCAGGTGCCATGCCGGGCCAGGCAGGCCCAGTTGCAGGTCACCAAGCTGGGCCAGCGCGGGCACGGAAAGGGTTGCATCCAGGAAAGCGCTGTTCGACGTGCCGGCATCCACCGCGAAGTCGGCCAGCGTGGGCCCGGTGGCAGCGCTTGCAACGCCGGCCGCCACAGCCCCGCCGATGGACGCGGCCAGAGTCTGCGGCATCTGGCCGGCCGTGGCCTGCGACAGGGCATGCAGCCGCAGCGCATCAGCCGCGTCTTGCGACAGCCGCAGTTCGTCCACATCGCGCAGCACCAGCAACTGCGCTGCTGCGCCGGCCGGGTCGGCCGACAGCAGGATGCGCGGCTCCAGCGATTCGACCTGGAAGGCCGAACGCATCAATCTGCGAAGCAACGCAGAACTGCGCGGCGCAGTGGATGGGCTGGTGTTGCGTCGCACGCGTTTGCTGGCGAAGTGGGGCTGACCGTGGGCGAAGTCAGGGTAGGCGCGGGGGTCAGGCAACCGGTTGGGTTGCGGCGGGGCTGCGCTCTTGCTTGAGCGTCATCAGGCGCTCGATCTGCGCCAACGACATCAGGTGCGCATAGGCGGCAGGCAGGTAGCGCTTTTCGCGCAGTTGCAGGAAGCGCTCGTCCGACAAGTTGTTCAGCCGCTCTTCATTGATGACGTAGCAGCCGGTGATGTTCTTCACCTGCTCTGCCTGGCGCACCCGCATGTTCAGCGGGATGAACAGGTTGTGTTCGGACAGCCAGGCACAGAAGCCGCGGGTGAACGCATCCATCTGCTGCAATTCGCCCAGATAACGCTTGACGTTTTCGATGGCCTCGGTGGGCTCGCCCTGTTCATCGAACAGCGGCACCCCCTCGGTGTCGCTGACCAGGGGGCTGCCCTCGTCGATGCAGACGGTGAACTTGCCTTCTTCACCGGCACCGGCCAGCGCGAACGGGTAGCGGCGGATGATGGCTGGCACATACGACGCCTGCCATTTGCCGTCGGCGTCGACGAACAGGTTCTCACCGGCATCCAGCCCCAGCAGGGCCACCGGGCGGAAGCCGTCCTGCGCCTTGTCTTCGAGGAACACCACCGGGTAGGTGGCCGCAGCCCGGGCAAACTCATGCACCATGACCGAGGCGATGTGGAAATCGGCGGCAAAGCCATAGCCCTGAATCTGCTTGATGCGCTTGTGCGCATGCCGAACCTTGTTGACAGGCACCAACTTCTCGAACACGGCAATCTCCTACTGGGTGGGTTCGCCTGCGCATTTGGTGAACCCGTTTGACCAATGGTCACGTGTGAACGTGACATTTTTAGCGCCCTGACGGCTCATTTCGAACAATTGTTCACCAAAAGGCATCGGGTTGGTGGGCTACCGAACAGATCGGGGACTCTGGCGCTGGTGTGTTGTCGTCAGGACACTGCGCTTTGAACCAGTACGCACCGATTGCCGGGCCAGTGCACGGGTTCGCCCGGCCGTGCCAGGCGGGCTTGCCACCGTCAGCCGCGACCTGCATCTTGCGTGGCTGCCGTCGTGAACCGCACGACGCCATGCACTGCGGCGGCTGGAAAAGGCCCGGGTCGGACGCCGGTTCGCGGACCTTCAGTGCCGACAACTGCAGTTGTTGCTGCAAGCGAAGCCGACTTTGGCCGACTTTCTTCGGCCGCCTGCGGACAACAAGAGAAGCCCATCGTGACTGAAGAAAACGGGTTTTTATGTTGCCCAGGACTTCTTCGGCGGTCACTGAATCGCTGCGTGCTGGCCTGGGGAGGAATCGAACCACTGACACGCGGATTTTCGAGGCTTCCGCAGGCTTTCCGCATAACGGCATCCCCACGTAAAAATCAGCAAAATCAATCAATCACGGCGTTGCGTAGCGCAACGGCGCGCAACGGAACGCGCATTTGCGCCGTGGCTTCCTCCTTGCGGTCTCCGAAAGGCCTCAGAGGCGCACGCGGATGCCCGGCCCTTCGCGGGTGGCGCCGCCCTGTAGTCGGACTCGCAGGCCTTGGCGGTCGCGCGACCGGCGCGCCAGCTGCAAGTGCGCTCCAGCGCGGACGTGGACAGATGCGCTCCACGCGTCATGCCGCGTCCAGGCCGTTGCGCCAGGTGCGCAGCTGTGACCGCATGCCCTCGAACACCTTGCCCGCAGTCTGCTTCGGGAACCCCTGAGGCAGCTGGCCCTCGCGCGTCGCGATGGCGGGCTCGACCCGCTCGACCATGGCCCGCATCGACTCCCACACGCCCGCCACACCCGCCTTCTCGGCCAGGCCACGCCAGTGGCGTGGTTGAATTGTCTGCAGCGCGCAGTGGACGTTCCTGGACCTCACCGCCATGGCCAGCTTCGCGGCCGGCCATGCCGCATGGTTCGGGCCGCGACCGACGACGGGCCACAGCGAAATGACGTCGTACAGCGGCGTCATGCGGTAGGCGCCGCCGCGCAGCAGGAAGAGGCTGAAGTCTTTCCCGTGGCCGTCGGTGGCCGCAAGCAGCCAGAAGGCCGACTGCGCGCAGAGGAAGTGGGTGATGTCCGCCTGGGGCGCCGCGCTGGCCAGCAGCACCCGCAGGCACTCACGCATGCCCGGGCCCCGGTCGGCTTCGTACTTCCTGCTCGAAGGCAGAAAGGGAACCTGGCAGAAGTCCTCCTGGGGCAGGCGGGCAATCCAAGGTGCGCCGTCGCTGCCCCTGGTGGCCCACTGCCTGTCGAAGCGCTCGACCACCAGCACCTCCTGGGCGCCGAATATGGAGTGCGGTACCGCTGAGTTCGTCATCCAACACGACAAAGGCCTCCCCGCGCGGGCGAGACTTGAGCCCGCGCTCGATGGCGTGCAACCGTGTCCGCTGGCGGTCTTGCGGAGCGTCCCAGTGCTGATGGAGCGTGCCAGAAAGGAAAACTTCACCGGGCCGCACATCACGCGGCACAAGCGGTACTCAACGCACAGCAAGAGGCCCGACACATTTGCACAAGCCGGCGCCGAACTTGCCGAAGCAGCGGGATGCATGGGCAGATCCATGAGGCCGCCTCAGAAACGACGAAGCCCGTCACGGTGGACGGGCTTCGGAGAAATCTTGGTGGCCTGGGGCGGAATCGAACCACCGACACGCGGATTTTCAATCCGCTGCTCTACCAACTGAGCTACCAGGCCGAGCCAGTGAGTATAACCAAAACGGACGCTGGCCTGGCCGGTGGGCAGCCCGCAGCACAGCCCGCAGCACCGCCCGCAGCACCGCCCCTACTACGGCCCGGCACGCTTGCTGCGCGCCAGGTCCACGCCCAGTTGCTTGAGCTTGCGGTAGAGGTGGGTGCGCTCCAGGCCGGTCTTCTCGGCCACGCGGGTCATCGAGCCGTTCTCCTTGGACAGATGGAACTCGAAGTAGCTCTTTTCGAAGGCATCGCGCGCCTCGCGCAGCGGGCGGTCCAGGTCGAAGCTCTGCTCGGGCTGCGGCCCCACCGCCAGCGCCGGCAGGCCGGGGCCCTGCAGCGGCAGCGGCTCGCCAAGCGGCGCCACGGCCTCGCTGCGCGCACCGGACTGGGCCTGGCCGTTGCCTGCCAGCGCCAGCGCCGGCGCCGGCATCTGGGCCAGGCGCGGGGCCGGGCGCACCAGTGCCTGTTCCACCGCGCGCAGCAGTTTCTGCAGGGTGATGGGCTTTTCGAGGAAGGCGCTGGCGCCGTACTTGGTGGCTTCGACTGCGGTGTCGATCGTGCCGTGGCCGCTCATCATGATCACCGGCATCGTCAGCTGGCCAGCCGCACCCCATTCCTTCAGCAGCGAGATGCCGTCCACGTCGGGCATCCAGATGTCCAGCAGCACCAGGTCGGGCTTCAGGCGCTCGCGCGCGGCGCGGGCCTCGGCGGCGTTTTCGGCCAGGTCGACCGTGTGGCCCTCGTCGGACAGGATCTCCGACAGCAGGCCGCGGATGCCCAACTCGTCATCAACTACAAGGATCGTGGCCATGCGTGCTCATTAACCCCGTCGCGGCGCCGGGGCCGTTGCAGGAGCGGGGTTATGGGGGCTGGCGGTGGCCGGCATGTCGGAGGCATGGGAGGCATGGAGTGCCTGGGCCACGGCGGGCACCAGGGGCGCAGGGGCAAAGCGTGAAAATGATAACGAAACCTGAGCGCCGATCACCGCGCCTTCGGCTGGCACGCCGTCGGCGCCGGTGCCCGGCAGTTCGGCCCGGCGGTTGACGATGCGCACCCTTGCGCCATGCTCGTCGGCGATCTTCTTGACCACCGCCAGCCCCAGGCCGGTGCCCTTGGGCTTGGTGGTGACATAGGGCTCGAAGGCCCGCTTGAGCACCTTGTCGCCGAAACCGCTGCCATTGTCGCTGACGCGCAGGCGCACCGCGCGCAGCGCGCCGCCGTCGTCGCGCGCGGTCTCGGTGATCACCTGCACCAGGCCGTCGGGGCGCTGCTCGACCGCGTCCAGCGCGTTCTGCACCAGGTTGTGGATGACCTGGCGCAGCTGGGTCTGGTCGCCCTCGATGCGCGGCAATGACCCGGCCAGCCGCGTCTGCAGGCGGCCCTGCTCCTGCGGTGCGGCATACAGGGCCAGCACCTCCAGCACCAGGGCGTTCAGGTCGAGCGGATGCAGCTGCGCGGCCGGCAGGCGGGCGTAGTCGCGAAACTCGTCGACCAGCTGCTTCATCGCCTGCACCTGGGCCACGATGGTGGCCACGCTGCGGCTGAGCATGGCCCGGTCGGCCTCGGCGTCCAGCTTGGCCGCCAGCTTGTGCTCCAGCCGCTCGGCGCTCAGCTGGATCGGCGTGAGCGGGTTCTTGATCTCGTGCGCCAGCCGCCGTGCCACCTCGGCCCAGGCCACGCTGCGCTGGCCGGAGACGACTTCGGTGATGTCGTCGAACACCAGCAGCCGCGCATCGCCCGGCAGGCTGGCGCCGCGCAGCAGCAGGTTCAGGCTCTCGCCCTTGCCCAGCTGCAGCTCGAAGGCGTCTTGCCAGTGGTCGCGCTCGCCGTCTTCGGGGCTGGTGCGGTGCAGCTCGCTGCGCTGCCACACGGCAGCCGAGAAGTCGGCCAGGCCCGGCACCTCGGCCAGCGGCCGGCCGCGGTAGGCGCGCAGCGGCTGGCGCAGGATGCGGGTGGCGCCAGGGTTGACGGTGTCGATCGCGCCCTGCTTGTCGAACACGATCACGCCGGCGCTCAGGCTGTCCAGGATGGTCTGCAGCCGGGTGCGCGCGCCTTCGAGCTGGGCCACGCCGCGCTGCACCTGGGCGCGGGCGTCCGACAGCTGCTCGGTCATCTGCGCAAAGCTGCGCGTCAGGCCGCCCAGCTCGTCGCGTGAGGCGAAGACCGGCTTGGCGGTGAGGTCGCCTTCGGCCACCTGGCGCACGCCGTCGGCCACCAGCAGCAGCGGGCGGATGATCTGGTTGCCCAGGCTGACGGCCAGCAGCAGCGCCCCGAACACCGACAGCGCCAGCGACAGGGTGAGCGTGCCCACCACCATGCGGCGCAGGCCGTCGCGTGCCAGGGCGCGCTGCTGGTATTCGCGGTAGGCCGCCTGCACCGCCAGCGCATTGGCCACCAGCGCGTCGGGCAGCGGCTGCACCAGCATCAGGAAGCGCTCTTCGTTGGCCGCTGCCAGGTTGATGTCGGTGTTGGGCACCAGGGCGACAGCACGCACCCGGGCGCTGGCGCGGGCGTCGGCCGGGGGCTCGTCGTCCAGGCCCTCGAGCACGGCCACGCTGCGCTGCAGCCGGGCCTGGCGCAGCAGCGCTGCGGCCGGCCGCTCGGGCACCAGGGCGGCGTTGCTGCCGCCAGCGCTGGCCAGCACCTGGCCGTTGGCGCCCAGCAGCACCGCGTCGCGCACGCCCAGCTGGGTGCGGATACGCTCCAGCGCCAGCGGGCTGATGGGTTGCCGGGCCTCGGGGCCGCGGATGTCGAGCGGGCGCACGTCCCGGCGCACGTCCTGGCGCGCATCCTGGCGTGCGTCCTGGCGTGCGTCCTGGCGTGCGTCGGCCAGCCGTTCGGCGGCTGTGCGTGCCTGGGCGGACAGGTCGGCCACGGCGGCGTCCAGCGTGCTGCGGCCCAGCGCCAGGCCGGCGTCCAGCGCCTGCGCCACCTGGGCGTCGAACCAGGTGTCGATGCTGCGGGTGACGAACTGGTAGGACACGCCGTAGATGAGCAGCCCCGGCAGCACGCCCACCAGCGCGAACATGCCGGCCAGCTTGGCCAGCAGCCGGCTGCCGAACTTGCCGCGCCGCAAGCGCGTGGCCAGGCGCAACGTGCCCAGGCAGATCACCAGCGCCAGCAACCCGGCCACCGCGACGTTCACCCAGAACAGCCACTTGAAGTGCCGCTCGGCCAGCCAGCCGGTGGTCGACAGGCTCAACATGAAGGCCAGCACCAGCGCCGCGCCCAGCACGGCCAAGGCCGACACGCCAAGGGCCCAGCGTGCTGACTTGGTCATTGGAGCCCCTCGGCTGGCGGGTACGTCAGCCGGTCTCCCGGGGGGATGCGGGCCGGCTTGGGACCGGCTCGGCGCCCGGCTCGGCGTTCGGCCCGGTGTGCGACTCGCAGCGGACGCCTCATTCCACCCTCAGGCTGCGCTGGATGCCCAGCTTCCAGTCGCCGCCCAGGTCGATCTGCATGGGCTGGGGCAGCTGGCTGTTGTCGAGGACGAAGCTGAACTCGACATGGTGGCGGCTGCCGGGTTCGAGCTTGTCCAGCTCCACCAGGCGCCAGCCGCTGATCTGCGACAACGGCGCCATCGCCTCGGACAGGCTGCCGTAGCCCTGCGACAGCCCGCCCAGGCTGAGCCGCCAGCTGGCCGTCAGCGGCTGGTAGGCCAGGCGCCAGGTGCGGCTGACACGGGCGACACGCTCGTCGCGCCAGTACCAGCGGTCACGGTAGACGCTGGCGCGGGCGTTGAAGTACAGCGGCACGCCCCGGCGCAGCGCGTCTTCCATGGCCGGGCCCAGGGTGAGCCGGGCGCTGAACTCCAGCGTCAGGTCGCCGTCGCGGCGCTGCAGCTGCAACTGCTTGAGTTCAACCGCCTGCGCCTGCGCCTGCACCCACAGCGGCTGCAGCAGCACCAGGCCCAGGCTCATGGCCAGCCAGCAACGCCGTGACAGGCGCAACAGCCAGCACAGCTGACCGGTGCATGCGCGGGGCGCCTGGCTGGGGGTTGCGCGCGGCAGCAGTTGGTGCAGACACTGGCAGCGCATCGGCAGCACAGGCTCAGGGTTGGTGGATCAGGGCATAGAAGAAGCCGTCGCCGGTGTCGCCGGCGGCGGGGCTGCCAGGATTGTCCGGCACGCCCGGCAGATGGCCGGGCGAGGCCGCCGCCAGCCGGGGTTGCTCGGCCGCGTGGCGTTGCAAAAAAGCGTCGATCTGGTGCGCACCCTCGGCGCGGAACAGCGAGCAGGTGGCGTACAACAGCCGCCCGCCAGGGGCCAGCAGCGGCCACAGCGCATCCAGCAGCTGGCGCTGCGTGGCCGCCAGCGCGGCCACGTCGCCCGGCCGGCGCAGCCAGCGCACGTCCGGGTGGCGGCGCACGATGCCCGAGGCGGTGCAGGGCGCGTCCAGCAGGATGGCATCGAAGCGGCGGCCGTCCCACCAGGCGGGCACGTCACGGGCATCGGCGGCCAGCAGCTGCACCCTGCTGCCGGCGGCCGGCAGGCGCAGGCGGTCCAGCGTCTGCTGCACCCGCTGCAGGCGGGCGGGGTCGCTGTCCAGCGCCAGCAGGTCCATGTCGGCCCGCTCCAGCAGCTGCGCGGTCTTGCCGCCGGGGGCGGCGCAGGCGTCCAGCACGCGGGCGCCAGCGCGCAGTGGCGGCAGCTGGCCTTTGCCGTGGCCGCCCAGCAGCAACGGGCCGGCACGCTGGGCCGACAGGTCCTGCACCGACACATCGCCGTCGGCAAAGCCGGGCAGGGCCTGCACCGGGCAGGCCGCATCCAGCACCAGGGCCTGGCCGCCGAAGGCCGGGTCGTCCACCGGCTGCGCCGCCAGGCCGGCCGCTCCCAGGCGCTGCCGGTAGGCAGCGGCGCTGCCGTGGCGGGGGTTGACGCGCAGCACCATCGGCGCCTGGGCGTTGGCTGCGGCCATCAGCGCGCCGGCCTGGGCCGGCCAGTCCTGCTGCAGCTGGTCGATCCACCAGGCCGGGTGCTGGTGGCGCGCCTGCGGCTGCTGCAGCGCCTGCGCCAGCAGCGCGTCGCGCTCGCGCAGGAAGCGGCGCAGCACCGCGTTGATGAACTTGGCCGCAGCCGGCGTGCGCCGGCGCGCGGCGGTCACGGTCTGGTCGACCAGGGTGTGCTCGGTGTAAGGCGGCGGGCCGCCGGCCGGCCACAGCAGGGCCAGCGCCGACAGCAGCAGGGCATCGACTGCCGGCGGCGGGGCCTTGGGCACCAGCAGCGCACGCACCGTCAGTGCGCCGCCCAGGGCGCGCAGCACGGTGAAGCTCAGCGCCTGGGTGCCGGCGCGCAGCGTCTGCGGGGTGGCGGCCAGCAGCTGGTTGAGCGAGCGGCCGCCACGCACGCCGGCCACCGCATCGGCCACATGCCCCAGCAGCTGGTGCAGGGGCGGCGAGGCAGCGTGGTCGGGCATGCAGGCAGTCTATCCCCCGACCCTGAGCCGCCCTGGTGCCAACGCGCACAATGGCGGGCCCTGGAGACACCACCGCCGCCCATGCCGGACAACCACACCATCTTTCGCAGCGACGAAGAACTGGCACGCCTGAGCGCCAGCGAGCGCATCCGTTATCGGCTGGTGGGCGCCGGGCGCCGCTACCACGCCAACGACAACATCGCCGAGCATGTCCGTGAGGGCGAGCTCACCGAGCTGAAGGCCGAGGTGCAGCAGCACATGCAGCAGGTGCTGCGCGCGCTGGTGATCGACACCGACAGCGACCACAACACCAACGAGACGGCCAAGCGCGTGGCCAAGATGTTCGTCGACGAGGTGTTCCGCGGCCGCTATGTGCCGATGCCGGTGGTGACCGAGTTCCCCAACTTCTCGCGCCTGAACGAGCTGATGATCGTCGGCCCGATCACCGTGCGCAGCGCCTGCAGCCACCACCTGTGCCCGATCCTGGGTCGGGTGTGGATCGGCGTGCTGCCCAATGAGCATTCCAACCTGATCGGCCTGTCCAAGTACGCCCGGGTGTGTGAGTGGGTGATGAGCCGCCCGCAGATCCAGGAAGAAGCGGTGGTGATGCTGGCCGATGCGCTGCAAGAACGCGTCAAGCCCGACGGCATGGCCATCGTGATGGAAGCCGACCACTTCTGCATGCACTGGCGCGGCGTGAAGGACGACGACACCGCGATGACCAACAGCGTGATGCGTGGCGCCTTCCTGAAAGACCCCAACCTGCGGCGCGAGTTTCTGTCGCTGCTGTCGAAGAAGAACGCCTCTTGAACGCCGACCGAAGCGGAGACATGAACATGCTGGTACGTCTGCTGTACGCAAGCCGGGCTGCGGCCCCGATCGACCAGGACGGGCTGCTGGCCATCCTGCGCCAGAGCAAGGCCAACAACCCGGCGCTGGGGGTGACCGGGCTGCTGTGCTACTCGAGCGGCACCTTCATCCAGGCGCTCGAAGGTGGCCG
>Ga0335397_10009196_pt1 | contig 12370 bp, 12 predicted proteins | sample MAT04_FD_205740 | JGI IMG/M metagenome (GOLD analysis project Ga0335397, IMG submission 205740) | Freshwater microbial communities from Lake Fryxell liftoff mats and glacier meltwater in Antarctica - MAT-04 (spades assembly) (version 2) ...
CAAGTGAAAATTCCCAGACATGCTCTTAAAAAACTTTTTTTAAACACTGGGCATGCAATGCCTTAGGAACGGGCAAATAATAACTTGTAAGTTTCAGATAGATTGGTTTTTGCTCAGATGGGCTATCCTTTTGAGCGAATAGTGGGGCCATTTAATCAAAAAGATGGGTCATCTGGGTGAAAAGAAAGCATATCAAATTTACAAGTTATTATTTGCCCGTTCCTTAAATATGAAACTGAGCAGGTTTCCAGATAATCCCTTATGGGTAGATTGTTGAGCAGTGTGCGAAAGTGCAATGTAGTTCAGTTCAAAATCAATTTCATCACTTCCGACCGACCGTTTTTCAAATCAATTTTCACAAAATGCAGGCCGGATGAAGACAAAGTAAATGAGTTGGGTGTTCCATTTAATGGAATACTTCTGAATAAAATACGCCCCTGGCTGTCCAGTATCTCCATACTTGAAATCTCCTTTTCCGATGTAATAAACACTTCCCCACCAGCCTTACCAGGATTCGGAAACACTTGAATTTCAGCAGGCGCATCCGGCTCCCCCGTTTTAGAAGACGGGTTGACACCTGTCCGAACAGCCAACTGAGTGACTGTTTTCCAGGCGATTTGCTGCATTTTTAACGCCAAAGCCGGTGATGGCGGGTTGTACGGACTGCCCCATTCCGAAAAGGTCTGGTTCGTGCGACCTTGCGGGCTTTCCCTGAACAGGCAGGCGTACATCACGCAAGCGACGAAGTAATTGCCCACGTCCGTCAGGTGAATGTCATCAGAAAAAAGTTGTTTGAAATCGGAAATGCCCGGCACGGTTCCCGCCACAATGCTGTCTGTCAACATCCCGAAAGCCTGTCCCGCCGGGATCATCCAAACGGCTGCCGCCGGGTGGCGATTTTTCAGCGAATCCATGATGCCCGTCCAGAGCGGGAAATCTGCGGCCAGGCGCGGTCGCCAAAGCAGATGGTCGTTGTTGTCCCAATCGCAACCGGCTGGTGTTCCCGTCTCCGTGCAGTGCCAGGTTTCGTAGACAAAAAAGCGAAGGTCGGGGCGATAGGCGCTGGCCGCCATCAAAAAACTGTCGGCGTAATCGTAGGTCTTGCTCCATTGCAGATGCCCGAGGAGCGGCACGGCTTCGGTGACGATCATCGCATCGAAATCACCCGTCGGCAGGGCAGTTTGCCAGGGTATACCTTGTTCATTACCCAGCAAAGTATCCCATTGCCACCAAAGATTGGCGCCGTTTCCGATTTGGTAGGCGTAATCGCTGGTTTTGCCCGCGTCGTTGGCGAGACTGTTGACCATGGCCGGCACGTTCAGGTTGATGAGGCTGTGGCCGACGTAGTAGGGATTGACGGAGGGGAGGGGTTGGGAGAAGAGGTGGGTAATTGGGAGAAAAAGCAGGAAGAGGAGGCGCATAGTGGTTGATATTTGTTCTGTGACAAATATAAAGCACTAAACATCAGTGGTAGTTAAAAATATGGTTTCTTCAAAAGGAAAGTGATTGGCCTGTGGAAGCAAAGGGAAAAGAATGTCATCTAAATGAAACATCCCAACTCCGGCAGTGCTGGAATGCCCAATTCGCCGCATTTTTGCGCGTCATGCGCCTCTCCGTTATCATTGTCAACTACAACGTCCGGCATTTCCTCGAACAAGCACTGCGCTCGGTGCGCAAAGCGATGAGCGGAATCGAGGGCGAGGTATGGGTCGTGGACAACAACTCGGTAGACGACTCGGTGCGCATGGTGCGGGAAAAATTCCCGGAAGTGCGGCTCATCGCCAATACGGACAATCCCGGCTTCTCGGTCGCCAACAACCAGGCGATCCGGGCCAGCACCGGCGAATATGTGCTGCTGCTCAACCCTGACACGCTGGTGGAAGAGGATACTTTCAGCAAATGCCTGCAATTCATGGATACACATCCGGAAGCCGGGGCATTGGGGGTGAAGTTGATTGACGGCAGCGGCAAATTCCTGCCGGAGAGCAAACGCGGGTTCCCTTCTCCGTGGGTAGCATTTTGCAAAACGGTTGGCCTGTCGTCTGTTTTTCCGCGCAGCCGCACGTTCAACCGCTACTACCTGGGCCATCTCGGCGAAAACGAAACGAACGAAGTGGATGTGCTGGTAGGCTGCTTCATGTTCATGCGCCGCAGCGCACTCGACCAGGCGGGGCTGCTCGACGAGGCATTTTTTATGTACGGGGAAGACATTGATCTGTCGTACCGGATCGTGCAGGCGGGTTTTAAAAATTACTATTTCCCCGAGACAAAAATCATCCATTACAAAGGAGAAAGCACCAAGAAAGGAAGCCTCAACTACGTCCGCACTTTTTACCAGGCCATGATCATCTTCACCCGCAAGCACTTCACAGGGAGGCAAGCGGGACTTTTCATCGCCATGTTGCAAGTGGCGATCTGGCTGCGGGCAGGCCTGACACTGATGCGCAATTTCTGGGGCAAACTCTGGCTTCCCCTGCTCGATGCAGCGGCGATTTTCGTGGGGCTTATTTTTCTCAAAGACTTCTGGGCCAGTTACTTCTACAAAGACCCGCACTACTTCAAGCCGACCGTGCTGTGGTTCAATTTTCCCCTCTACATCGCCACCTGGCTGGGCACCGTGTGGCTCAGCGGCGGCTATGACCAGCGCTACGACCTGCGCAGCCTGGTGCGCGGACTGGCGATCGGCACATTGCTGCTGCTCGCCATTTACGGCTTGCTCGACCTCGACTACCGCCCCTCGCGCGCTCAACTCCTGCTCGGCTCGCTTTGGTCGGTGGCAGCGACAGTGGGATTGCGGGCGGTCGCCCATTTTCTTGAATTTGGAAATTTCCGCATCGGGCGGGACCGGGTAAAAAATCTCGTTATCGTCGGCTCGCAAGTAGAAAGCGAGCGTGTTATGGGACTGCTGAATCAGGCGGGTGTGAAAAAGAATTTCATCGGGTATGTGGTGCCGAGCCCCACCCAGCCCCTCCAGGAGGCAGGGGGAGGCTTCCCGCCCGGCCTCTCTTCAAGTGAAGAAGGAAGTGCTGTTCCCTCTCATGGCGAAGGAGCGGGCTTCCCGCCCGGCCTCTCTTCAAGTGAAGAAAGAAGTGCCGTCCCCCCCCTCATGGGAGGGCTAGGGGGGGCTTCCCAGCTCGACGAAATCGTCCGCATCTATAGGGTCAATGAGGTAATCTTTTGCTCGAAAGATATCCGGGCACAGGACACGCTGGCCTGGATGACCCGGCTGGGTCCCTCGGTATCGTATAAAATCGTGCCCGAAGAAAGCATGAGCATCATTGGCAGCAGCAGCAAGGACGAGCCGGGCGAATTGTATACCATTGAGATCCGCTACAACATCGCACAGCCCGGCGAACGCCGCAACAAGCGGATGTTTGACGTTCTGCTCTGCTTCGCATTGGGGATGTCGCTCCCGGTATGGCTGCCTTTTTCAGGGAAAAGGCGTTTGTTTCTGAAAAACTGGTGGGGAGTGCTGGTGGGACAGAAAAACTGGGTCGGCTACGCACCCAATCCGCTGAACAACACTTTACCCAAATTGAAACCCGCCGTATTCAGTCCGCTCGATGGAATTCATATCCACCAACCCAGTGAACAGACCGTTGCCCGCCTTAATTTTTTGTACGCCAAAGACTGGGACGTGTGGCGGGATGTGGAGGTTGTATGGTAAACCAGTACTGTGGCATCCATCTCTGGTGGATAAGTGAAGTTTATGAAAATTGTCTGGTCTCTGCTTTAAAAAGTTGTTGAATCTATGCCTATCTCGCCTACTTTTGAGCTGTCATTCAAAAACGCTGTTATGAAAAAAGGACTCTTGTGTGCGCTGTTTTTTGTTTCGTTGGCCCCTGTTTTTGCCCAAAAAGCGGGATCTGCGCCCAAATCCGGCAGCACTGAAGTGCCTGCCGCGAAAGCATCGGCAAACAATCCGGTAGCCCGAACGACAACAGAAGCGCTGGTCGCCAAGTACAAACTGGGCGCAGACCAGGCCAAACAGATGTACGGGGTTCAGGCACGTAAACTGCGCAATTTGAATGCGATCGCAGGACTAAAAACCTCCAATCCAACCCAGTATCAGCACAAGTTGGAGGCCTTACAAACCAATACATTGGCCAGTATCCGCCGCATCCTGAATACGAAGGAGCAAGTTCAACGGTATCAAAAAACGAAGGACGACCTTCATGCTCAACGCGTTGAAAAACGCCAGGAATTGCTTCGCCAGAACGCCGATCGAATCTCTATCGAGATTGCTTTACTGGAAATTTATGCGGAGTAAGGCTATTTGACTCAACAAGCAACTTGTCAACCAGTAACCAGCAGTCCAATATGCTCACCTTCGCAGTGCGGCTCATCGTCGAAGACAACGGTAAAATTCTTTGCCTCCGGCAAACCAAAAAGAACGGAGGCGGTTACTCACTGATCGGTGGGAACGTGGAAGAACATGAGTTTGCCCGGGAAGCGCTTGCCCGGGAAGCATTGGAAGAAGCGGGCATTCATGTGGAGCCGAGCGACCTTACGCTGACCCACGTGTTGCACCGGCACAAACTCAAAAAAGACCAGGTGCTGCTGGTGCTCTACTTCAAAGCCCGCCGGTTTATGGGCGAGCCCGCTTCACTTGAACCTAAAAAATTCAAGGACGTAGCCTGGCTCCCTTTGGACAATTTGCCCGACGACGTGTCTAAACCTACGCTGCATGTGTTAAAATGCATCCAAAAAGGGAGCATTTACTCTGAATTTCCTACCCGAAACACGGTGCTGGCCTTCTGGGAGCAACTGGGCAACCGACTGCTGGGCGGCTTCCCCACCAATTGAATTTTGTTAAAAAAGACAGAAGCCCGACACTTGTTTTGTTAGGGAACGTGCTTTCAACCAAGTGGCTCTACATTTGTCAATGTGCTTTTGCACTTTAATCCGCGTACTGGAATTCACCGATTACATTCAGCAACTACCTGTCATCCCATGAGAAGGTTTGCATCTTTCCGATTTGTGCGGCTCCCGCACACTGCTTTGCGCCTTTTGCTTGCGCTTTTTCCTGTTCCATTTTTACGACACTCTTTGTGCGGTGCCTGTTGGCGCTAAAGCCGCATACGTCAATTGCTGGACGCGGCACCAGGCTGTTCGTATCAGGCATATTTCACCTGTCCCTGCTGCGCAAGGATGCGTGGTCGCATTATTTTGCATGTACCAGATACGGGTCTCCAATGACTTGAAAACAAAAGAAAAAATTTTCGATCGATGGCAGGTTGAACTTGATTGCTCTCGCTCCACACGTTTTAATCCCTCCCCCCCACCCCAAATTCCCCCCATGGTTCAGATGTCTTATGCTTCATAGGCGAGAACCCCGGTTCCGAAAAGTCGGTGCCGGGTTTTTTATTTTATGACACCACCTCAAACAAAGTCACCAGATTGGCCTTGTTCTTCAAGGGCATTTCTCCAACTTCCTGGCATTTAAACTGGGCGCCGACTTTTTGGAAAGTCGCTTCATTTATCAGGATCTGGCCGGGTTTGGCGACCGATTGAAGGCGTTGGGCAGTATTAACCACGTCGCCGATGACCGTAAAATCGAATCTTCGCAGGGCCGCAGACCCTACATTTCCCGAAATTACTTCTCCAGTATTGATCCCAATGGAAAGTCTGGGCAAAAAGGTAGCCTTACCAGACAAAGTATCTTCTTCAATAGATTGAAGACGGCGATTGACAGACAACGCCGCCCGGATAGCCCTTGCCAGATGGTCTTTATCCCGAAAAACGGCCAGCACGGCATCGCCCATAAACTTGTCCACATAGCCGCCTTGCTCGATGACCGCCCGCACGATGAGGTCAAAATATTTATTGAGCAGGTGTACGACCGTATCCGGCGATTCCCGTTCCGAAATGGTCGTAAACCCGCAGATATCTATGAAAGCGATCGTAGCATCTATGGTTTCATTGGCCAGCAAGTCGGATTCAAATTCCTTGCAGCACATGAATTGCAGCACACTGGGATCCACGTACATTTTCAGGATATTGTTTTCCTGAATGGCCTGAATGGTATCCTTGATCTGTTGGGTCGTTTTCAGGGTTTTCACCAAAGTCCGCTCGAAATCCTCAAAATCAATGGGTTTGCACAGAAAATCAAAAGCCCCGCGGTTCATGGCCACGCGGATATTATCCATGTCACTGTAGGCGGAAATGATCACAGTTTTAAGCAACGGACTGTCCTGCGTGATTTTCCCTAATAGGGTCAATCCATCCATTTCGGGCATATTGATGTCGCTGAACACCATGTCAGTGTCGGGATTTTCGCGGAGTTTTGCCAGGGCATCTGTGCCGTTTTGGGCAAAAATGAAATCGTATTCCCCTGCACGAATCTGGCGGCGAAATTTTTGGCGGACGAGTTGCTCCACATCATTTTCATCGTCCACGACCATTATTTTATGCTTGGCGCTCATGGCAAGTTGCTTAATTTCTGTTTCAAGGTATTGAAATCGAGGGGTTTGTGCAAAAAGTCATTGGCTCCGAGGCGCATGGCTTCGTTGTATTTCTCCGGATCGCCATAGGCAGTGATCATCACGATGAAAGGTGGAGGTTCCGGCGCATTTTGCCGAATCCTGCTCAGCAGTTCCAGACCACTCATGCCCGGCATGTTGATATCGGAAAGAATGAGAATGGCTTCTGAAGGATGTTCTTGCAGAAACGTCAGCGCTTCTTCGCCCGAATAACAGAAGGTGAAAGAGAAAGCGCCTTCGCGAATTTCCCGGCGAAAGCGCTGCTCGAATAAAGTCCGGATGTCTTGCTCGTCGTCAACGACTAAAATTTTCATGTCAATGTGATGTTTAGGAACGGGCAAATAATAACTTAGTCATTTTAGGTCAACCATTTTTTCATCAGACAACACTATTTTTCTGCGAATAGTGGGGCTATTTAAAGAAAAATAGCGGCCGTATGATGGAACAAAGGGTGGCATCAAATGACTAAGTTATTGGTGCCGCGTTCCTTAGGCAGGCAAGCTGATCGTAAATTCAGTCCCCTGTCCTTCCACACTTTCTACTTCCATCGTCCCGCCATGGCCTTTGGTTACAATATCATAGGCCAGCGAAAGTCCCAGGCCGGTCCCCTGTCCGGTTGGTTTGGTTGTAAAAAACGGTTGGAAAATTTTTGATTTTACATGGTCGGGGATGCCGGTTCCATTGTCTTTGATGCAGATTTCAACTTTCCCATTCTTCCGTTGAGTCGTCACCGTAACGACGGGATCATAGCTTTCTTTTTGTTGGTTTTTCCGCTGCATCACGGCATAGAAGGCGTTGTTGATCAAATTGAGCAGCACCCGGCCAAAATCCTGCGGGATCACTTCCACGGTACCGATCGCCGGATCCAGTTCTGTAACCATTTTAGATTGAAACTCCTTGTCCTTGGCCCGCAAGCCATGATAGGCGAGCCGTAAATATTCATCAGCCAGGGCGTTGAGGTCAGTGGGCTCTTTTTTGCCCGTGCTGGTGCGGGCGTGTTGCAACATCGCGGTCACGATGCTTGCTGCCCGTTTGCCATGTTTGTTTATTTTTTCCTGATTCTGGCTTAGATCGTCGACCAAATCCCGGATCAAGGCTTTGTCCGGATCGGGCTTTTCGACTTCCTCCAGCAGTTCCTGCGCCAGTTCGAGGCTCAACTCGGAGAAGTTGTTGACAAAATTGAGCGGGTTTTGAATTTCGTGGGCGATGCCGGCGGTGAGTTCGCCCAGAGATGCCATTTTTTCGGCCTGTACGAGTTGTACCTGGGCGGCTTTCAGGTCGGAGAGCGCGTGTTCCAGTTCTTCCTTTTGGCGGGTCAATGCGGCGGTCCGTTCCACCACCAAATGTTCAAGTTCTGCTTTACGCGCTTCCGCCAGTCGTATTTGCTCCTCCTGTTGATGTCTGATTTTGCGCTCTTTCTTGTTTTGATTCAGCGCATAGATGCCGAATCCGATCAACCAGATGATGGCAAATTTTTCTGCCGTCTCGAAAAGATCACGATTGGAGTCGAAAAAAGAAGGCGCGACCAGCAGCAGGAGCTGATTGAAGATATACACCGCTCCCACAGGCATCAGTGCCACCGACAACATACGGGCCGGCCGGTAATCGCGCAACAGGTAGACCGTTACAAACAACAGCACATAGATTACTTTCGAATACCAGTATCCAACAAAATGGAGCCGAAAAACCGCCGCTATGATAAATAGCACAGCACCCACCATCCAAAACCTGAACAATATTTTATCCCACTCCGGCAGCCTTTGTGCTGTGTCCAATGATTTTCTAACCAGCTGTGTGATGCCTGCAGAAATCAAAACGACCATTGACAATTCCATAGAATCGTTCTTTTAAGATGAGGCTTTATGAACAGTTATTGGTGCCGCGTTGCTTAATTGACGCGTGTCCAGTACTGCGTCCGGTAGAAGGGCCCTAAATATCCACGCACTACCAGCGTGTTGGGGTCACCTTCTTTCAGCCAGATTTTGCAGCTGTACCACTTGCCTTTTTCTGGATCCAGAATGTCGCCCGACTCCCACAGACCATTTTTTTGCAGCATATTGACAAGGAGGACCATACCCAGCAAGGGTTGATTTTTGCGCTCGCCTGGACATTTTTCGCAGTTCTTAGGCGCATTGGGACGCAGCACTTTTACGACCTTGCCATATACCTTGCCACCACCTTCATAAATTTGGATGTGGCTTTTAAGTTCTCCCGTCTCGTCGTCTTTGGTCAACCAAGTGCCAAGTGCAGATTGGGCATGAGCGGCAAGGGAGCTGAGAAACACAAAAAGAAAAATGAGTTTTTGCATAAATTAGAGGGTTGAAAAGGTTTGGTATGTTCGCTTTAGAATGGTTTGGAAGATTGGATATTTAGAATCTCACATGGACCACATTCCATCCATTGACCACATTAATTCCTGATATCTTCTCCCCATCCGAGTTTGCCCCGAATGGTGCGAAGGAAAGTAATGTCCTGTAATTGAACGAGTTTCACCGGGAAATCATTTTTCCGAACGGCCAACTGGTGGTGGGCATTGATCAGTTCGAACCGGGAATCCAGGGAGCAGATGAAGTTTTCGCCCCGCCCTTCGACTTCAAACGAGATCACCGACTCATCGGAAAGTACGATGGGGCGAACGTTCAGGTTATGCGGAGCGACCGGCGTCAGCACGAAATTGGCAGAATTGGGGAAAATAACCGGCCCGCCGCAACTGAGCGAATATCCCGTACTGCCGGTGGGCGTGGCAATGATGATGCCGTCGGCCCAGTAAGAGTTGAGGTAGTCGCCGTTGAGAAAGGTATGGATGGTGATCATGGACGAAGTGTCGCGCTTCAGCAGCGTGCAGTCGTTGAGCGCAAACGGGATGTCGCCGAAAAGTTCGGGAGAACTTTCCAGGTATAACATGGAGCGCTCCTCGATAACGTATTGACCGCGCCGGAGTTTTTGGATGGATTCGAGGATGTAAACTTTTTCAATGCTGGCCAAAAAACCCATGCGACCCAGGTTGATCCCGAGCATCGGCACCCCTGCATCCCGGATAAGCGACACGGCGCCGAGCATGGTGCCGTCACCGCCTACGACGATCACAAAATCAATCCGGTGTACCAGGAAATCGCGGTAATCGTCGAACGGTGCATAAAGCCCCGGAAAGTCTATCAGGTCTTCAATGACCCGCAGATAAGGCGTGTGCACATACGCCGTGACCCCTTCGGTATGAAGCGCGTCGAACAAGGCTTGGATATAGCCCAAGTCTTTGTCTTTGAATTGTTTGCCATAAACGAGGACCTGCATCGGCGAGCAATGAATTTAGGGGCAAGGTAGGTAGTTACTGGTTATCAGTCATCAGGTCGGCCGATCAATGATTCAAGCCTTCCGTTGACCACATTGACCACATTCAATCTCCGGTTCCTGCCACGACCATTACAATTTCTCCTTTCACTTCTTTGGCACTGAAATGGGCTTTCAGATCGGCCAGCGAGGCGGTTTTGACTTCCTCGAACATTTTACTCAATTCACGGGCGACGCAGGCCAGCCGCTCGGGACCGCATACGATGGAAAGCTCTTCCAGGCATTTGAGCAGGCGAAAAGGAGATTCGTAGAGTACAAACGTGTGGGGCAGCACTGCCAGGTATTTAAGGCGTGTCTGGCGGCCTTTCTTATGGGGCAAAAAACCTTCAAAATGGAACGTATCACAAGGCAGGCCGCTGGCTACCAGTGCGGGTACAAAAGCCGTTGCACCGGGCAGGCACTCTACCCGAACACCCCGGCGTTGACAGGCACGGGCCAGCAGAAACCCGGGGTCGCTAATGCCCGGTGTCCCGGCATCAGACACGAGCGCCATGGTGGCACCGGACGACAATTCATCCACGATGCGTTCTACGACCAGGTGCTCATTGTGCGCATGGAAGGCCCGCAAGGGCGTCGTAATACCGTAATGATTGAGCAAGCGACGGCTGGTGCGCGTATCTTCCGCCAATATCAGCGGCACTTCTTTCAGGATCCGCAAGGCCCGCAGCGTGATGTCTTCGAGGTTGCCGATGGGAGTAGGAACAATGTAGAGCAAGGGGGTATGGCGTTAATTCGTCATTGTCGTCATTCGCAATTTCGTCATGAATGACAAAATTACTTCAATTACCCAAATTACCTCAATTACTCTCCACTACCGCCGCTTTCCAAGTTGCAGGTTGATAAAGAAATTGAAAAAGGTCTGCTTGTTTTGGCTGCTCACCAAAATCGGCATTTTGGTGGGAAAGATATCTGCCATGATACCGATTTCGAGGGCTTTAACAAACTCATCGAATGCACCCCAGTCCATGTGCAGGGCAAGGGCCACGTTGCCACCCAAACGGGGCGACACTTCTCCCAATCCTTTTGTAAAGGGTGCTGCACCCAGTATTTTGGTGTTGTCCAGAAAAACCTCCGCATTGGCATCCGAGTATTTTTCCAAACTCGCCCGGCTCCGGCCCGACTGGTCAATTTCCTGCCTGACCGCCAGATAATACGGTTTCAACAGTCCCAGTGTCGGTCCAAAAGAATAACTCATGCCCATGGCTACTCCCTTCTGTTTGGCTTTTTCAGAAAAATAGCGCTTCACGCCCCAGCCGCCGCGCACGAGCAGCAGGTTATTCTGTTTGCCATAGACAAAAGGCCGAAAAGAGCGTCCCACTTGCGGATCAGCGCTTTGGCGAAATTCCTTCGGGTGTTTGACTTCGCCGAAGCTGATGTGATAAAATGTTGTTTTGTAATAGGTCCGCAAACGTCCAAATTCCAGGCCCGGCGAATACCCTCGGTTGGTGGTCAGTTTCAGGTTAAAAACCGTCTCCCGGTTATAAATAATGCCAATCCCGGTCGTCGGCGGCTTTGCGCCCTGCGCCCACACGGTCGAAACGCAGCCAGCCAAAAGCAGGAAAAAGATTGAAATACGAAGCATAACCTTACATGATAGAGAGTGGGCAATAGGTGATATGCGGTAAGAGCGGTACGATTTTGCTCCAAAAATAGCGGTTTCTAAATTACCAACAAGAAAAACACCTACTGGTTTTTGGTTGATGCCCGACAAACCATCAAACTTGGAACGGGCCATTTTACTGGCATAGACAAATACGCAGGTTTCGGATCGCCGGTTCTTCGATCTGCGGGTATTTTGTATGTTTTCCATCGAGACCTTAACTTGCTGCTTTAAAACGCCTTATCATGGCGTCCTATATGCCATACCGGTAAAAAGTATTGATGATGAAGGATACAACACCACCTGCCACAGCTTCAAAGAATGAAGCAGGCAAAGATGAAACAATCGCGCACCTCGCTGCCCTGGTGAGGGAGCCGTTCGAGTTGACAGGTGCCGAACCGCCCGTTTCTGAGGAAGTGTTGCTGGCGATGTTGGCGGAACGCATCGGAGAAATGCTCGAACGCCGCCCGGAATACCTGATGAGCCTGCTCTATCGCCTGGATGTCCTGGAAGAAAAAATCCGTCCTGCCATGCACCCGCTTGCTCCTGAGCCGACACATATCGGTCTGGCCCGGCTGGTGTTGGAGCGCCAGATGCAACGCGCCGAAACAAAGCGCAGTGTAAAAACAGAGCCGCTGGAAGATTGGAAGGATTGGGCGTGGTGAGGTTTGCAGAGCGGTAGTTTTCGGGAAGTAATTTTTGGGAAGTAATTTTTGGGAAGTAATTTTTGGGAAGTAATTTTTGGGAAGTAATTTTTGGGAAGTAATTTTTGGGAAGTAATTTTTGGGAAGTAATTTTTGGGAAGTAGTTTTCGGGAAGTAGTTTTCGGGAAGTAGTTTTCGGGAAGTAATTTTTGGGAAGTAATTACCCGCAAGAAATTACCCGCAAGGTAACTATCCAGCCGCTTTGAAATGCTTTTTGCCATACGACCTCGGAGAGG
>Ga0335397_10009197_pt1 | contig 12370 bp, 9 predicted proteins | sample MAT04_FD_205740 | JGI IMG/M metagenome (GOLD analysis project Ga0335397, IMG submission 205740) | Freshwater microbial communities from Lake Fryxell liftoff mats and glacier meltwater in Antarctica - MAT-04 (spades assembly) (version 2) ...
GCTTCTCCATCTGGTCGAGGCTCGGCGCGGCGATAGTCGTGAAGTGGCCCGTGGCGATATCGTCCTGACCCGCGGTGGACTCCGGAAGCGTAGCCGCTCCGCCCGGGGATCGACCCGGGGAAGCCGAGGGGCGGCGGCGGCCTGCGCGATGGCGAGGTGCCGATGGACGGGAGCATGACCGCCGATGTCGAAGACCGCGCCGAAGTGACCGGCGGTGGGTGCATGTGCCGCAGCGGCGGGCGTCGTGGTGGAGGGGTGGCCGTTGGGTTTGGGATGCTGGTTGTTGGTGTGATCGCCCGGCGTCGCCGTCGCGGCTGAGCTCAAGGGCGGGTAGCGAGTAGCCGCTACTCGCTACTCGCTACTCGCTACTCGCTACTCGCTACTCGCTACTCGCTACTCGCTACTCGCTACTCGCCGGCGCGCCTGGGGTCTGCAGGAAGTGCTCGCGGGGCCGAATGGTGGTCCACCGCTCGAGCTGTTCCAGTGTCTGCGCGTCGCCCGTCGCGAGCTTCTCGAACAGGTAATCCATGATCCCCTTGTGCACGGCGCACACCGAGGACTCGCGCATGCGGCCGTGCACGCTGCCCAGCGTCTTCCAGTTGTGCGCCGTCTGGGTGCCGCAATAGGGGACGTACGCGCAGTTCACGCAGTCGGGCTGTCCCTCGAGGATCGAGGCGACCTGGGTCGCGCGGATGGTCGGGTGTCCCACGATGTCGCGGTAGTTCGGGGGCTTGGTGGGGTCACTCACGTTGCCCACCAAGAACGAGCTGTCGCCCTGCTCGTGCAGCATGCGGCCCTCATCCGAGCTGAACACCTTACCGTCGTAGTTGTAGGCGAGCGCACCGACGCCCGCGCCTTCCGGACTGCGGATGTCGAGGAAGTTGGGGTCTTCGCCCGCCAGGATCTTGGTCAGGAAGATGGCCGCGTAGCGCTCGAGCATCTGCACGCCGTCGCGGTTCTTCTGAAGGATGTAGTCGGTCGTGTCCCGGTAGAAGCGCTCGTAGTCGCTGCGGGGATAGTCGACGATGCGCGCGGTCTTCTCGGCGAAGCCGAAGGGATCGATGGGCCGCAAGAAGAGCGCGCGACACCCTAGCTCCGCGTACTGATCGACGATGTCCCGGCCGCGCTCCAGCGCCGCCCGCGTCGTCGTGAGCAGGGCTTCGACGTGATAGAGGTTCGGGTCCAGGCCGCGCTTGATGTACTCCTCGTTGATGCGGCGGATCCACTGGACGGCAGCTGCGTGCGCCGAGCCGTTGCCCCCATGTCCTTGCGCCATCGGGAGCTTGCGCTGCTTGTCGTGCAGCTCGAGCGGTCCATCGATCGAGGTGCAGATCTGCACTTTGTTGTCGACCAAGAACGCCAGCTTCTCCTCGTCCATCAGGGCGAGGTTGGAGACCATCGTGAGCTCGACCGTCTTGCCGGTCTCTTCGCTCTTTCGCTTGGCGCGCTCGACGATCCGCTGGACCACCGGGAAGTTCACCAGCGGCTCGCCGCCCTGGAACTCGATGGTGAGGGAAGGGCTGGTGGTCTTGAACGCGAGATCCACCGACGCGTCCGCGATCTCGGGAGTCATGTCCGTCTGGACCGCGTCCATGTTTGCGCGCGACGCGTGGCAGTACACGCAGGTCTCGTTGCAGCGCAGGGTCACGATCATCATGTGAAGGATCGGCCCTCGATCGAGGTGGATCCGCTTGCGCTCGATGCGGGCGCGCGCCGCGTCCAGATCGTAGTAGGCGCGGAGGAAGTTGCGCTCCTTCAGCCGGGTCCACAGCTCACTGCCCTCGCTGAGCTGACCACTGGCGAAGGTGCGCATCTCATCCGCCGTCAGCACCAGCCAGTTGCCCTCGAGGTTGGTGAGCACCACCCGGTCGCTGTTGGGGATGTGCCGGAAGCGAAAGAACGCGGGCAGCTTGGTATCGAGTCGATCGCGGATGGGCTGAAGCAGCGAGGTCGTCACGGCGCTGAGGGTACCGCGGAAAGGCATCCGGGCGGGCCGCGGCGTCGCGTCGGGTTGTGCGCTCGCTCCCGCCGCCATTCGCTCCCGCTCGCTCCCGCTCCCGGCGTCGTGGTACTTCTGCCGACCTCATGGCTGCTTTGGAAGGTCTCCCCCCCGAGCTCGTGTCCGCTGACCTCGCCGATCTCTCGGCGACCGTCACCATCGACGCGAACCTCTACCCAGTCGACGCGGTCTACGGCGCGTCGTTCGTGCTGATCGATCGCTGCTACGTGCTGCTCGACAAGACCGCCGAGGGGCGCCTGTCGGTCACCCTCACGCTCAAGAAGGCCACAGAGGACTCGGCCGCCAGCTTGCGCACGATGATCGGCGAGCTGGCCAACGAGCTCTTGGCCTGCGCCTGGCGCATCAAGATCCAAGCGGAGAACCGCGGTCTCATCGAGAGCATCACCATGCGCTCGATGGCCGGCGCGATGGGCGCGCCATCGCTCGACGATCTCGAGTCGTTCGACTTCTCCTCGGAGGCCTTCGAGGATCCCTTGGGGATCGCGCTGAGCTGGGAAGAGAAGTACGGCAAGAAGACCCCGCCCGCCGCCGGAGACGACCCGCTGGCCAAGGTGGAAACGCCCGCGAAGGCCGAAGCGCCCGCGAAGGCTGAGCCGAAGGAAGGCGCCTGACGTGCGCGCGCTCCGGCTGCACCGCGAGCTGTATGAAGCGAAGGCCGTCGACGAGGCGAGCAAGATGCTCGGCGCCTACGCCGAGCTGAAGCGCGAAGACGACGCGAGCCACTTCGTGATCAGCATCACGGGCCAGAGCCCGGCGCGGGAGCGCAAGGTCGCGCTCGAGCTGGCCAACCACGCGCTGACCTTGTCCCGGCGCTGAGCATCGAGCGGCGCGGTCAGTCGCCGCCGTGTCCCACCAGCGTCACGTCGGTGCGGTATTCGTCAGGGCCGAGCGCCATCCGAACTAGGCCCACCCCTTCGGCGATCCATACGGTCGTCGGCACCGGCTCGGATGCGGCGGTCGCGCGTTCCTCGACCTCGACGCGCAGGGCCTCGTACCGCTCCCCGGCGACGGACACTCGCTCACGCTCCGCGACCCGATGGGTACGTCGAATCGTGACCCCGAAGGTTCCGATGCGGGCCTCGAACTCTCCGCCATAGGTCGTTCCGGGCTCGAGTCTCCGCGGCAGCATCCATGTCTGATGATCGAGGGCAAGCCCGGGCGCGCTGCCGAGCACCAACCACGGCTCTTCCGCGCCGTCGGGCCCGCAGCGTCGCTCGACCTCGGACACAGGTCCGGAGTCCTCGCGCATCCCCCAGGTGAGGACCGACTCGCGGCCTTCTATACGCTCGCGCAACAGCTCGATTCTGATCGTGCCGGCGCCTCGCTCACTCTCGGAGCGGTACTCCCGAAAGGCCCCGACGGTTGTGGGTATGAACGGGTGGGTGCAGGAGCCGTCGGGGTCGCGCGGACGACCAGCGGGGTCCTCAGCATCGCCGCCGGGGTTTGCGCGCGACTCCGACGATTCGGCGCGCCACCACAACCCGGCCGCGATCGCTACGGCGGCCAGGACTGCAACGACCCACGGGAGCCGCGATCGGAGACTCAGGGAACCCGCCTGTACAAGGGGACCGAGAGGAGCTCGCTCCCGGCCGCATCGATGCCGAAGCCCACGAACAGATCGGCTGTTCCGTCGCCATCGAGATCGCCGGGTGACGAGAGTCCGATCCCGAACAACGGGAGCGCGCTGGTCGTCGAGCCGAGTGGATCGCCTGCGCTCGAGTACCTGATGACCGCGCCCACGCCCGGCGCGGACGCGACGACCTCGCCGTCTGCGACGACCACTCGCTCGCCAAGGCGCGCGCCAGGGGCACCGCGGCGAACGCGTGCTGGGCGTCGGCCTGTGAAGAACGCCAGCGCACCGCGCCCGGCATCTGCGGTCGGCAGACCACCAATGACGGTGAAGCTCGACGCGGTGCCGGTCACCACACCCAAGGACATCGCCCCGTTGGGACGAGGCCCGTCGAAGCGGTGCGTCACCCCTTGGGACGGGTTGGCAATCAAGAACTGTCCGGCGCGGGCTCTAGCGCCCGGGGCGCCGATCAAGAAGGACGGCGCGGCCGTGTCTGCTCCGAAGGCGGGAGCCACGTTGGTGCCCAGTCGGTCGTTGATTCCGTCGCCGGCGACGACGCTCAGGAGCTGAAGACTCTCGCCGTCGACTCGATAGAGATACACCGCCCCGCGACCGCCAGCTGCGAAGGGTGCGCCCACGGCGAGCACGTCTCCCAGACGCGCCATCGATGTCCCAAAGCGTGAGCCATCCTCGGGCCCCATCACTCTGGTGATCAACTTGCCGCGCTCAGAGCCGAAGATCGCGAGCACACCCGGTGAGCCGAAGCATGCCTTTCCTTCCGGACACACCTCGGTGCGCGGCGCCGCCAACACGAGCTCTTCGCGACCATCACCATCGATGTCGGGCACTGTGGCGGAGCTCGACGCGAAGCCGCCCACGAACCCCAGTTGTGCGGCGTCGATCTGGGTGATCGTCTGTCCGAGCGTACCGACGAGGATGACCGAGTCGAACGAGTCGGGTCGCCAGCAGCGGTCGTAGTCCGCGCCCGGACACTGCAAGAACGCGGTGACCTCACAGACGCCACCTGCGCCCGAGCCGAGGCCCAGGCAGTCGCGTAGACCGGCAATCGCGCCGAATACCCCGCTGCTGTCATCAGGGCCGAAGCCGCCGCTGCCGCTGGCGTCGTCCTCCTCCTCGATGGGCGCGTCGCAGGACGGGGCGTCAGGACCGGGACACGTCAAGTCGCAGAGGTCACCATTGGACAACCCGCCGGAGTCGGTCTGGTCCGGATTCTGATCGCCTATCAGCCCGGGTTGGTAGATGCCATCCCCATTGCCCAAAGGGCAGTTGTCGGGCGCCGAACCGTCGAAGGGCTCCTCGAGCACCAGGTCCTCGTCCCGATCGTTGTCGCAGTCGTCGTTGATCGCGTCTCCGTCGAAGTCGTCGAGACCGCGACGGGTCGGAGCACGATCGAAGATCCCATCGGGGCCTGGAGGACACGGGCCGGCAAGCGCCAGCCCCTCCTGGTTGCAGAGGTCCCCGTCGCGGTCGCAATCACAGGCATTGGGGATCCCGTCCAGGTCGTCATCCGCGTTCGCGTCAGGCGACGAGTCCGCGACGCCGCGGCAGAAGTCGCACGCGAATCCATAGCGGTCACCATCGCCGTCATCGAGCTGCGCGGGATCGAACACCCCCGGGCAGACGTCGGTCTCCTCCGGCACGCAGTCGTCGTCGGGATCGTTGATGTACGAGAAGGCGACCGTGCCGGGTGTTGGGCCGACCACGACGCTCGAGTAGCGGGCGCCTGCGGGAAGCGGGGTGGCGAACCAACGCCTGATCGTCTCGCTGAACAGAGGTGCTGCGGTGATGAGGTTCGCAAGGTTGGGTGCCGGCGCGATCTCGTACGCTGCGCCCGCGCATTGGGTAGGGGGGACGGGAACTCCGGGAATCGGGACGCCGGCCCGGCACCAGCTCGGCTGGGCGCAGCTGGCCGGCGGACAGGTCGGGACAGGAGGTCCAGGGGGGCCGGCAATGGTGATGAGCGTGTTTGCGAAGGTGGTACCTGCGCACGCGAATGCGCATGTCGGCGTGGGAAGCGCCGCCGGGTCGCACCGGCCACCTGCCGTACAAGCAGCGCAGGCCACCGCGTCGAGCGGCCCGAGGCCAACGTTGGCGATGCACGCGTTGTTGACGGGGAGCATGTTCACGTTCGTCGTGTTGGTTGCGCAGCCTCCGCTGGCAAGGACGTTGAATAGCGCATCCGTGTAGGCGCCGGTCGCCGTCGTCGCCGCGACGGTCGGGACTGCGCCGTAAGGGCCCGCGGTCAACACGACGCCCGCTATCGCCCGATCGGCCACGCTCCCCGCTGGCAGGCTGGGAACGAGCCCCGGGCCCAGACCACCAAGGGTTCGATTGAGTACGGGTGGGTTCGCCAAGAGATCGAACACAGATCGCAGGGACGATGGGACTGGGCCGACTCCTCGGCGCACCTCGTCGTCGACGACGTCCGTCAGGATCTCGCACGCGATCAAGCCGAGCAAGTACCGGAGTGGTGCCAACAGCCCTCGTCCGATGTCGATCAGGAACGCAAACACGGGTTCGAGCCGGCGACGATCCAGGTTCAGGTTCGCGATCAACGCCTCGGTGTTGAGGTCGCCGATGGCGAACGGACATGCCGCCGTGAACGACGTGCCGCCGGTCACCCCCGGCAGCTGCTCGCAGCGCCGAGTCACCGGGTCGCAGGGCGGTGGTGGCGGGGTGGTCTCTACGACGAAGTTCAGGCCCATGTCCGGATACACGACATCCACATCGCTGGCAGCGTAGCCAAGCGAGGTCGCGATGGAGGAGCGATAGCCGACGGCGACTGATCCTGGCGCGTCGGTGCACGTGACGGCCGGGTTGGTGCAATCGCCGCAAGGCTGGAGGCCGATGTCGATGGAGAGCGGGAGGGTGTAGGGCCCGACGTCGAAGAGGAAGTCGGCCAGAACCGGCAGCTCGATGTCACGAACCTCGACCGGGAGCGCGATCCGCAGCGCGGGGACGACGGTGCCCGCAGGAAGGCTCAGGGTCGCGGCGGTCCGAATGGTCGACGTGCCCCACGAGACCGTGCTGTCTTCGAACGCGAACCGCAGCCGGACATCCTCGGCTCCGGCGAGGCTGGGGAGAGTCGGCAAGGTCACGTTGCCCAGGAGCCGAGCCAGGTTCGGGTCTGCGGAGAGACCGCATAGCTCGTTCTGGAGCTCGGCGTAGCTTCCAATGCCTATTGGAACCCGAGGGCCGTGGTCGATGGGACCAACGTGCGAGAGAGGGCCAGAGAGGAGTGGATTGTAGTCTTCCGTGTTGCCCGCGAAGTCCCACGCGAAGCCCGGCTCGCCGAGGTTTCCGCCGAAGAACAAGGAGCTGCGCATCGATCGCTCGATGGGGCCGAGGTTGGCGCCACGCGACACGAAGGTGGACGACGTGCGCGAGAGCGGCGGACCGTTGTAGACTCGGCTCAAGTGCAGCGGGGTCTCGCCCGTGGGCGCTGCGGCGCGACAGCCGCAAACTCCGAGCGCGACGAGGAGCGACATGACGAGTAGCCCCCCCCCGTTTCTGGAAGTCAGTCGCTCGATCCGCCCAGTCGCTCGTCCGCCCATATCGTCCTCCATCGTGCAGCCTGAGTTGGGAGGGAAACACAGTGGGGTGGGCGCTGGCAAGGCCCCCCTGTTCGCAGCGATCTCCCTGTTGTTGATCTCAGGGTGCACGGGACCTTCCGTCGTCATCACTGACGACTGCGTACCCATCACCGAGGCGGTACTGCTGCGAGAGACTGCGGGTGATCCCGGTCGTTGGTCGATCGGGCTGGTGAACGAACAGCTTCTGTTCGCATATGTCTCTTGGTCTGGAGCGGCGGAGGATCCAGCGATCGCGCGAGCTCAGTGGTTTGGCGCCAGTCTCGCCCCGATCACCGAAGACTTCTGGCTCGGAAACTCGCGCGCGCTCCCGCCGTTCGAGCTGGCGGCCCATGACGGCGCCCTGTGGGCGCAGATCTGGGCCGAGCGGGTGGATATGCTCTCTCCCGTGCGGCGATCGATCAGCGCGTGGCGGCTGGTTCCGGGCACCATCGAGCCTGAACGGTTCACCCCCATGCTTCCGATCACGGCTGGCCTCGATCGTAGACTCGACCTCACACCAGCAGACATTGGTGCAAGCACAGTGACCGCGGGCGTAGATGGGCGTGCTCCGGCGGCGCTCGCGTTCGGTCGGGTGGTCTTCGCGCTCAACGCGTGGCCCTCTGCATGCAGCACGGACACGGCGATCTTCCGCGCCATCCTGTTCGATCAGGCCATTGGCGTCGCAGATCTCAACGCACCGGATTCGTGCATGGTCGACGACGGATCCTCCGACGTCCACAACCACCGACTCGTTCCGCTGCGCGACGGGGGTCTCGGGGTGTTCTTCCGCCGCGGCGCTGGTATCGGGCAAGGCTTCCTCCACTACTCGCGGGTCGGTCCGGATCTCGCTCTGCTCGACAGCCCGCCTATCCGGGTGGACTGGACCACCTACGCTTGGAACCTGCCCGGTGGCTTTCAGCCCCAGGCGGTCGCGCTGGGCTCGGGTCGCTTGCTCTTCACCAACCGCGATCCCGAGAGCGGCTACAACCTCTGCCAAGAGCTGCGCCTCGTCGAGCCCGATGGCAGATCTCCGCGCGATGCGCCCTACCAGCTCCGCTGCCGGGCGGAAGCTGGTGCCCTTCAGCGCGGCGAGCGCAGCCAGACGGTCAGCCAATGGGTGGTGGTCCAACCTCTCGCGTTCGGACACGCGGTGATAGCGTACGGAGAGCGGCCCAACCACGATCCCGCCCCGTTCACGCGTCGGGTCACCAGCAGCGTGAACTGGGAAGAGGGGGTGTTTCTCCACACCATCGATGACGAAGGTCGACGCGCCTCGGACATCATTCGGGTCACCCCGCCGGAGAGCACGGCACTGCTGACGCCGAGCACTCCGTTCACCCTCGACAGCGGTCCCATCCCCGGCGACTACGAAGTCCAGGCCATCACTGAAGGTGACGACGTGGTGGTCGCCTGGCGAGATACCCGACCCGATGCCCCCGGCTACTACGCGCGTCGCTTTCGCTGCACGGAGCGTCCTGAGTAGTCAGCGAGCCTCTCCTCAGGTGCATGGGCGGCCTCGGCCGTGGGCCGGCCCGGCGCTTGTGCGGGGAACGGAGTGCGCTCAGCGCGCTTCCGGCACGGCTGGGCGGCGCTCGAGGGCTTGGGTCTTCTGCTCGTAGAGCATCCAGAACGCCACCTGGGGATCGGTGCTGAAGAACGGGTGGGTGCCATCGAAGCGGTAGCGCTCGGGGCGGCGCATCCGGTCGGGCTCACCGGGGTCGTCGAGGTTGATGAGGTGCATCGACCAGTCCTCGAAGCGCCGCGCGGCGATCAGCGAGAAGTCGACCAGCCGCACGTCCTGGTGCCGCTCGTCGCGGGCGATCTTGCAGAAGGCTCGGCTCACCGCGTCGCCGTCTCCCTCGATGACTTGGAGGAAATAGCCACCGCCGAAGCAGAGCAAGCCGGTGAGCCCAGCGCGCTCGTTGTTCACGCTCGCGCTGTCCACGATCCCCATCGTGTCGCGCATCGTGAAGCGCTGGGCGGCGCGGCTCACGTAGATCAGTTGGCAGAGGGACACGGCCGCAGTGTCACCTCGCTCGAGGCTCGCTGGCAACGCTCACTGCGGATCGTGTTGGATCAGCACGTCCCTCGGGGCGCTCAGCGCCTCCTGCTTGCAGCCCTAGCCACCGGCGCTAAGCCGGCGCACCTATGTCCACGCCCAAGCTCGCCATCACCGATCTCGCGCCCCACGTCGGCGAAAAAGTCACCATCGAGGGCTGGCTCTACAACAAGCGCAGCAGCGGCAAGCTCCACTTCCTCGAGGTCCGCGACGGCACGGGCATCTGCCAGTGTGTGGTCTTCAAGGGGGACGTCTCGCCCGAGCTCTTCGCCGCCGCCGACCGGCTGAGCCAGGAGACCAGCCTCAAGATTACCGGCGTGGTGCGCGAGCACGGCAAGATGAAGGGCACGTTCGAGATCGGCGTGTCCGAGCTCGAGGTGCTGCGTGAGCCGTCCCGCGAATACCCGATCTCCAACAAGGAGCACGGCACCGATTTCTTGATGGACCACCGCCACCTCTGGCTGCGCAGCAAGCGGCAGACGGCGATCCTCAAAGTGCGCGCCGAGATCATCGCGTCCATTCGCGACTACTTCGATGACCACGGATTCACCCTCGTCGATGCGCCCATCTTCACGCCCAACGCGTGCGAGGGCACCAGCAACCTCTTCGTGACCGACTACCACGGTGATCCTGCGTACCTGACCCAGAGTGGTCAGCTCTACATGGAGGCGGCTGCTGCGGCGGTGGGCAAGGCGTACTGCTTTGGCCCCACGTTCCGCGCCGAGAAGAGCAAGACCCGGCGTCACCTGGCCGAGTTCTGGATGGTGGAGCCCGAGGTCGCGTTCCTCGATCTCGAAGGCGACATCCAGCTCGCCGAGGATTTTCTCTGCAGCATCGTCCACCGGGTGCTCGACAAGCGGCGCAAAGAGCTCGAGGCGATCGAGCGAGACATCAAGCCGCTGGAAGCCATCCAGAAGCCGTTCCCCCGCATCACCTACCACCAGGCGATCGATCGCTTGGTCGCCGCCGGCCTACCGGCCAAGGTGGGTGACGACTTCGGGGGTGACGAAGAGACGGTGATCTCCAAGGGCTTCGATCGCCCGGTGATCTGCCACCGCTATCCCATCGATCTCAAGGCGTTCTACTTCAAGCGTGATCCCAATGATCTGAGCCTGGCACTCAACATGGATGTGCTCGCGCCGGAAGGGTACGGGGAGATCATCGGCGGCGGTCAGCGCGAGGATGATCTAGAGACGCTCATCAACGCGATCGAGACCCACAAGCTCCCGATGGAAGCATTCGAGTGGTACCTGGATCTGCGGCGCTACGGCAGCTTCCCGCACTCGGGGTTTGGCCTGGGTATCGAGCGGACCGTCGCTTGGATCTGCGGTCTGCCGCACGTGCGCGAGAGCATCCCGTTCCCCCGCATGCTCAACCGTATGCACCCGTGACGCTGCCTCCCGATCTCGCGCAGCTGCGCGCCGCGGTCGAGGCCGGCGAGCGCTCGCCGTGAGGGCCCGGCACGAACCGCGGACCCTGAACACAGACGCGCCTCATGGTCCTGCGCCGGGGTCGCCCGGCCAGCGTTCGATGCGCTCACCCAGCGCACGCATGAGCTCCAGGTAGCGCTGCGCCTCGTCGCCCAGCGCAGTCTGGTAGTGCTCGATGGCTTCGCCCAAGGTTCGCTCGGCGCTCAAGACCGAGAGCACCCGGTCTTCGCCCAGCTCCACCGTGCGGGTCACCAGCGCCGCCGCGAGCTGCACATCCGAGAGCGCCGCCTCCAAGATGGCGGTGCGCGTGCGCGCCGCCGCGTGCGCCCGTACGGCGATGTAGATCTCCGCGCGCGCGGTGAGCTCGCGCGCCTCCAGCTCGGCTTGGCGCGCCGCGAATTCCGCGTCCGCTTCGCGGAGCTCGCCATCCCAGGCCAGACGCACGGGCAGCTCGATGTCGAGCCCGAACAGCAGGGCGTCGTACTCGGGTTGGTTGAAGAGGCTCTCCAGGCTCTCGAACGAGTGCTGCCAGCCCACGTACACCGAGAGATCGGGGGCCCGTGCGCGCTCGCGTCGAGTCCGGGTGTGCTCTGCGGCCTCTACGGCTAGACGCAGCGAGCGAAGGTCGGGGCGCTCGCTCAACGCGTGCTCGATGCGCGCCGCCATATCCACAGGTGCATCGGGAAAGCGCAGCGAGCCCATCGCGAGCGGCTCTTCGGTGAAGTCACCGGTCAGCGCCGCCAACGCCACGCCCGCCTGTGCAAGCTGGCCTTCTGCCAGACTGAGCGCCGCCCGCGAACGCGACAACTCCAAGCGCGCCGCTGCGGCATCGAGCGCAGAGCCTTCACCCAGCTCCAGGCGACGCTCGATGAGCAGGGCGATGCGCTCGGCACGCTCGAGCAGCGCGTGGCGGGTGGCCACCACCAACGCCGCTTGCAGCGCCGCCGCATAGCGGAGCGCCACCTGGGCACTCAGCTCGACTTCGCTGCTGGCGGTCAACGCGCGTCGCGCCTCCGCCAGCGTCGTCGCGGCGTCGATCGATGCGTCGATGCGCCCGCTGTACTCGATGGGCACGACCAGCTCGAGCGTGGTCACCGTTGGGGCCCGTGCGCCCGAGATGTCGACGCTCGCCACGCCGCCCCGAAGGTGAGGCGATGGAAGCACCCGCCCGCTGTCGATGCGGGCGATGGCGGCGGTTTCTTCGGCGCGCGAGAGCCGCAGCGATGGGTGGGAGGCGAGCGCCTCTGCGTGAAGGGTCTCGTACGGTGTCGCGTTCAGAGGAGCGACCGAGGTGCGAACTTCGATGCTCGACTGAGCGCGTGCGGAGGACGCCGCTCCCAGCGCACACACCAAGAGCAGACTGAGGAGCGGTCTCATGGAACCTCCGCAACATGGGAATCGCGCCGCCTGGCGCCCAGGCGCCAGCGGAGCTCGAGGAACGTGGGCAGCACCAGCAGGGTGAAGAGCGTCGAGGTGAAGAGGCCGCCTATCATCACGATGGCCAGAGGTCGCTCGAGCTCCACACCGCGCAGCGGCAGGACCACCAGGGGAAGAAGACCGAGGATCGCGGTGGCGGCCGTGCGTGTAGTCGGTATGAAGGGCCTGTCGCTGCCGTCGTCCGAACGTCTGCCGCTGCTTCAGCATGCTGAGCGATGGTCTAGGAACCCCTGGCACCCGTCAAGCAGCTGCCCCCCCGTC
>Ga0335397_10009200_pt1 | contig 12367 bp, 7 predicted proteins | sample MAT04_FD_205740 | JGI IMG/M metagenome (GOLD analysis project Ga0335397, IMG submission 205740) | Freshwater microbial communities from Lake Fryxell liftoff mats and glacier meltwater in Antarctica - MAT-04 (spades assembly) (version 2) ...
TGCCTGTTTGGCGGAGCAGTATTAATGATACTTAAATCTCTTGCGCCCATTAAACTAAACTGTAACGTACGTGGTATGGGGGTTGCCGTGAGTGTGAGTGAATCAACAGTGGTTCGTAAAGTTTTTAATTTCTCTTTTGCTGTGACACCAAATTTCTGCTCTTCATCAATGATCATAATGCCGAGATTTTTAAAATGAACATCTTTACCCAGCAAACCATGTGTACCAATGATAATGTCTATTTTTCCTTCTTTTAATTTGGTGAACGTGTCTTTCTTTTGCTTGGCAGTTTTAAACCTGTTTACAAAATCAACCGTTACCGGAAAATCTTTTAACCGATCGCTAAAGGTTTTATAATGCTGATAAGCCAATATAGTTGTAGGCACTAATATCGCCGCCTGCTTTCCATCGCACACTGTTTTAAATGCGGCACGAATGGCTATTTCTGTTTTACCAAAACCCACATCGCCACAAACCAGTCTATCCATGGGAATTGGTTTTTCCATATCCCTTTTTACATCCTCACTTGCCTTTGCCTGGTCAGGTGTGTCTTCATAAATAAAGCTTGCTTCCAGTTCTGTTTGCATATAATTATCCGGACTGTGAGAAAAACCTTCCAGGCTTTTTCGCTGTGCGTATAATTTTATAAGATCCGTAGCAATATCTTTTACCTGCTTCTTTGTTTTGTCTTTTAATTTTGCCCACACATCGCTACCCAGTTTGTTCATTTTGGGGATGCTTCCTTCTTTGCCGCTGTACTTACTTATTTTATGCAGCGATGAAATATTTACGTACAATAAATCGCCGTCTTTGTATTGAATGCGCACCGCTTCCTGCATTTTTCCATTTGCATCAATCTTCTGTAAACCACTGTACACGCCTACTCCATGGTCAATATGGCTTACATAATCGCCCGGCTGCAACTCCCGCAATGTTTTTAAAGTAAGTGCTTTGTTTTTGCTGAAAGCCTGTTTTACTTTGTATTTATGGTAGCGTTGAAATATCTGGTGATCAGTATAACAAACCAATTTTAAATCATCATCTATAAAACCTTCGTTAATAGAAAATGGTATGGGAGTTATTTGAATTTCTGCTTTAAGGTCGGTGAAAATGCTGTGCAGTCTTTCCAGCTGTTTGGCATTATCGGCAAAAATAAAAATATTGTAATCTTTCTTTTCAAACTCCTGCAGGTTTTTTATGAGGAGGTCGAATTGGCGGTTGAAGGATGGTTGGGGTTTGGTAGAGAATGTAAAAGCCCCCTCCCGACCTCCCCCAGAGGGTGAGGAGTTTGCAAAATATGCTTTCTTCCCAATCTCTATAATGTGGCGTTGCTTTATCTCTTCTTCTAAAAAATTGGCGTTTACAAAATCGTCTGCATTCAGTTCTTTAATGTATAAGTTGTCTGAAGCATTTTCGTCAATTTCTTTAAATGTAAAAAGCGAAACCCCTTCGGTTTCATCTTCTATTTTTTCTTTGATGAATTCCCAGTCTTCCATCCACACCACGGTATTCTCCGGAAGAAATTCAATCAGCGAAACTTTCTCTCCGGTTTCAAATTGTGTTTCTACATTTGGAATAATATTTACCTGCAATAATTTTCTTTCACTCAACTGGGTTTCGGGGTCAAAAATGCGGATGCTGTCCACTTCATTTCCAAACAATTCTATGCGGTAAGGTTTTTCATTTCCGAAGGAATAAATATCCAATATACCACCACGTATGGCAAATTGCCCTGGCTCATATACGAAATCTGTTTTGCTAAAGCCATGCTCTATAAACCGCTGTAACATGCTGTTTACATCCAGTTCATCTGCCTGTTTTATACTGATGATATTTTCAGAAAGTGTTTTTGATAAAACTACTTTTTCAAAAATTGCTTCGGGATAAGTAACAATAATCTTCTTAGCAGCCCCCTCCCGACTTCCCACGGAGGGTGAGGAAGCAAACCCATTCTTTGCCTGAGTAATTTTAGTTAAGGCTTCTGTACGAAGCATTACATGACTGCTGTTTAACAGCTGGTAATTTTTCTTATTTTTAAAAGAAGAAGGAAAGTAAAATACATCTAAAGCACCTGTAATATTCTCAAGCGAATTGTGAAAGTATGCAGCTTCTTCTGCGTCTCTTAAAATAACAAGATGATTTAATTGCGAAGCAGCTTCGTTTGCATGAACGGCTGCTAAAATGAATTGAGAAGCACTTCCGTTAAGTCCTTTTAAGTGTAGTTGCTGCGGTTTAGACAATGTAATGGCATCCACAATTTTAAAACTGCGGGGATCATTTTTGTACATACTCATCAACACATCTGCATTCATATTCTGGTGCAAAGGTAAATTACAATGTGCTAAATTGCTAATGAGATAATGAGCTAATTATTGCTTTTTGCGAAAACTTTATTTCATATAAGGAAAATTATATTTTAAAAAAATTAGCACATCAGCAAATTATCATATTAACTAATTTCTTCTATCTTACACAAAACTTACATTATGCTACAACCTTGGCAAACTGCAACCGTTATAAAAATTGAACAGCAAACCTATAATACCCGTCGATTTTTTATACAAATGCCTGAAGCTACTGCTTTCGATTTTCAACCAGGACAGTTTGTAACATTGGATTTACCCATACACGAAAAACCCAACAAACGCTTGAGGAGTTATTCAATTGCCAGCTGGCCCGATGGCAGCAATGTGTTTGAATTATGCATTGTATTACTGGAAGGTGGTGCAGGAACTACCTATTTATTTAATGAAATAAAAGAAGGATCAGAAATTATTTTACGTGGTCCTGTTGGCGTATTTACATTACATGAACATACGCTGGAAGAAGATTTGTTTTTAATATGCACCGGTACTGGCATTGCTCCATTTAGGAGCATGTCACATTTTATAAAATTGCATAGCTTATCACACAAAAATATTTACCTGTTATTTGGTTGCCGCACCAAGGCTGATCTTTTGTATTTTGAAGAATTAAAAGAACTAAGTGACAGCATGCCGAATTTTCATTACATCCCCACGCTGAGCCGTGAGCAATGGAATGGCGCAAACGGATATGTGCATGAGGTTTATGAAAATATTTTAAAAGTAAAAAACAATCCCGCAGCAAACTTTATGCTTTGTGGCTGGCGGGCAATGATAGATGAAGCAAAACTGAGAATTGTAAATTTAGGCTACGATAGAAAAGCGGTGCATTCGGAGTTGTATGGATAACGTTGTGAATGGTGAGTTGTGAATGGTGAATAATCTGCAATAATTCTGAGTCACTTTTCACAATTCACAATTGCCAATTCACTTTTCACAATTCACAATTGCCAATTCACTTTTCACAATTCACATCTCCTCCAACTTAAAACTCTCCTTCATCCTCACTCCCTTATCCGTCATTTGTAGCGTGCAACATTCAATTGTTGGGTCATGTTCAAAAAATAATACATAATCATTTTGCTGTGCCTCGGTAAGAAAAGATTTCTTTTCATTTAAAGTTGTAAGCGGAAACATATCATAAGCCATCACATAGGGCAAAGGAATATGCCCTGCAGATGGAAGTAAATCTGCCATGTACAAAATGGTTTTCCCTTTGTAATTTATTTGTGGCAGCATCATGGCTTCAGTATGTCCAAACACCTGGCGTATCATAATATTTGCAGGGAAATCATTTCGATGTTCTTCAATAAATTTTAATTTACCACTTTGTTGTATCGGTAAAATATTCTCTTTTAAGAAAGATGCTTTTTCTCTGTCGTTAGGTTCAGTGGCCCATTTCCAATGCCTTGCATTGCTCCAATACGTGGCGTTTTTAAAAGCCGGAACAAGCGTATCATTTACTCTTTCTATTGCGCCACCACAATGATCAAAATGAAGATGCGTAAGCAATACATCGGTAATATCATCTTTTGTAAAACCATATTTTGCCAGTGATTTTTCCAGCGTATCATCACCATGCATATAGTAATGACCAAAGAATTTTTCATCCTGTTTATTACCCATACCGGTATCAACTAAAATCAATCGTCCTTCATCTTCAATAAGCAAACAGCGAAGTGCCCAACTGCACATATTGTTTTCGTCTGCAGGGTTTATTTTGTTCCACATACTTTTCGGTACAACGCCAAACATTGCACCACCATCTAATTTAAAATGCCCCGCATTTATGCTGTATAATTTCATAATAAGTCTTTATTTAATTCTCCCTCCATGCTTAGTATTATGGGCGTTTCTTTTTGTTTTGATGCAGTTAATAATAACATAATAAATCCTAAAACAAAAAAGACAACCAACGATAAAATAGATTCCCTGATACTGAACAATCCTTCAATAACACCAAATGTAATTAACCCAATTACAATAGCCAGTTTTTCGGTGATATCGTAAAAGCTAAAGAATGATGCCGTATCTTTTGTTTCGGGCATCATTTTGCTGTAAGTGCTTCTGCTCAACGATTGTATGCCGCCCATTACCAAACCGACAAGCGAAGCAATAATATAAAAATGCATTTCTGTAGTAATAAAATAACCTGCAATACATACACCAATCCAAAGCAGCACTGTAAAAATTAATACTTTCACATTACCAAATTTTGCTGAAAGCTTGCTCATCATAATAGCACCTACAATAGCTACTAATTGAATAATAACTGCAGTGATTATCAACTTTTCATTTGGCAACTTTAATTCTTTTATACCAAAATCGATGGCTACCAGCATTACTGTTTGCACACCCATGCTATAAAAAAAGAAGGCAGATAAAAACCTTTTCAAAACAGGCATCTGCTTTACCTGATTAAATACTTTTTTTAACTCTATAAATCCATTTGCCAATACATTTTTTTTACTTTTTCTTTCGGCTTTTGCCGTTGTAGGTAATGCCCTAAAAGTTATTTGTGCAAATGCTACCCACCAAATACCAACCAGCAAAAAAGTAAGCTTCAGTGGCAATGTATCATTAGGCATCATTATTACCAATCCAAAACCAATCATCTGCATGATTACGCTGCCAATATAACCTAGTGAAAACCCTTTTGCGCTGATGCGATCCATGTCTTTTTCAGAAGAAATTTCGGGCAGATAAGAATTGTAAAATACCTGACTACCATAAAAGCCAATACCCGCAAACATAAAGCACATAAGCCCTAAAGTAATACTATCCGCATCAAATAAAAACATGAGCGAACAACTTGCAGCGCCGAGGTAACAGAAAAACTGCATAAAGCTTTTCTTGTTTCCTTTATAATCGGCTATTGAAGAAAGTATGGGCGACATAAAAGCAACTACCAAAAATCCAAATGCTAAAACATAATCTTTCAACTCTGTATTTACAAATGTGCGTCCAAGAAAATTAATGCCGTTAGGGTATTTTTCGAGCCCCGTCATGGCTGCATAATATGCAGGAAAAAAAGTAGTGGTAATTACAAGATTGTAAACTGAATTTGCCCAGTCGTACATGGCCCATCCGTTTACTATTTTTTTAGAAGCAGTTTGCATGGTAAAAATATGATAATTGAAAATACAGAAAAAACCCGAAGAATTTTAACCGCTAAGGCGCAAAGACCCATGATGTTATTTACTTAAGTCAATCGTTGTTTAGTTGAAAACAAAAAAAGGCTCTTCTTTTTTTGCGCCTTAGCGTCTTTGCGGTAAAAAACTACCCTTTTATAAGCCCATTGTAAATTAAAATAAGTAACACAACCCCCACAATAATTCTATAAATACCCCACACTTTAAAACCATATTTCTTTACAAAATTTATAAAGAATTTTATGGCAATGATTGCAACTACAAAGGCAACTACATTGCCAACAGCCAGCAACTTTATTTCTTCTGTAGAAAAACCACCTGATTCTTTATAATACTTCAGCAGTTTATAACCTGTTGCCGCAAGCATGGTTGGAACAGCCAAAAAAAACGAAAATTCAGCAGCTTCGCTACGGCTAAGTTTTTGTTGCATACCACCAATAATGGATGCCGCACTGCGGCTCACACCCGGTACCATTGCAAGGCATTGCCAGATACCAATAATAAATGCATTTACTGGTTTTATTTCAGCTTCGGTATGTATCCGTGGGCGTGTAAAAAGTTTATCTACAAACAATAATATGATACCACCAACAAGCAAAGCAATGGCAACTGTTGTTGCACTATCCAACATAGCGTCAATTTTTTTCGAAAACAAAAACCCAAGTACAAGTGCAGGAATAACACCAATAATGAGCTTCAAATAAAACTGCCATTTGCTAAAATCAAAAAACTTTTTCCAATATAAAACCACCACGGCAAGTATAGCACCGAGCTGTATCGCTACTGTAAAAACTTTTACAAAATCTGTTTCGGTTACATGAAGCAAACGCTCCGCTATTATCATGTGCCCGGTAGAGGAAACCGGTAAAAATTCTGTAAGCCCTTCTACAATGGCAATTACGATTGATTGAAATAAAGTCATTGGGGATTTTATTATACTTTTTTAAAAAGAAATGTCTAATTATAAAAAAACGCAGCAGGAATTTTACTTCCCCTGCGCTCCAAATCTTTTATATTTTGTCTTTAATCTTTTGTCTCTAATCTTTTGTCTAATTACTCACTACTACTTTCGGCTTCTTCATTATCCCCACAATTTCCAAAATAAAACCAATTATTATTAATAAAGGAGCAATGGTGATTCTTCTTGTACTGTACACATCATCAGCATTAAATTTTGTAGGATCAGCACTTTTGCCGCCTGCCATTAATAAAAAACCAAGTGCAATAACTGCAAGCCCCGCAATCATCCAAATGTAATTTTCTTTACCAAACAGGTTATTGATTACTATAACTTTTTCTTTCTTTTCTTTAAGCATAAAATATAATTAGAGTTGCAATATTACTGATTGTTTTTAATAGAGATCATCCAATTTCATTTTTAAATATTTTATTACTGCCCTGTGAGTGCTTAATAATGTAATGGCAATTCCCATAATAAGTATAATTCCAAAAAGCATCATAAGCCCATTGTTATCGTGCAGCACTTTAAACTCAGGTCTGTATTTTTCCACTAATAAAATACAGCCATACACGGCAGCTACAGCTATAAAAGATGCGACAAACCCGTTTATAATTGCACGGCGGTTAATAGGTTTTGCAATAAACCAACGGGTAGCACCTACCATTTGCATTGTTTTTATGAGAAAACGGTTACTGTACATATCCAGTCTAATCGTATTGTCTATAGAAAAAACTACCAAAGTTGTGAGCACAACTGCAGCAATTAAAAATATGATACCTACCGTTTTTACAAATTTACTCACCTTCGTTACTGTCTCTGTAGGAAATTGAAACTCCGAAATAACCCCGGGGAAATTTGTTTGAAGATCAGTTGCAAGCAAATCCAGACTGTCTTTTTCCACATGGTCTGCCTTCACATAAAAATCTATACTTTCAGGCAAAGGATTGTTACTTAAAAACTGCTTCCAGGTTGTGTCATTCTCTTGATTCCACTTTTGCATTGCCTTCTCTTTCGTAACATATTCAACCCTGTTTGCATATGGTATAGAAGAAATATACTGTGTAAGACTATCAATTTTCTTTTTAGATGCATCTCTGTTTAAATAAGTATGTACCTGTATACTTTCTTTAAAATAATCACCGGTTTTTCTAAGGTTTAAAAAGAACCATCCCACAATCCCAAATAAAAATAACACAAGCGATACTCCAATAATGGCCCCTATGTAACTAGACTTTCCTTTTTTGCTTGATCCTTTTCCAAATTGCGCCATGATATAAATATTTGTGTTAGAAATTTATGAAGGGTTGCCGACAAAAATAAAGGTTTTTGTATTGTTTAGGTTATTTTTGAACGCTATCAGATAGTTTGATGGTCAAATATATTTTATGCTGCCCAATATCGCTGCATATTAATTTGTTAAAAAAGTTTTTTGATTTATTTGGGCGTGCCCATTCCGCAGCTTTAAAAAAGACCAATCTTTATTTAAAAGTCAAACACTAAAAATTTTGTGCGGAAATGGTCGGGCTATTAGCAGCAACCTGCCTGCCTGCAGGCAGGTCTTTTTTGTTCAAAGGCAACGAAAAAGGATTTCCGCTGCTATCCCTCACGCTCTCACGAAATAGGAATAGTTTTAATATTCCAACCAAAAATAAATCTCTTTGAATAATTAATATATAATAAACGCATAGACAATCTTAATATTAAATACTAAGTACTCAATACTAACATGGAATACAATTTTAGAGAAATAGAAAAAAAGTGGCAACAAAAATGGAAAGATACCAATGCCTATAAAGTAAGCAACGATTCTCCAAAGCCATCGTTTTATGTGTTGGATATGTTTCCTTACCCAAGTGGCGCTGGTTTGCATGTGGGGCATCCGTTGGGTTATATTGCCAGCGATATTTACAGTCGCTACAAAAGACTGAAAGGCTTTAACGTATTGCATCCAATGGGTTTTGATAGTTTTGGTTTGCCAGCGGAGCAGTATGCATTGGAAACCGGGCAACACCCCGCCATAACCACCGAAAAAAATATTGAAACCTTTAAAGCACAACTCGATAAAATTGGTTTCTGTTATGACTGGAGCCGTGAAGTACGCACCAGCGATCCATCTTATTATAAGTGGACACAAAAGATTTTTTTAGACCTGTTTAATTCTTATTTCTGTAATACATGCAAGCAGGCAAAACCAATTACAGAATTAATTAAGAAATACGAAACGAAAGGAGGAAGCAGTTTTACAGCAGAAGAATGGAATGCCTATTCAGATAAAGAACAGGCAGATATTTTAATGAAGCGTCGCCTGGCGTTTTCAAAATTTGGCGAGGTAAACTGGTGCGAAGTATTGGGAACCGTTTTAGCAAACGACGAAGTAGTAAATGGCGTGAGCGAACGTGGCGGCCATCCTGTAGAAAAAAAGAAAATGCGCCAGTGGTATTTGCGCATTACCGCTTATGCCGATCGTTTATTGCAAGGTTTAGAAACTGTGCAGTTCAGCGATGCTATGAAAGAAATGCAAAGGAACTGGATTGGGAAGAGTGAGGGAGCGGAGATGGAATTCCTCATCCCCGCCCCTTCTCCACAAGTGGAGAAGGGTGACGAGAAGACCGAAAAGAAGATTGACTTAAAGGGTGCTGCGCTAGCACCAAAATATTCGGTGTCGTCTCCTATGAGTTACGAATTTGCAAAACAAAACCGAAAAGACTTTACTGATGCAGAAGATAAGTTATGGCAGGAACTACGAGGCAATAAGCTTGTAACCAAATTTAGAAGGCAACATCCAATTGATGCTTATATCGCTGACTTTGTAAGTTTACAAGATGCATTAATTATTGAAGCGGATGGAGGGTATCATGAAAATGAAGAACAAAAGTTATATGATGAAAACCGAACCAGAATTTTAAATGAAATAGGTTTTACAGTAATAAGATTTAGCAATTCAGAAATTTTAGGAAGTACCTCTTTGGTTTTAGAAAAAATCAGAAACACTTTAAAAAATTTAAAGAATCCAACGACTGAAGAAAAAGAAAGAACTAACAAGTTTAGTCACCCCTCTCCACCCCGTGGAGAGGGGCAGGGGGTGAGGGTTTACACCACCCGCCCCGATACCATTTTCGGCGTTGATTTCCTCGTGCTTGCACCTGAGCATTCACTCGTTTCCACCATAACAACAGCAGAACAAAAACCTGCTATTAATGAATACCTCACTTATGTAAAAAGCCGCAGCGACCGGGAACGCCAGAGCGAAGTAAAGCAAATTACAGGTTGCTTTACAGGTGCCTATGCAACAAACCCATTTAATGGAAAGCCAATACCGGTATGGATTGCAGAGTATGTATTGGCAGGTTATGGTACGGGTGCAATTATGGCGGTGCCTTGCGGCGATCAGAGGGATTTTGCTTTTGCAAAACATTTTAAAATTCCAATCACAAATATTATCGGTGAACATTATAATGGCGAAGAAGCCAACTCAACAAAAGATGCCACGCTACAAAACTCAGGCTTTTTAGATGGCATGTTAATGAAAAATGCTATTGCAGTTGCCATTAATAAAATAGAAGAATTAGGCATCGGCAAACGAAAAGTAAATTACCGCATGAGAGATGCGGGCTTTAGTCGCCAACGTTATTGGGGCGAACCATTTCCTATAATTTGGGAAGATGAAATTGCGGTTCCTTTAACTGAAAGTGATTTACCATTAGAATTACCGTATGCTGAAAAATATGGTCCCGGGCCAAATGGAGAAGGACCGTTGGCTAATATGGAAGAGTGGATGAATGTCCTCACCCCATCCCTCTCCACGAGTGCAGAGGGTGAAGTGGAAAAAAACCTCACCCCTAACCCCTCTCCGAGGGAGAGGGAACTGCAAGACCGATTAGAAAATAACACAGCAAATCAAAAAGATTATGGTTATCTAAACAGCACTCCGCAGGAATGGAAGAATACCCTTGCATTTGCAAAACAAAACAGGCAAAATCCTACAGATGCAGAAGATAAACTTTGGCAATTAGTACGCAATAGAAATATTGATGGATATAAATTTAGAAGGCAGCATCCTGTAAGTGGTTTTATTCCGGATTTTGTTTGTTTAAATAGAAATTTGATTGTGGAAATTGATGGTGGCTACCACAATGAAAATGAACAAAATATTTTTGATTCAGCCAGAGAAAATTGGTTAAAAGAATATGGGTTTGAAATTATAAGGTTTACCAACGAAGAAGTCTTACAGGATATATTAAATGTAAAAAAAGCCATCGCTGACAAATTAAAAGAGATTGAAGAAAAGACAGAGGGTTCGTCAGCTCCTCTCCTTTGGAGAGGCGGGGGTGAGGTTTCTGCTCATAGAGAAACCTCCACCATGCCCGGTTATGCAGGTTCCTCATGGTATTTTTTACGCTACATGGACCCTAATAATACCGAAACTTTTTGCGACAGAAAAGCAAGCGATTATTGGAACCAGGTAGATGTATATGTTGGCGGAACGGAACATGCCGTAGGACATTTATTGTACAGCCGCATGTGGACGAAAGTATTGTTCGACCTTGGTTATATTGGTTTTGATGAGCCGTTTAAGAAGTTGGTAAATCAGGGGATGATAACAGGAATATCGCAAAAAATATACAGATTTGAATCCTACAGCAGAACAAAAATTCAAAATGTTGCCAGTGGAAAAAACGAATCAAATAAATTTCCTTATCGAGTTAAACTGAATGATGGTACAGAGATCTTGAAGAATTTTGGGCACAAAACATATGCTTTTTATTTTTCTTCAGATTCCATTTTACCAGAATATGAAGGTGATATGAATTTAATTCATGTTCCAATTAAATTTGTAAATAACAATATTTTAAATGTTCAAGAGCTATCAGAATATTGGAGAAATGAGAATTCAATATTTGCTACTCAAAAAGGAATATATCACAACGGCAAATGGAGAAACTTTGATGATGAAGAGATAAAAGAGGAAGCTTTCAAAACAGTTTCTGTTGGAGAAAAAATGAGCAAAAGATATCAGAACACAGAAAATCCCGACGATTTGTGTGACAAATACGGCGCCGATACTTTCCGCATGTATGAAATGTTTTTAGGCCCTGTTGAGCAAAGCAAACCCTGGGATACAAAAGGCATTGAAGGCGTACATCGTTTCTTAAAAAAATTATGGCGGTTGTTCTTTGCGGATCCCTCTCCTTTGGAGAAGGGCAGGGGTGAGGTTGGAGTGGTTGTTTGGAACAATGAAACCCCAACAGATGCTGATTTTAAAATTCTCCACAAGACCATTAAAAAAATAGAACAGGATACAGAGAACTTTTCTTACAATACAGCCGTTGCAGCATTTATGATAGCTGCCAATGAACTGGCAGATGCTAAATGTTATAAAAAAGAGATCTTATCACAAATGCTGATTTTGCTTTCGCCTTATGCGCCACACATTGCTGAAGAATTATGGAGCGCTCTTGATTGCGAAGGTTCTATTTTAGATGCAGCTTATCCGGTACTGGAAGAAAAATATTTAGTGGAGGCTACCAAAGAATATCCGGTATCCATCAACGGTAAAATGCGTTCATCTGTAAACTTACCAACAGATACCACAGAAGAAGAAGCAAGGCAGGCAGTACTTGGCAACGAAGTAATTTTAAAATGGCTGGAAGGTAAAGAAGTGAAGAAATTTATTTTTGTAAAAGGAAGAATGATAAATGTGGTAGTGTAATCTTATTTTTTACCACAAAGGCCACAAAGGTTTTTCACAAAGCACACAGAGTTAAATAATATGTTTTCCTTTGTGCTCTTCGTGTTGTATTTCCTTCGTGTTCTTTGTGGTTAAAATGTTTACCACAAAGAGCGCAAAGGTTTTCACAAAGCACACAGAGTTAAATAATATGTTTTCCTTT